>JGI24023J19991_10003849_pt1 | contig 10408 bp, 6 predicted proteins | sample Cruoilmetagenom1_FD_19991 | JGI IMG/M metagenome (IMG submission 19991)
AGAGATTGCAGACGATAACGAAGCTGCAAAAAAATAATTCTACGTTTTACTTTCGAAAAGCTACCAGTAACCTTTGGTAGCTTTTCATTTCTACTGATCAAAAATTATAATTTTAATTTATTTCACATATAAACTTTATGCTATCCTATATAATAAAGGATGACCATGCATAAGATTAAAAAAATAATATTGAGCAGTTTATTGCTCTTTATCCCCTCTCTGCTTTTAGCTACTTCCCCTCAAGCAGCACCTAACAAAGAAACTCTCGCAGTTTTTTATGAACTTGAAGGAGACATACAAGAAAAATTCAATACGCTTGTAGAGACACAGTTAAAAACAATAGGTTATACCATTACAGACCCACATAAAAGAGTCAATGACCATTATAAAGAGAAGTATGGTTCAACTGTTTTAGATGTACTGAGCTTTATGTCTGTGGTGAATGATGAAAACATCCTGCCTCTTTTAAACATTGATCCGCGTATTGCAGCATTCTCTCCATTCAATATGCTTATCCATAAAAAACTGGATGAGAAGAATACACATGTAGGACACCTTATGCCTGAAGCAATGTTAGACATGGTAGGCATAGAAGATCCCAAGGTAAGAGCAGAATTCACTGCCGCATTCAAACCTCTTGATGAAATGATGGGAAAAGAACTGGCTGCGGATGGTGCAGAAGTCACAAAAAGCTATATGCAGTACAAAAAGCTCTCGGAAAAGAGAATGATCAACTTTGAATTGGAGTTTGAAAGACCTGATGATATTGATGATTTTATAGATGATTTTCAGGAACAATTTGAAGAAGCATTTATAGAGAAAGAGTATCTTATTGCCGGTTACCACAATTTCATGGAAGCAAATGACGATGCCCCAAAGACCCTTAAAAACTATGATGCATTTTGGACATACTCACTTTGTCATTTAGAGTACTCCTACAACATGTTTGACAATAAAGATGCACATCCTGAAGCAGGGCTCTTTGCTCCCTGTTCTATGTATATGTATATTAAAAAAGGTACAAACAAACTGGTCATTGGTATGCCTACACTGGCGAACTGGTCAGACACGTTAGGCATTACTGATGAAAAAAGAGTGGGACTTGTACATAAACTTGACAAAGAGATCCCTGAGATCTTAACTGCACTTGGTATGAAAGCTATGCCTAATGTAAATCCTCTCACTCTTGCAAGTGCACAAAAAAAAGAAGCACCTAAAGCAGTGACTTCTGCTACAGTAAAGTCAGACACACCTAAAGGGACTCTTGCTGTTTTATATACCCTGGAGGGAAATGTAGAAAAAACCTATAATGAGATTGTAGATGTTGAGATCAAAAAAATAGGATATAATGTAAATAATCCTCATAAGCGTGTAAATGATGAATACAAACACAAGTATGGATCTACAAAGCTTGATGTATTAAGTTTTATGCATGCAGTCAATGACAGAGCATTCTTACCTCTTTTAAATATTGATCCTCGTATAGGCGGATTCACTCCGTTCAATATGCTGATCTATAAAAAACTGGATGAAAAAAATACACATATCGGGCATATAGTTCCTGAAGCCGCTCTGGATATTACAGGTATTGAAGACAAAGAGTTAAGAGCGAAATATATAGCCACATTTAAACCTTTGGATGATACCATTGAGGCAACACTGAAAGCCAAAGGCTTGACATATACAAAATCTTATTTGCCCTATAAAGCAATGGCAAAAGACAGAATGATCAAATTTGAATATACTTTTGAGAGAACGGATGATATTGATGACTTCATAGATGTATTCCAAAATAAATTTGCACTGGCATTTATGGCAAAAGAGTATTTGATCGCGGGGTATCATAACTTCTTAGATGACTTGGATGATTCCGAAGAGCTGCTCTCAAACTATGATGCTTTCTGGTCTTACTCTTTATGTCACCTGGGTTACTCTTATGAAATATTCGACTATGACAATGGTCGTCCTGAAGCCGGTCTTTTTGCTCCATGTTCCGTGTATATGTATATTGAAAAAGACTCAAATAAACTCATTATTGGTATGCCGACACTGCATAATGTCTCTGCCACATTGGGATTAACAGAGAAAAAACATTTAGAATGGATAGAGAAACTGGACAGAGAGATACCTGAAATACTCACATCGATCGGAGCAAAAGACTTGCTTAACAAAAGTACCGCAGCTAAACCTGTCCCAGCTGTAAAAAAAGCAGAAAGCAAAGTAACGCCTCCTGTTGAAAAAGTAACACCTCCTGCTGAAAAAGAAACAGCCAAAGAGGTGCAAAAAAGCGAAGAGCCTAAAGAGAAAAAACAGATCATTGAAAATGGTGGTGAGACTATAGAGATCATCATACCTAAACCACCAAAAGTTACTACAGACATACCATCAGCCGTTCAAGTAAGAACAATCAATGGCGGTGATACAAATACACGTTCGATCAAGTTTTCAAAACGTGTACCTCCAAACTATGTAGATCACAGTAAAGATACACCTGCAGAGAAAGCAAAAAATACAAGTGATCATATCGGAGAGGTCGTTAAGGGTAGAATATCTGCATATATACGTGCTAAATATATTGATGTGAATGAAGCAAAAGCGACACTTGAAAAAGCCGGGTTTACCATTCTATCTGTCTCAGAAGTCCATAAAAAAGGTGATCTTACTTCTATTGTTTTTACCAACAAAGATCTTAGCACTATGGCAAGCAAATCAAATCGGGGATTTTCAGCCTCTCTACGTCTTCTGGTCAATAAAAAAGATAATCACATCACTATAACCAACCCACTATATATGGCTAAAGGTTTTATGCAAAATGATTTTGATGAAAAAATACCAAAAGAGACTTTGGCAAAGATCACAACCAATTTCAAATCACTTTTAAATTCAAAAGATCAATTAAAATTCCAACTCTTACCTAAATACCAGTTCATGCACGGTATGCCTTTCTATCAAGACATGATCACAGTTGCATCAGGTGAAAATTTGTTAGAAAAAGCTCAAAAGCATAAGAGGGTTGTCTTTATACAAAAACTTGACAATGGCTCAACACTGCTTGGCATCAAACTTAGAAAAAGAACAAACAAATTTATAGATAAAATAGGTACAAACAATGCAGCACTTCTTCCTTACCCCATACTCATAGAAGATGGTAAAGCAAAGATATTGGATCCGAAATATTACATCTCTGTGATGTACCCTCGTCTACAAATGTCAGAGTTTATGACCATTGCTACTGTACCTGGAGCTATTGTAAAGGATTGTGAAAGAGTTTTTAGATAGAAATTATCTCTTCAGTAAATAGATAGAGCAATTCATGCTCTATCTTAGTTAAAAATACTATTTTGCTTTCTCTAAATATTTCCCCTCAACCGTATCCACAACAATTTTCTGCCCTTCAAGGATGAAGAATGGTACTTGTACCACAGCACCAGAATCAAGTGTTGCTGGTTTCTTACCACCTTGTGAGTCACCTTTGAAGTTTGGTGGTGTCTCTACTACTGTAAGTGTAATAGTCTGTGGAATTTCAACTGAGATTGCTTTACCATTGTGAAACAATATCTCAGCTTCCATACCATCGATCATAAAATCAAAAGTATCTTTACCTACCTGCTCATGTGTAAGTCCAATTTGATCAAATGTAGCTGTATCCATGAATTGAAGCATTTCACCATCATCATAGAGGTATTGCATTGTGTTTTGCTCTAACTCCGGCACTTCAAATTTATCTCCGGCATGTACGGTTTTTTCAATTACTTTTCCTGTTTGAAGATTTTTTATTTTTGCACGTACAAATGCTGCACCCTTTCCTGGCTTCACATGATGTGCCTCTACTACCCTATAAGGATTTCCTGTCACCTCAAGTCTCGCACCTTTTTTAATATCACCCATTCCGATTGTAGCCATAGTTAGTCCTTAAAAATTAATTGAGTGATTATAGCAGATGGTAGGTTAATAGTTGTAGATTTTGAAGAGGCAGACCTGTATGTCTGCCTGTAGTATTATTTAGTAATTGAAATATTATCGTGATGACCGTCTGTTACCGGTTCAAAATCCATTGCCTTGGAGTTATCCATAAGTACAGGGACAAAGAGTAAAGAGACAAATACAGCGGCGACAGTACCAGAGATAAGTGCAACTCCAAGTCCACCAAATATTGGATCACTTGCTAGCAGTGCAGAACCTAATATAATGGCTACAGCAGTTAAGGCAATAGGTTTTGCTCTTGTTACTACAGCTACAGCAATTGCACGTCGTTTTGTCATACCATGATACTCCATCAGTGATTTGGCAAAGTCTATAAGTAGGAGTGAATTCCTAGAAGATATCCCTATCAGAGCAATAAAACCAATAAGGGAAGTTGATGTCAGGAAGAATGTCTCCGAAGTAAAGAAGTTAGCAACCCAGTGTCCTACAATCACTCCTATAAGCGAAAGGAATGAACCCAATAGAACAATACCGCTTATGGCAAAACTCTTATAGTAGATCACTAACAATAAGAAGATGAGTATAAGCGCAGATATAAAGGCACCACCTAGATCCCTGAAAGTATCCAGAGTTACTTTCATTTCGCCATCCCAACGTACAAGAAATTTTTCTCCTGTCTTTTTATCTGTTAAATGAAGATCAAACATATAGGTTGTGATACCTGGTTCTTTTTCTACTTCATATTCTTTAGAAAACTCCTCTAACATCACATCTCGTGCTTCAAGAAGAGGATAGAGTTGGGAGACCTTGTCTGTTTCTGCTATGACATTTACCATACGAGAAAGATTTTTATGCATGATCATAGGATTAGAGTCAACCTTGCGAAGTGTAACTACTTCACTCATAGGAACCATCATCCCCTTCATGTTCATCAAATTCAATGATGAAAGTTTACTCTGAAGAGATTCTACTTTAGAAGAAGAGAGACTTTTACTCTCTTTTTCAAGCACTAAGAACATATCTATCTGGTCCGGTGAATTATTAGAATTCTTATGTGCTATGACCATGCCTTCAAACGCAAGATACAAAATATTATTGACCTGCTTTACACTCAGTCCGCTTCTTGCAATTTTCTCTTTATCAGGTACAAGTTCATATTTTGAAAAGATTTCATCTGCCATAATATCAATATCAACCAAACCATCAGTTTTCCCCAATATTTGTGCCACTTTTGTTGATATAGTTCTTATTTTATCTAAATTGTCACCATGTACTTCAACGACTATAGAAGCAAGTGTTGGAGGGCCTGCAGGCTGCTCAACTAACTTAATATTGGTTCCCGGAAGTTTTGGGAGGCATGTTTCTTTGATTATGGGTCTTAATCGATGAGTCATCATAAAAGAAGGTTCATTTCTGTTATGCTTATCTGTTAAATTAACTAAAATTTCTGAAACATTTTCTGTACGCTTCATACCGGAACCTTTCACAAGTCCGGCATAATCCAAAGGAATACCTTGAGCTAAAAAAAGTGAAATATTTACTACTTCCTTCTCTTTTTTAAGAATATCAATCACACAGCTACTCATCTGTTTGGTTTGCTCTATAGAGCTACCTGAAGGAGTATCTACATATACGGAAAAAGTATTGGCACTTTTACCAGGAAGCATTTTCAACAATACTATTTTCGTAGGGAACATCATAAGTGAACCAAAAAATGCCAAAGCCGTAAGCACAATAACAAGTGTTTTTTTAGATTTTTTATCTAATATATCATAAACAATTTTTTCAAGTTTACTCATTACTTTTCTCCTTTATTGTGATGCTTGTGTGTTGGTTTCTTTAATAGCTTCAAACTCAAATAAGGTGTGAAAATATAAGCAACAAAAAGTGAAGCTATCAATGCTACAGGTACATTATTGGGAATAGGTCCCATAAATGATCCCATCATCCCTCCTACAAATCCCATAGGTACCATCGTAAAAATAATTGCCAGTGTCGCAACGTTGGTGGGTGCTCCTATCTCATCTGTTGCTTCAATCAGGAGTTCACCCAGCTCTTTATCTTCAACACCGTGGCTGTGCAAATGTCTATGGATATTTTCGATAACAATAATGGCAGCATCCACAAGCAACCCCAAGGAAAGAAGGAGTGCAAAGAGCGTGATCCTGTTCATCGTTTGTCCAGTCATCCATGCAGTAAAGAGTGTCACTGCCAAAATAGCAGGAACTGAGAATGTAACAATAAGTGATTCTCTCCAACCCAAAGCAAAGACTAGCATAAGTGCAATAATTATAATAGTAATCATTAGGTGATGCATCAACTCATTTACAGCCTCATTTGCTCTCTCACCATAGTTTCTGGTTATCAGATAGCCAACACCTTCTTTACTAAATTCAGCCTCATACTCTTTTAGGACATCCACAACATCTTCGGCGACAAATACAGCATTTGTACCTGCCAATTTTGCCACAGTCATTGTGATCTGATTTAACTCTTTACTCATTGTCAAAGAATTTGCATCTTCCTTGAGCAGTATTTTAGCTGTTTGAAAATTTTGAATATCTAATCCATCTCTCACTTGAGCTACATCTCGCAAATAAATAGGTGAGCCCATATATTGTGCTACGATCACAGACCCTACATCCTCTACACTCTCTATAGCATTCTTGACACCGAAAACTACAAGCTTGTTGTCTCCTGTTCTTCCTTTTACATCAGGGACATCTACAGCAACAGACTGAACCGCTTGCATTATCTGTCCCAAGGAAAGATGATAAGCAGAAAGTTTTCCCATATCTACTTCAATATTGTACTGAGCTTTACGTGCACCTATGAGTGTAGTTTTAGCTACAGCATTAACAGCATTTATTTTCTGTTGTACATTTCTCACAATTTCAAAAAGTTTTACATCGTCCAGCTTACTTCCAGGTTTAGGGTAAAATGCTACTGTAATGATAGGGATATCAATATCAATATCAAAAGGTTTAATGAGAGGTTGCATGACACCTTTTGGCATCTGATCCATGTTCTGCATCACTTTATCGTAAAGTTTAAGGTTAGAGTCTTCTCTGTTTTCCCCAATGTAGTACATGACATTTACTACACCTACATTATCCATAGCCATGCCATAAACATGTTCTATTCCTTTAACTTCTCTAAGTTTTCTCTCTAAAGGTTTTACAATGACATTTTCTACCTCTTTAGGACTAGCCCCTGGCATCGCTACTATAATAGCTCCCCCAGAGATTGCGATCTGAGGATCTTCTTCTCTTGGCATAGTATTTAGTGCCAAATATCCCATAAGAAGTAAAAAGGCACCTAAAACTGCGGTTAAAGGATTTCGTAGAAAACCCTTTGCCAACTTTCCTGCTGTGTCCGTAACTTGATATTCTTTATTATTTGACATAATACTTACCTAATAAGAATTTTGGCATACATACCAGGATATACTGAACGATCTTTAAGATCGAATTTTAATTTAATTTTAAATTTATGCGTCATAGGATTTGAACTGGGAATAATTGAAGAGATCTTACCTGTAGTCACAAACCCCAATGAAGGTATTTCAATACTGACATCTTTACCCAAATTAATATCTTTAAGTTGCGTCTCTGAAATTTCAGCAACAATTTTCAATCTGCTTAGATCAGTGAGAATGACTGCCGGCATTCCAGGAATAGCCATTTCACCTTCATTGACTTTTTTTGCCACAATTACACCATCATTGGGTGCCAGGATCTTAAGATAATTATATTGGTTCAGTACTTCTTCTTTTTTTGCCTCTGCCTGTTCTACTTGTTTTGTAGCTATGATAACCATATCCTTAAGATTCTCTGCTGCAAGTTCTAACGTTTCCAACTCATATTTTGAAACCATCTTTTTCTTAAAGAGTCTTTGGTGTCTTGAGAGATTCATAAGTACATTGTTGTACTGATTTTTATTCATCTGAAGGGCTAATCTTGCTTGAGAGATACCAAGATCCACTTGTCTTTCTGCAGATTCGATCTCTTTAGAATCTATCTCATAGAGCAATTGACCTTTTTTTACAATATCACCTTCACTTACAGCCATATTTTTAACATAACCCATATAACGACTCGTCATCATTTTCTGATTATCTGAAATAACAGAACCGCTTAAATTTATCTCTACTGCACTTACAGTTGTTAAAAAAACACCTATCAATAATATTATAATTTTTTTCATACTTTTCCTCCTCTGTTTAAAATGCTGTCCAGTTCAAATATTTTGGTATTACGTTTGTTCTTAGCTGTTAAAAGTTTTAACAGCACTTCCAACTCTTTTGACTGCTGTATCAGCACATCTGAAATAGATACAATACCTTCTTTATAGCGTGCACTGTAATTTTCGTATACTTTTCTTGCAAATTTCAACTGTTTTTTATAAGACCGTATATCTGCATTGGCACTCAATACTTCAGTTTTAAGTTTTTTTGCCTGTAGAGCAATACCTTTTTTAGCCAATTCAACCTGATCTCGTACCATCATACGCTGTACTTTTGCCTTTTCAAGATTTGCTTCATCTGCTCCACCATTAAAAAGATTCCATTTCATCTGCACACCAAAAGTGTATGCATCTTTCTCAAAAAATTCATTTAAAAATACATTGTCAGCAGAACCGTACTCTCCGAATGCTCCCAATTCAGGACGGAAATTACCTTTTTGTACTTCTACTGCCATATCAGAGATCTCTAAACCTAAAAGTGCCTTTTGAATATCAATATTATTCGCCTCAAGGTCTCTTTTATTTAGAGGAGGCATAGGTGCCATATCATGTACATTTTTTATGGTATTTATTTCTTTGTTCAGGAGAAAAGAGAGAAATTGATAAGCAAGTTCTTTATTGAGTTTAGCCTGGTTATACATACTATTGGCTTCTGCTTTTCGTGCCTGGACTTCTAAGAGATCAATATCTTGTGCATACCCTTCCGTTTTCATTGATCTTACTATAGCTTCAAGTCTATCAATATTTTTTGTGATTTTAGAAAGATTATAAATATAGTTTTCCACCAAAGAGATATCATAAAAAGCTTTTTTAGTTTGATATATTTTGGCATTCAGAAGTTTTTTTGTATCAAACTGGCTCATTCTGTGCATTGATTTGGTAATATTCTGATACTCAGTTAATTTTCCACCTGTATATACAGGAAGCATATACGATAGTTTAGTTTGGAAATGGTTTCTAGCATCAGGATAATTCAATGCTTGTGGTGCAACCGGAAGAGGATTAGTAGCTCCAGACATATCAAATTCTGCAAATCCAAAGTCTCCAAACGTTGCTTCTCTACTTTGAAGTTTAAACCCAAAAACATTCCCGGCATCATTGGATCGCATACCGGCAATAGTCAGATCCAACTTACCGTAATTAAGTGCTTCCGTTGCATCAGCCTCATATGCTTTCATCTGTTCATTAAAACGAGAGATTTTAAGTTCCAAATTATCATTTTTCAATATCTGTATTGCATTGTTAAGTGTGAGGTTCTTCACTCCTGCAAAAAGTGGTAAGGCTATCGCCAACAAGATGATGTATCTTTTGATAAACATAGTAGTAAACTCCTGATAAAAGTATATTATAGCGAAAGATTATAGTCCTACACTACAATACTTTAATATACTCGCGATTATAACAAATATAATTTAATTTAATGATTAAAAGTAGTAGTTTACATCAATTATATTGTATGATTGATGTGAAGTAAGACAGTAATAGTAAAATACTACCACTGCCTTAGTGTAGAAATTAAAGCGTTGCGTGACTCACGTTTAAACACGCATCTAAAGATGAAAGCTCATCAAGCACTTTTTTAGAAACTTGACCATCAACACGCACTATAGCCAATGCCTGTTTTTTGTTATCTCTTCCCAATCTAAAGTCAGAAATATTTAATTCGTTACTAGCTAAGATATGACCTACATCACCAATTACACCTGGTGTGTCTGTATTTCTAAAGAAGATCATTGTTCCTTTAGGTTCAACATCCAATGTATAGTCATCTATCTCAATAATACGCTGTTCTGTGTCATCAAAGACCGTACCGGCAATAGTGATCGTACTCTCTGCTGTAGTAAGTTTAATAACTACTTTATTGGTAAATCCGCTGTTATTAGGTTTTACTTCTTTAGTGATATCTATACCACGTTCATCTGCAACAAACTCTGCATTTACATAGTTTATCTGATCACCTAAAGACTCTGTAAGTACACCCACTGTTGCAAAAGTACCCATAGATTCTAAATGTTCTGCCACAGGACCGGCAGCTCTCACCTTAATGGATTTCACAGCACTTTTTGTGATCTGAGCAGACAAATGACCCATCTTTTGGATAAGTTCAAGGTATGGTCTCACAAAATCCGGTAATTCATTCTCTTTAATAGGTAAATTCAGCGCATTGGGATACGAAATGCCTTTTGCTGCTGCTATGGCATTTTCTGCTGCTTGGATTGCAATATTACGTTGTGACTCT
>JGI24023J19991_10003850_pt1 | contig 10406 bp, 9 predicted proteins | sample Cruoilmetagenom1_FD_19991 | JGI IMG/M metagenome (IMG submission 19991)
CTTCCAGGGCTTTTCGGGCAGTGGTAAACCATTTTCCGGAATACACCAGATCCGAATAGTACTGGGCCAGTTTGTTCTTCAGGCTCAGAGCATCGTAATTGATGGTAAACATTTCCAGATCCCTTAAGGCCTTGTACAGCAGGGTTCCACCGGGGGTCTCGTAAACACCCCGGCTTTTCATTCCAACCATTCTGGTTTCCACGATATCCACCCGGCCGATACCGTTCTCTGAGGCCAGCTCGTTCAATCTCTCCAGTAGAGTCATGGGTTTCATTTTTTTCCCGTCGATACCCACGGGAATTCCGCCTTCAAAATCAATAATTACATCGGTGGCTTTATCCGGGGCTTCCTGGGGGCTTTTTGTCAGGCGGAACATGGAATCATCCGGTGCGTTCCAGGGGTCTTCCAGCCTTCCACCTTCGTGGCTCATATGCCAGACGTTCCAGTCCCGGCTGTAGATATTCTCCCGGCTTATCTCACCGAGATCGAGATTGTGTTCCTCTGCATAGGAGATGGCCTGTTCCCGGCTGTTGATGTTCCACACTCTCCAGGGGGCGATTACTTTTAGCTGCGGTGCCAGGGCTTTGTAGGTGAGTTCAAACCTCACCTGATCGTTTCCTTTACCGGTGCAGCCGTGGGCCAGGGCATCACAGCTCTCGGCTAAGGCAATCTCTACCTGTTTACGGGCCTGCATGGGCCGGGCAATGGATGTTCCCAGCAAGTACTGACCCTCATATATGGCTCCGGCTCTGGCCATGGGAAAGAGATAATCAGCTACAAATTCATCCCTGCAATCCACCAGGAAATATTTAGATGCCCCAGAGGCATAGGCTTTACGTTCTACCGCTTCCCAGTCTTCTTCCTGTCCCACATTGGTGCACACTGCGATGATTTCCGGGTTGTCGTAGTTTTCCTTGAGCCAGGGCATGATAATGGAAGTGTCCAGACCGCCGGAGTAGGCCAGGCAGATTTTTTTTGCTATTCCGTCATTTTTCATTTGGTTTTTCCTTTTTTATTTACAGATTATTTTTGATAACTTTGAACAGGAGGTTTACACCCTCTTTTATTTCTTTATCACTGATTACCAGAGGAGGCGCCAGACGAAGAACATCAGCACCTGTCTTCAGAATAATCAAGCCTTCGTTTCGAGCCTCCCCGATAATCCGGGAGCACCAGATACCGTCGTATTTATCGCTGTGAAATCGAAAACCTCGGAGCAGACCTGCTCCGAGAAGATCTCCCTTTATCCCCATCTCCTTCATCCCGGATGCTAAAAGGGACTCAAGAAATTCTCCCTTGCGGCGGGTTTCAGCCATAAATTCCGGTTTACTTAAAATGTCCCAGACTGCCGATGCCACAGCTGTTGTAACAGGGCCGCCGCCGAAAGTGGTGGCATGATGGCCGGGTTTTAGCAGGTCATTCACTTTTTCAGGCACAAGAACCGCCGAAAGCGGGAGTCCTCCAGCCATCGGTTTTGCCAGGGTAATCATATCCGGCTCCAGGCCGACAATACCGCTGGCAAAAAGACTTCCGCAACGCCCCAGTCCGGTCTGTACCTCATCGGCGATAAGAAGAACATCATACTTTCGGCAGAGATTATTCAATGCTTTTGCAAAATTCCGGCTTACGATGTTCAGGCCGCCTTCCCCCTGAACAGGTTCAATCATTACGGCTGCAACATTCCCATCCAAAGATTTTTCCAGAGCGGAAACATCGTTGAACGGGAGAATCTCCGATCCGGGTATCAGTGGCTCGAAAGGCTCTCTGTAAGCCGGGTTTGCCGTGAGGCTCAAGGAACCCATGGTTCGGCCGTGAAAACTGTTTGAGAAGGCGATCAGTCGGTGATGTCCTGCTCCCCGCTTGGTTCTTGCATAGAGCCGGGCGTATTTAATGGCTGTTTCGTTCGCCTCAGATCCTGAATTCCCGAAATGAACCGCTTCAAAAGAGGAATGAGAACCACCGGGTACGGCAGCAGCGATGATTTTCCCCGCCAATTCAAGCTCAGGCTCGGTGGCAAAGAGATTGGAAACATGGATAAGTCTGCGCATCTGTGCCGCTGCGATATCAGCAAGGTCTGAACGGCCGTACCCCAGGGCATTCACGGCAATTCCCGATCCCATATCGAGATATCGTTTTCCGGAACGGTCAAAAAGATAGCATCCTTCACCGAAGTCGAAGACCAGAAGCTCCTCTCCGTACTGCTTCGGTAACGGCGGATTCTTTACTGTTGCATCGGCTTTCATTTAATTCCTCCAGAATCAATTAAAGTTCCCTGCAACCCCGCGAGAATTCTCCCGAGATTGCCGGGCTCTGAATATTCACCGATAAAAACTCCGCCGACACCCTGCCTCAGGGCTTCGAATGCAGACCTGACTTTCGGAATCATTCCCCCGGTAATCACACCGGAGCTGATTTTCGCTTCAGCAGTTTCCGGGGTGAGGTGCCGGAGTACTTTCTGTGAATCAAGTACCCCCGGAACGTCAGAAATGAAAACCAGCTGATCGGCTTTCAGTGCCGTGGAAAGTGCCAGGGCGGCCTCATCGGCGTTGATATTCATTCCCAGTCCCAGGTTGTCTGACGACGGAGGGGCGAATACCGGAATATAACCGCCACNCCAAAGCATTTCAAAGGGATGGATATCTACAGAAGTTACCCGTCCGGTTCGATTCTCAGCAGCCGATACGGCAATGCTTTCAGCTTGGAGTATTCCTGCATCGGCACCACAGAGACCCCAGGCATTCAGCCCGTCCTGCCGGAGTATCCTAACCAGACGTTTGTTCACCCCTCCGGCCAGGGCCATATCCACCAGGGGCATTTCCGCAGGTTCTGTCTGCCTTAAACCGTCTATGAATCGGGCCTTGATGCCGTACTTCCCCTGTATTTCGCTGATAGTTAAACCGCCGCCGTGTACAAGTAGAATCCTGACACCCTGTGACTTCTGAGTTTCCAATTCCCTGGTGAGGGCTATAACGAGGGCATCGTTTTCAGCGAATTTTCCGCCTATTTTAACAACCAGCAGAGCCGAAACACTCATCAGACTTCACCCCTGAGAGGCAGGCCTGTTTCCTGAGGAAAACCGAAACGGATATTAAAATCCTGTACGGCCTGTCCCGAGGCTCCTTTTACAAGATTATCGATGGTGCTGAAAAGATAGAGCATGGAGCTTCCGTTAATCGGTCCTTCCACAGTCCAGCCGATATCGCAGCGATTTGAGCCTATAACGTCTCTGGTTGATGGAATCCGGCTCCCTGTCAGGTTGATAAAGGTTTGTCCCTGGTAGGCTGCTTTTAATGCTGCCTCAACCTGGTTGAAAACTGCTTCTGGTTTCCCTTTAACCTGAGTACTGATTGTAGAGAGCATTCCCCGGCGCATAGGGGTAAGATGCGGGGTGAAAAAGATTGGGGCGTTTCCACCGGCGGCATTGAACTCCTGGATCATTTCCGGTTGATGCCGATGTTTCAGTCCCGGATTGTAGGCTACTGAATTCTCTGAACGTTCCACAAACAGGGAAGCTTCCTTTGCCGATCTCCCGGCACCGGAAATCCCGCTGAGGGAATTAATTGTAATAACTGAAGTGATTAAACCTTCTCTGCCAAGGGGTATCAGCGGCAGCAAGCTGCATGTGGGGTAGCATCCGGGAATGGCAATCAAGTTGGATTTTCGGATTTGAGTTTCATAAATTTCTGAGAGTCCATAAACTGCTGTAGATCGCAGTTCCGGGAAGGGTGCAGGAGCATCGTATGCCTGTAAATGTATATTCTTGTCTCTGAGACGGAAGTCCGCTGAAAGATCGAATACTACTGATTTACCAAAGAAGGGCTCGCAGAATTCTGCAGAAGCACCATGGGGCAGAGCCGAAAACACGGCATCGGGTTTCTCTTCAAGGGCTTCATCCCTGCTTAGAAAAGTACGGCCTTCAGAGAGTTTCCCATTTAAATCAGGCCCAAGGCCGCTGTCTCTGCCATAAACCGGCTTACCGGCACTTGTGGATGAAACAGGCAGCACTTTACTCACTTGGGGATGATCCAGAAGCAGTCGCATAAGAATCTGTCCCCCGTAACCCGAAGCGCCGAAAACAGCAGCTTTCATTACAGCAGCTCCAGTGGACCCATCAGGTCCTGAAGCCGGGAAGTCATATTTTCATGGCTTACATCTTCTTTAAGAATGATGAGTATTGTATCATCCCCGGCTATAGTGCCGAGTATCTCAGGAAGTTCCAGCCGATCCAGGGCAATTGCAACTGTGTCCGCATGACCGGCAAGAGTTTTTATTACCCCGAGGTTCCGGTTGAATGTCAGCGAGAGGTAACCTCGTTTGAAATCCTCGACAAATCCCTGAAAGGATTCGCCTTCTGTTTCTGATAAAACATAGTAATAGCCGCCGCCGTCATCCGGCACCTTTCCGACTTTCAGCACTTTAAGATCCCTGGATAAAGTTGCCTGGGTTACCGTTACCCCTTCTTCCTCCAACTTATGGAGTAATTTATCCTGAGAGGAGATTCTGGAAGCGGCAATAATTGTTCTGATGGCTTTAAGCCTGTTTTCTCTTCCATTCATTATGTATAAATATGCATAATAACGGTATAAAAATGCAAGCCCTGAATCCTGCTTTCAGGCATTCTTCAGAATAATCGCCTGTAGACCGATAATATGTATAGAAATATGATCTCAAACATCAGTGAAAATAAAAACGGTTATGTAGAAATTCATATATCGGAAGACAAGATGACTGCCGAGGTAGATCTTTATCCTCCCGGTGAAGGTGGATCCCGTTTCACTACCATCAGTGTTGAGGTCGATCTAAACGCTGAAGGTGTTATCTTCGGAGTGGATAAAAAGGGTCTTGAGATTGGGATTCTCCAATGTTTAACAGAGAGTATAGCCGTTAAAGGGCTTGTTGCTGCCCGGGGTTTAAAGGCCGTAAAGGCGGTTCCTTCATACTGGCATTTGAAAAAAAGGCTGTTATCCCTCCCCGAGGCGGATCTGAAATCTACTAATGTGGATTATCGGGAAACCAACCCCTTTTTTCTGGTAAAAAAAGGAGAAGCACTGGCTAAACGAGTGTCGGAAAATCCGGGTTCGGCTGGAAATAATATTCTTGGAGAAGTATTACCGGCAGGTGTTAAAGATATAACGCAGTTCAAACCTGGTGAGAATATTATTGAGAAGGAAGGAACACTTTACGCTGCTTCCTTTGGCCGGTTTGAGATTAGTGAGAAAGTGATGTCTGTTAATGAAACCCTGGAAATTGCGGGGAATGTGGATTATTCCACTGGTCATATCGCGTTTCCCGGTGATGTTATTATCCATGGTTCTGTATGTGACGGTTTTCGTGTTGCTGCCGGTAAATCGATATTTGTAAAGCAGACTATGGATGTTTCCCAGGTTCTCTCCCATGGAGATCTGGTTGTGGAAGGGGGAATCAAGGGCCGTGGTGAGGCTCTTATCCGTGTTTCCGGCCGAGTTAACGCAAAGTTTATTGAAAATACCACTGTGGAGGCTCATGGTGGTATAGGGATAGAGAAATCTGGTATTCACTCAAAATTCTTTTCTTTGGATTTAATTGACCTTGGAGAGACCGGGGTACTGGTTGGAGGTGAAGTCTGGGCACTGGGGGGCGTTAAGGCGGGATCCATCGGACGTCCGGGAAGTCCTTCCTGCAATCTGCGTGTAGGCTGTGATTATCTGGTGGAGAGGAAATACGAGGGCCTTCAGGAACATATGGACCGCCTTGAAACGAAACTTGATAAGCTGAGAAAGCGCTCGAATCTCAAACCTGTTCATCAGGAAATGATCAGTCAGGTGGAAGAGGTTCTTGAGAAAATGACTAAATCTTCAAAAGAGCTGCTGGATAAACGATACCCGAACCAGGATGCTGTTGTTACGGTGATTGGAAAAATCACTGAAGGGACAGAAATCCATATCTGTGAATTATCAATGCATCTGAGTTCTCCTATGGAAGCTGTTACCTTCTTTTATGATGAAGACGGCCCGCGAATCTCCACCCGTAGTCTCACCGCTTCTGATAAGAAAAACGCTGAGGTTGCCGGCTGATCTGCCGGACTGACTGAGCCTGTGCTTCCTTCTCGAATCCTTAAGAAAAACATTACTGAATCAACGATGCTGGATGCCCGGGAAGCTTTGAACTCCGGTTTCGGTCATGGAACCCTCTGTACAGCTTACAGACAGACTCAGGGTCGGGGAAGGGTTACCGGACGCCGGTGGATAGACGATGGGAGAGGAGCGTTGCTCTTCACCATAATTCTGGAGAAAAACAGCATAATCACTTCATTTCCCCTGACACAGCTTCTGGCACTGGCTCTTTGTCGGCGGCTGGAAAAAGGATACGGACTGACACCCCGGATTAAATGGCCTAATGATGTTCTCCTTGATGGAAGAAAGGTTGCTGGAATTCTAGTTGAAATGGAGGGGGAATATTTCCTTGGTGGTATGGGGCTGAATGTTTTTCAAGATGAGTTTCCCTTAAAAATTCATCGCCCGGCTGTCAGCCTTATGCAGGCTCTTAAACTGAAAGGTGCAGGCAGCATGGTTCCCCTTTCACCGGATAAAGAATTGTTCCCTCTCCTTAGTGAACTTGAAATCCTGATCGAGGAAGTTCCCGAAATCGCGGAAATAGAATCGCGGCTATTTGGTATAAACGCTCAGGTAACTGTCAAACTCGGGGATCCATCGCGAAACGAGATTTTAAAAGGAACCCTGATGGGTCTTCAGGATGATGGGTCTTTACTGATAAACCCCCGGGATGGAGATCCAATAGCTGTTTACAGTGGTGAAATCGGGCAGTTGCAGCCCCCTGCAGTGGACCACTTTCGTTTAAATAAAAAAAAGTCTTGATGGTAGGTATTACTTTTTAGTATTTTTCCAGAGGGAAAATCGCCTGATAGGCGTGAACACACCCGAAATACATCCAATACACCTTTTTAAAGGGGAGTTATCAGAAATGGCCAAACAATTAATGTTCAATGAGGATGCTCGCAAGAGTCTTCTCGCCGGCGTCCAGAAATTATCCGACGCTGTCAAAGTTACCCTCGGTCCCAAGGGCCGCAATGTTTTACTCGACAAGAAATTCGGTGCACCTACCGTTACGAAAGACGGTGTTTCCGTTGCCCGTGAAGTCGAACTAGAGGACTCCTATGAGAATATGGGAGCCCAGCTTCTCAAGGAAGTCGCCACAAAAACCAATGATGTTGCCGGTGACGGTACCACAACTGCCACAGTACTTGCCTACTCGATCGTTAAAGAAGGCCTGAAGTCTGTTGCCGCAGGAATTAACCCCATGGGTATCAAACGCGGTATCGATAAAGCTGTTACAGTTGCAATCGAAGATGTTCGCAAGAACAAGAAGGAAATCAAAGATAAAGAAGAGATTTCCCAGGTTGCATCTATTTCTGCCAACAACGACCGGGAGATTGGTGATGAGATTGCCAATGCTATGGAAAAAGTTGGTAAAGACGGTGTTATCACTGTAGAAGAATCAAAAACTATTGATACAACTACTGAGTTTGTTGAAGGTATGCAGTTCGACCGTGGTTACCTTTCTCCCTACTTTGCCACCAACCGTGACAACATGACCACCGTTTTGGAAAATCCCTTCATTCTGATTTTTGATAAAAAGATCAGTAACATGAAGGACCTTCTGCCCCTGCTTGAGAAAGTTGCCCAATCCGGCAAACCTCTTCTTATTATTGCAGAGGATGTGGAAGGTGAAGCTCTGGCCACATTGGTGGTTAATACCATTCGCGGTGCCCTGAATGTCTGTGCTGTTAAAGCACCCGGATTCGGTGACCGTCGAAAAGCCATGCTTGAAGATCTTGCCATTCTTACCGGTGGTCAGGTGATTTCTGAAGAAGTCGGTCTGAAACTCGAGAATACCGAGATGGATCAGCTTGGACAGGCTAAGAATATCAAGGTAGAGAAAGAGAACACTACCATAATTAACGGTGCCGGAACCGAAGAAGATATCAAGGGCCGTATCTCTCAGATTAAAGCACAGATTGAAGATACCACTTCCGATTACGATCGTGAGAAGCTTCAGGAACGTCTGGCTAAACTAGCTGGTGGAGTAGCTGTTATCAACGTTGGTGCAGCTACTGAGGTTGAACTCAAAGAGAAAAAGCATCGGGTTGAAGATGCTCTTTCCGCCACCCGGGCTGCAGTTGAAGAAGGTATTGTTTCCGGTGGTGGTCTCACCCTGGTTCAGGCTACCAATGCCCTTGATAAAGTTGATATGAAACCCCTTGCCGATGAAGAGCAAATCGGGTTTAAAATTGTTAAAAGGGCTCTTGAAGAGCCTATCCGACAGATTGTCGAGAATGCCGGTATTGACGGTGCAATTATTGCCGACAAGGCAAAAAGTGAGAAAAAAGGAATTGGTTTTGATGCCAATGCCATGGAATGGACTGATATGATTGCAGCTGGTATCATCGATCCTGCCAAGGTAACCCGCAGTGCATTGCAGAATGCTGCTTCCATTGCCGGACTGCTTCTCACCACCGAATGTGCTATTACCGACCTTCCTGAGAAGGAAGCACCCATGCCTCCCGCCGGCGGCGGTGGAATGGGCGGTATGGGCGGTATGGGCGGCATGATGTAAAACCGGTTTTCCGGTTAGCATTGTCAGTTCCCAGCTGACTGTTACAGGCCGGCCGGTTCTTCCGGTCGGCCTTTTCTGTATAATCTGATATTATCTGAGGGGGATATTATGAAACGTGAAGATTTTATTTTTGCCATTGGATTTGATGGGAATAAAGCTATCGTTGATAAACGTTCCCGTTCCAGGTACGCAAAGCTGGATACCCGCAGTCTTGCGGATAAAGGCATGTTCAGGGCTGCATACCGCAGCTCCGTATATGAATCAGATACCGCTTCTGCAGACTACGTACTTGAAAAATTCAACGACGTTTCTCCGGTTAAATATGATAAGAGTTCGGATCTGGATAAAGTTTTCGGGGTACAGCCCCCATCGGATGATATTACAGGTGTCCGGGCTATCTGACTCAAGCTGTGTTCTCATTGACGATCTAATGACTCCGTGTTACGGTGTCTCGATTTTATTTTATATCTGAAGGCACTTCCAGAATGTGTATTTTCGGCCCTTAGGGCTGAAGGGACATTCTCGAGGTGCCTTTTCAAGGCAGGCTAATGCTTATGTTAAACAACCTCCCCTTATTATTAGGAGCTCCCGCAACAGGCGGAGCAACAGGAAGTTCCTCAGGCAGTTACATTCAGATCCTTATGATCGTGGGTGTTTTCGCAGTTTTTTATCTTCTGATTATCCGTCCTCAGCGGAAGAAACAGAAAGATACAAAGAAAATGCTGGAAGCTGTCAAGAAAGGTGACAAAGTAACCAGTATCGGCGGAATCCGCGGTACGGTAAAAAACGTTACAGATGGTACAGTTATCGTTGAAGTTGATAACAAGGGCACTACCCTCGAGTTTACCAAATCCGCCATCGGGTCAGTTGATACTGCATCCGCCCCTGCAAAAGCATCCAAAGATGACGAATCAAAAGATTCGTCCGAAAAGAAATAATCAGTCCCATCCGGAGATGAATCGATGACGAAAATGATGCGCACACTTTTAATTCTGCTGATGGTGGGATTAGGAGTTGTGTTTCTTTACCCCACAATCACCTGGTACTTTTTTACAAGCCAGGAGATGAAAGCCCTGGCAAACGGCTCTCTTCCTGAGATTCGAAACTGGGCGGAAGATGAAGCTTCTTCAACTTCAGAGGAAATCAAGCGGCTCAGCCAGGATACGGAAGCTGTTTCTGCAGCCCTTCCCACTGAGTTCGGTTTTCTTAAAGATGCGGCTAAAACAAATTACCGTCTAACCAATGAGAAAATGCCCAGAGACTGGACACTTGGTGCCACACTCAACGGTTTTCGTGACTTTAATGAAGTGAATGCTGCAATTGAAGACTACTACCGACAGAGCATCCTGGATCTGAAGGATATGAAAGGAAAAATTCTGGCCCTCGGCCTCGATCTTTCCGGTGGTCTGAGCGTTGTACTCGAGCCTGATTTTACAGCACTTGAAGAGGCCAGTACCGAGGTGCTTTCCGCTGAAGACCGTTCTGCAGCTCTGGAAGCTGCATTGGAGGTAATCAACAATAGAATTGATACCTTTGGTGTAACTGAACCTCAGATAAGGCGGCAGCTGGACGACTCTATACTGATTGATATCCCCGGTGAAGCCGATCCTGAGAGGGTTAACTCCTTCCTCATGGGCCGCGGTTCTCTTGGTTTCTTTATTGTCGATGATACCGGAACCGAAACTATCCGGAATTACATGGCTTCCGGTGGGAAAATTGTCGACAGGAGGCCCATTGAAGAGGGTCTTCTTGCCGAAGGTTTGATGGTACTGGGTTATTATACCAAGGATAGC
>JGI24023J19991_10003853_pt1 | contig 10398 bp, 7 predicted proteins | sample Cruoilmetagenom1_FD_19991 | JGI IMG/M metagenome (IMG submission 19991)
CTGGCAGGGGGGCGAAGCGATGCTGCTGCCGTCAAGCTGGTACCAGCAGGCCTACGAACGGATCGGGAAATTGGCGGACGCCAGAAGCAAACGGGTATTCCACGGCCTGCAGACCAACATGCTGCTCTATCATGAGCGCTGGAACCCGGTGATCGCCGGCATGTTCGAGAACAGCGTCAGCACCTCGGTGGACTTTCCCAACCTGCACCGCAAAGTGCTGGGACGCGGGCCGGATGACTATAATGACATCTGGTACCGCAAGGTTCGCCAGGCCCGCGATGCGGGCATCGACGTCAAGGTGATCTCGGTCCCCAATCAGGGAACGCTCGATATCGGCGCCGAGCGTTTTTATTCCCATTTCGTCGATAAACTCGATATCACCGACTTTCAGATCAACACCCCCTTCCCCGGCGGCGATGCAAATGCCGACACATCCGGCATCCCCCTGGACGTGGACCGGCTCACTCGCTTTTATCTCGAGCTGGCCGATCTCTGGCTGGAACGTGGTTACGATCGCGGCGTAAAAATCGGCCCTTTCGACGAGCTGTTGAAATCATTCAGTCACGAAGAGGCCTGCCTGCCCTGTATCTGGGCCGACAACTGCGCCAATCATATTCTTGCCATCGACGCCAGGGGGTACGTGGCGCAATGCGACTGCTGGGTCACCAGCTATCCCGAATATTTTTTCGGCAACATCTTCGAATGCGACAGCTTTTCCGAGCTGCTGCAAAACAGCAAAGCCCGTCGGGACTTCCAGGCCCGCCCGATCACCTTGATGCAGCGCGACTGCATCGAATGCGATTATCTCTCCCTGTGCCACGGCGGCTGCCCGGTCAGGACCTACACTGTCGGCGGCTCCATGTTCGAGAAAGACCCCTATTGCCATCTGTACAAATCACTGTTCAAGCACATGGAAGAGGCCGCTGCGCAGCGCGCTCGCGAAACCGTGACACAGCGAGGCGCGGCGGCCTGTGTCTGTATACAGCAACAAGCAAGGTTAAGCTGATCAGCCATGTCCGAGTAAGGTCGGGTGCAATCCACCCTCCCCTCTTTGAACCCTCGGGCACTACCACTGGGCACTCCAGCCTGAACAGGTGCTCCCTTGATCCTGTCATTTCTTAACCGCGGCCGACGCTCTCATTTCTCCAGGCTGCCGCATGATAAACCCACCATTCAAATACAGCTGGTCGGCTTAGGCAATCCGCCGATCTTGCAGGCATACTTCAACGGCCCATCCGGAAACAACCGGTAAAGGTAGCGGCTGTTGCCTTTCTCTTCTCCCAACTGCTTCCGTACCGCCTGTGTAAAGACACGTTGATTGGGCAAGTGTTTGTAACGTTGATAATATGCGCGGATAAAATGCACGATCTCCCAATGCGCCTCCGTCAATTCTATCGAATCCGCGGCCGCCAGCGCTTCCGCAACAGCTCCGTTCCAGTCGTCCGGATCGATCAGAAAACCCAAATCCGTCGTGTCAAGGAGCTTGCCGTTCACTTCGATCATCGTTTTACTCATTATTGCTGTGCTGCGACCGCATCATGGCCGGCGGTATTGATCTTTTTTACCGCCTCCCCTACTCTATGCAGCCATAACTATTTTCACATCGACTGCTTCAGGTGATCCATGAACCCGCTTACACTGCTGCCTTTTATTCAGGCAATGATCGTGCTTTCCTTCGTTATCTTCATCGTCGGAATGATCCGGCCCACATGGGTTTTTTTCTGGATGAAAGACCCCAGGCGCTACCTGATCATCGCTGTTTCCATGATCGTGTTCATGCTTTCCCTGATCGGTTATGGTGAGACCATGAAAAAAATAGCGGGCGAGAAAGAAAAACAGAGTCAACAGCCAAGCGCGCCGATGGAAAAACCCAAGTAGGCGAGTCCTGGCGGCTGCAGGCGATCAGCCGGTTGGAATCCGGGGTCAGGGAACTGGAATCAGAAATACAAACTCATCTGTTCCGACCCCTGATCCCTGTTTCCCGATCCCTGTTTCCTGACGGCCCTACCACATCAAATCATCCGGAACCTGATAGTCCGCGTAGGAATCGTCCGCATCCTCACCGGGCTGCGTCTCATTGCAAAAAATTACCCGCTGTTCATCGCGCGTGCGAATTTTTTCTGCGACCGCAACCGGTACGACCTCATACTGTGAATCCGACCTGACGATTGCCAAACGACCGCCGGCCAGCTGCTCCCGGATTCCTTCGGGGACATAGACCTTTTTTATCTTTTTGTCGTCTTCGAAATGATAAGCAATCTCACCGTCTTTTATCGGCAAGCGATTCGTTTCGATCAGCTGTTGGATTTGCGCCTCCCGCGCTTTTCGTTCGCTCGCCTGCTGCCGCTCGCGGTTGAGTCGGCGGTCACGCTCGGCTTTCTCCGCCAGCGCCTGCTGCGCGTGCAGTTGATTGTCGGAGAGGACCGCCGTTTTATTTTTGCGCTGCTGCTTGGCCTTTTTGCGTTTTTCCTGTTTCGCTTTGTTGGCCTGCTTTTCGTTCACCAGGCCCGCCTTCAGCAGCTGATCACGTAACGAATGACTCAAGAGCCTGTCTCCTTTGTTGATGATTTATCTAATGATCCTGGGCGCATGGTTGAGTTGATACATGAACCAGGCGGGCCGATGCACGACCATCTGCGGCCGGGTGCCGAAAAACGCACTCAACGTCTATGGGAAGAAAACTCCCTGCGCAGTTTGCCGCCCCGCATGGAGCAATGATAATCCAGCTGCCCCTCAAAAACCAAACCCGAAACGCCATGACGCCGGCAAGGCCTCCGACGCCGCCATTATCGACAGGTTCGTTGCCAACTGAAATATGACGTGGCTTGACGGAAGCGTTATAATCAAAGGATTTTCGCTTGGTGACCGGCAAGCGGTATTTGGCGGCAATGACAGGAAAAACTGAACGTTTTCGGTGGCTTGAAAACAATCGAGCAGGTCATCGAAGAATAGAACAGTGGTCGATTGCCCTCGTTTAGCGGTAAAAGTTGAGGTGAACAATGAATAGCGGTGCTCTGCCAGAAAGACAAGGTTTATATGATCCCCGTAACGAACACGATTCCTGCGGAGTCGGGTTCATTGCCCACATCAAAGGGCAGAAAAGTCATGAAATCATTTCCCGCGGATTGGAACTCCTGCGCAACCTGACGCATCGCGGCGCGGTCGGCGCCGACCCACTCGCAGGTGACGGGGCGGGCATCCTGATTCAGATTCCGGACGCGTTTTTTCGGCAGGAGTGCGCAGCAGCAGGCGTCGACCTGCCGGCCTTGGGCGATTACGGCATTGGCATGGCATTTCTGCCCCCACAGCCGGAGAGTCGCGCAGCATGCGAAAAAATACTCACGGCGACAGCCGAGGCGGAAGGACAGGTCGTATTGGGGTGGCGGGACGTGCCGGTCGACAACAGCGGTCTGGGTGAATCGGTGAAGGCCGTCGAACCGCTCGTCCGCCAGGTCTTCATTGGCAGAGGGAACAATTGCAAAGATCAAGAGGCCTTCGAACGCAAATTGTTCGTGATCCGCAAACAGGTGGAACATGCGGTCAGAAAGGCGCAGTTGGAAAACGGACAGACCTCCTACCTGCCCTCTTTTTCGTCCCGAACCTTGCTGTACAAAGGCATGCTGCTGGCCGACCAGGTGGGGGTCTATTTCCCCGACCTGACCGACACGCGCATGATCACGGCTCTGGCGCTGGTGCATCAGCGGTTCTCGACCAACACTTTCCCAACGTGGGATCTGGCGCAGCCCTTCCGCATGATCGCCCATAACGGCGAAATCAATACCGTGCGGGGCAACGTCAACTGGATGGCCGCGCGACGTCATGCGATGTCTTCCGAAGCCTTGGGTGAGGATCTAAGCAAACTGTGGCCGTTGATCACAGAAGGCCAGTCGGACACCGCCTGTTTCGACAATGCGCTCGAACTTCTGGTGGCCGGCGGCTATTCGCTCGCCCACGCCATGATGCTGTTGATTCCGGAAGCCTGGGCAGGCAACCCGCTGATGGACGAGCAACGCCGGGCTTTTTATGAATACCATGCCGCAGTGATGGAGCCGTGGGACGGGCCGGCGGCGATCGCTTTCACCGACGGCCGGCAGATCGGCGCGACCCTGGACCGCAACGGACTGCGTCCCGCACGCTACCTGATTACCGACGACGACCTGGTGGTCATGGCATCGGAAATGGGCGTTCTCGACATCCCACAGGAGCGCATCGTCAAAAAGTGGCGCCTGCAGCCGGGCAAGATGTTCCTGATCGACACCGAACAGGGCCGCATCATCGATGACGGCGAACTCAAGGCCGAACTCTCGGAACGGGCGCCCTACCAGGCCTGGCTGGATAAAACGCAGATCCTGCTGGAAAACCTGCCGGACGAGATCGCTGCCATGCCGCCCGACAGCCGAACCCTGCTGGACCGGCAGCAGGCATTCGGCTACACCCAGGAAGACATCCGCTTTTTCATGACGCCGATGGCTGTCAGCGCTCAGGACCCGATCGGTTCGATGGGCGTCGATGCGTCGCTGGCGGTGCTGTCGAGCCGTTCCAGACTGCTGTACGATTATTTCAAGCAGGCATTTGCACAGGTGACCAACCCTGCCATCGACCCCATTCGGGAAGAGCTGGTGATGTCGCTGGTCTCACTCATCGGGCCGCGCCCCAACCTGTTCGGTTTCGACGATGCCGGGTCCCATAACCGCCTGGAAGTACGCCAGCCGATATTGACCAATATCGAAATGGAAAAGGTGCGGCGCATCGAAGCACGCACCGACGGCGTCTTCAAAACCAAAACGCTGAATATCTGCTATGCCGCCGACAGCGGCGCACCGGGCATGGAGGCTGCGCTCGAAGCGCTGTGCACCAACGCCAAGCAAGCGGTCGCCGAAGGCAACAACATTCTGGTGCTCTCGGACCGCTGCATGGATGCCGGCCTGGTCGCCATTCCGGCGCTGTTGGCGACCTCCGCGGTTCATCACTACCTCATCGGCACGGGGCTGAGAACCGAGGTCGGCCTGGTCGTGGAAACCGGTGAGGCGCGCGAAGTCCACCACTTCGCGGTATTGGCCGGATTCGGCGCCGAGGCGGTCAATCCCTATCTGGCGTTCGATACCCTGTCGGCTCTGCGTGACAAACTGCCCGAACCGCTCTCGGGAACTGAAGTCCACAGCCGCTACATCAAGGCGATCGACAAAGGTCTGCTGAAGGTCATGTCGAAGATGGGCATCTCCACCTATCAATCGTACTGCGGCGCACAGATTTTCGACGCTGTCGGCTTGAGCGAAGCCTTTCTCGATCGCTTCTTTACCGGCACCACCAGCACGACAGGAGGCACCGGACTCAAGGAGATCGCGGAAGAAACCCTGCGGCGGCACCGCCTTGCATTCGGCAATGCACCGCTCTATCGCAACGCTCTGGATGTCGGCGGCGAATACGCTTACCGGCAGCGCGGCGAAGACCACATGTGGACACCGCAATCGATCGCAGCGCTGCAGCATGCAACACGGGCGAACAGCTGGAAGCAATACCAGGACTTCGCCCGTCAGGTCAACGAACAGAGCGAGCGGCTGCTGACCCTGAGAGGCTTGATGACCTTCAAATTCGCCGATTCGCCGATTCCCGTCGACGAGATCGAACCGGTACCGAAGATCGTCAGACGTTTTGCGACCGGCGCCATGTCGTTCGGCTCCATCTCCTATGAGGCCCACACCACGCTGGCGATCGCCATGAACCGGATCGGCGGCAAGTCCAATACCGGCGAGGGTGGTGAACTTCCGGAGCGGTTCGTTCAGATGGAAAACGGCGACTCCATGCGCTCGGCGATCAAACAGGTGGCTTCGGGCCGCTTCGGCGTGACCACCGAATATCTGGTCAATGCCGATGACATACAGATCAAGGTGTGCCAGGGCGCAAAGCCGGGCGAGGGCGGCCAGTTGCCAGGTCATAAGGTGGACCAGATCATCGCCAAGGTGCGCCATTCGACGCCTGGAGTCGGTCTGATTTCGCCGCCGCCGCACCACGATATCTATTCGATCGAGGATCTGAAGCAGCTGATCCATGATCTGAAAAACGTCAACCCGACGGCCCGCATCAGCGTCAAGCTGGTCTCGGAAGTCGGCGTCGGCACGGTTGCCGCGGGCGTCTCCAAGGCGCATGCCGATCATGTCACCATCTCCGGCTACGACGGCGGCACCGGCGCCAGCCCGATCACCTCGATCAAACACGCCGGACTGCCGTGGGAGATCGGACTTGCCGAAACCCATCAGACACTCACGTTGAATAAGCTGCGCGGCCGCATCGCGGTGCAGACCGACGGCGGTCTGCGCACCGGCCGCGACGTGGTGATCGCTGCGCTGCTGGGGGCGGACGAATACGGCTTCGCCACCGCGCCGCTGATCGTCGAGGGGTGTCTGATGATGCGCAAATGCCATCTCAACACCTGCCCTGTCGGCGTTGCAACGCAGGACCCGGAGCTGCGCAAGCGTTTCACCGGACAGCCCGAGCATGTGGTCAACTACTTTTTCTTTATCGCCGAAGAAGTGCGGCAATTGATGGCACAGCTGGGTTTCAGAACATTCGAGGAGATGATCGGTCAGTCCGACCGGCTGGAAATGCGCGAGGCCATTTCCCATTGGAAAGCAAAAGGCCTGGATTTTTCACGCATCCTCTACAAGCCGGAAGTGGCGCCGGATGTCGCCCTGTACAATTGCGAACGCCAGGACCATGGTCTGGACAAAGCGCTCGATCGGCAGATGATCGAACGCGCAAGGCCGGCACTGGATGAACGCCGACCGGTCCATATCGAGACCGAAATCCGCAACACCAACCGCACCTTCGGCGCCATGCTGTCGGGCGAAGTGGCCAGGCGATATGGCCACGAGGGACTGCCGGAAGACACGATCCATATCGTCGCCAAAGGCACCGCCGGACAGAGCTTCGGTGCCTTCGTGGCGACCGGCGTCAGCATCGAGCTGCAGGGCGAAGGCAACGATTATGTGGGCAAAGGATTGAGCGGCGGCCGTCTGGTCATCTATCCGCCCGCCGAATGCCCGATCGTTCCGGAGGAGAACATCATCGTCGGCAATACCGTCCTTTACGGCGCCATCAGCGGGGAGTGTTATTTCCGGGGCGTCGCCGGCGAGCGTTTCGCGGTCCGCAATTCGGGCGCGATCGCCGTCGTCGAAGGCGTCGGCGACCACGGCTGCGAATACATGACCGGCGGCGTCGTTGTCGTGCTCGGGTCGACCGGCCGCAACTTTGCAGCCGGCATGAGCGGCGGCATCGCCTACGTGTTGGATAAGGAAGGCACATTCGAGCAGCGCTGCAACCTGGCATTGGTGGAGCTGGAGCCCATTCTCGAGGAGGATGCCGCTCTGGAAAAGCTGGAGCATCAGGGGGGCGATCTCGAAACCCACGGCCGCGTCGATATCATGCACGACATGACCCGCTTCGACCAGCAGCGGTTGAGAAGTCTGATCGAACGGCACGCACACTACACCGCCAGCGACCGCGCCAAAAAGATACTCGACAACTGGAGCGACTATCTGCCGAAGTTCGTCAAGGTGATGCCTGTCGATTACCGCCGGGCGCTCGAGCAGATGCAGAAAAGTCACGACCAGGCTGCTCTAAAACAACAGCACGTATAACAGAGGATAGGGAATAGGGAGCAGGGAGCAGAAAACATATTCTGATCCTTGATTCCTGACCCCCGATTCCTGATTCCCGAGGTAACAAAGCATGGGTAAACCCACCGGATTTATGGAGATCGCCCGCCAGGAGCGCACCTACGCGCTGGCGGCGGATCGAATCCAGCATTATCACGAGTTCGTCATCCCTTTGAACGACATCGAAGTCGGCAAACAGGGCGCGCGCTGCATGGATTGCGGCATCCCCTATTGCCATGAAGGATGCCCGATCAACAATATCATTCCGGATTGGAACGATCTGGTTTACCAAAACAACTGGCGCGAGGCGCTGGAAGTTCTGCACAGTACCAACAACTTTCCGGAATTCACCGGGCGCATCTGCCCTGCTCCATGCGAAGCGGCCTGCACGCTCAATCTTTTCGAAGAGCCGGTGACCATCAAAACGATCGAATGCTCCATTATCGACAAAGGGTGGGAAATGGGCTGGATCGAACCGCAGGTGCCGCTGCACCGCAGCGGGAAAAACGTCGCCGTGGTCGGTTCCGGGCCGTCAGGTATGGCCTGTGCACAGCAGCTCGCCCGCGCCGGCCATATGGTCACCGTATTCGAGAAGTCCGACCGGATCGGCGGATTGCTGCGCTATGGCATCCCCGATTTCAAAATGGAGAAACACCACATCGACCGCCGCATCGCGCAGATGAAGGCCGAAGGCGTCACCTTCCGCCCCAACGCCCACGTCGGCAAAAACATACCCGTTCAGCAGCTGGTCGATGACTTCGATGGGCTCGTGCTCGCCGGCGGGTCGGAACACCCACGAGACCTGACCGTACCCGGACGCGAACTGGACGGCGTCCATTTCGCCATGGAATTCCTGCCGCAGCAAAACAGACGGGTCGCGGGGAATGAGATTCGGGAGGAGGTCAGTCTCACCGCCACCGGCAAGCATGTGATCGTCATCGGCGGCGGCGATACCGGATCGGACTGCATCGGTACATCGATACGTCAGGGGGCCGAGTCGGTGACGCAGCTGGAAATTCTACCCAAGCCACCGAACAAAGAGAACAAGGAGTTGACCTGGCCGAACTGGCCGAACAAGCTGCGAACATCCTCTTCGCAGGAAGAAGGCTGCACGCGAGAGTGGTGTGTCACTACCAAATCGATCGAAGAAGAAAACGATCGGGCGACGCGGATCAACTGTGCCCGCGTGGCGTGGAAACAGGTGGACGGCCGCTGGGAGATGTCCGAAATCCCAGGCAGTGAATTCAGCCTGAAAGCCGATCTGGTTCTGCTGGCAATGGGCTTCGTCCACCCCGTTCACGAAGGGATGCTCGAGGATCTCGAGGTCGCATTGGACGGCCGCGGCAATGTTCAGGCAAACACCGACGACTACCGAACCAGCATCGACAAAGTCTTCACCGCAGGCGACATGCGCCGCGGCCAATCGCTGGTGGTCTGGGCCATCCGCGAAGGCCGCCAGGCGGCACGCGCAGTGGATGAATTCCTGATGGGCTCTTCGGAACTGCCGCGCTGATCGATCGATCCAGCACTGTCGGCGGGCAGCCCGCCAGCGATTTCTTTTGTTACCGGTCCGCACGGCGGCAGCCATTCGATGATCATAAGATTCAATTCAGCAGCTGTTGTCAATCTGTTGTCGGCTGTACTGCTGGTCTTGCCGCTTCTCGGACTCGCCCGGGAGCAGGTGCTCGAGGTGATCCACCTCTCGCACCGCCAGGCATCGGAAATGGCCAGTATCATTCGGCCGTTTCTCGGTCCCGGGGAAACGGTCGTCGCCCACGGAACCCGGTTGATCGTCAAAGCCGGCCCGCAAAAAATGGCCGAAATACGCCGCTTGATCAACCAGCTCGACACACAACTCGCACGCCTGCAAATCTCGGTGATACAATCGGATAGAACCACTATCGACGAATTGAATGCGCGGGCGACCATTCACGGTGGGATCTCGAGCCGAGGCGGTCGTATTCACGGGGAGGGAACCCTCGATCGATCGAACGCCCGGTTGGACGAACACATTTCACAGCAGATCCAGACGTTGGAGGGCAAAGCCGCGCATATTCAGGTCGGCGAAGCCTTTCCGCTGCCCGATTATCGGGTATCGCCATACGGCAGCCGGTACTACCCGAATGCAGGCGTCACCTATCACGAAGCGACCACCGGCTTCGCTGTCGTTCCGAGGCTGGTCGGCGATGATGAGGTGCAACTCGAAATTTCGCCGTGGTCGGACCGCCTGCGCCGTTCGAGCCGAGGTATTATCGATACCCGCAACGACGATACGCGCACCGCTCGGACAATGGGTCGAGTTGGGTGGTCAGACGCGCAGGGCGTCGGGAGATGCGACCGGGCTTTTCGAAAAGTCGCGTCGGAACAATCGGCAGGCGTTGAAACTGTTCATCAAAGTCGACAAGCTCAATTGATCGGCTCCTCTGAAAACCGGCCGCTTGCGCATCTGCGCGAAGTCGAGCGGCGTGAAGTCGACGTCGAACTGGTAGCGCCCATAGAAGTTGATGTGCTGCCAGACTATGGGTGATAGACGCTTGAGGACCTCGGCAGAAGCGATCTCGCCGCGGGTATCCAACTCCGCGAGGGCCTCGCGTTGTAGTAAGCCACCGCGTTGCCAACGAGCCTGGAACACTCATTCCAAATCTCCTGCTCATGCTGGGAGTGGACCCGGTAGCGGCCACCGTGGGCATACGCAATCGCCCGGCGAAGCTGGTGGTATGCTTCGCCGCGGTTGAGCGCCCGC
>JGI24023J19991_10003857_pt1 | contig 10394 bp, 11 predicted proteins | sample Cruoilmetagenom1_FD_19991 | JGI IMG/M metagenome (IMG submission 19991)
CCCATCGTAAAGGTCACCGAGGCCAGCGCAAACACCACGCCAAACACCAGCAGCAACAGCAATTCCATGCTGATCACCTGCAGGGGGGCCGTGAACCAAAGCGCAACGGGCAACAGAATGACCGAGGCCAGCGCATTTGGCAACAACACAGGCGTTTGTGGAAAACGCCGATAAAGCACCATTATGCCCGCAATCATCAAAGTCATCCAAAACGCCAGCGCATCCCCCAACAACGTGCCGCCACCGAACGAGCCACTGACCACCACAAACACCCCAATGATCGCCACGCAGCTCGCCAACAGCACCCGCTGGCTTGGCCGCTCTTTCAACAGCACCCAGGCCAGCAACGCCGTAACAAACGGCGCGCTTGCCCAGATCAGCGCCACATTGGCGATGCTGGTCAATTTGAAAGCCGGAATAAACGCCGCTGTCCCAGACACACTCAACAGGGTCGATCCCCAAGCAGCGGCTCCAAATCCGTGCCACTCACGTCGAAAATCCCCGCGCGCAACAGCGCGTAAACCAGCGTGAAAACAGCCGCACTGACCCCGCGCCAGAAAATCACCGACCAAGCATCCGCGCTCACCCCTTTGGTGAACAGGCCAGCGGTGCTGAACGCTATCGCCGAAATGCAGACCAGCGCAACACCCTGCGCATGTGTAGATTTCATTTCAGACCCTCGCGCTAAACAAACATGACCCTACCCTTATCGCGCCCCTGCTGTGTTTCAAGCAATCTTTCCTATCTTCTGTTCAAAAGCATCCGCACCACAGGCACCGCGCCGTCAGGCGCACTAACAAAAGTGCAGCCCTTTAGGGCTCCAATTTAGCACCTCGGCCTTGAACCCCGCGTCGATATCGACAACATGTAACAGGCAACAGGAGAGCAAAATGATCAACCAAACCAATTCCGTGCCGGATTTTCTCCAAACACGACGCTCTGTCCCTTATAAAACCCTGACCATGCCTGCCCCAGATGCAGATCAACTGGCCCCGTTGTTGACGGCCGCCGCCCGTGTGCCAGACCACGGCAAACTAGAACCCTGGCGCTTTATCATCCTAAATAATGCCGCCTTGCCCCGCCTTGCTGCACTGGCCAACACACGCGGTATGGCACTGGGAATTGAGGCAGACAAAATAAGTAAAGCCGCCACCACCTTTGCCAACGCTCCACTAATTGTCGCCGTGATTGCTACGCCAAAACCATCCGAAAAGGTGCCCGAGGTTGAACAGCTCTACTCGGCAGGCGCTGTCTGCCTGTCGCTGCTTAATATTGCGCTGGCCACGGGGTGGGGTGCAAATTGGCTGTCGGGCTGGCCCAGCCATGACCGTGGATTCCTGACTGAGGGTCTCAACCTCGCCGCCGATGAAAGCGTCGCGGGGTTTATCCATATCGGCACAGCGCAAACGCCCCCACCCGAGCGCCCCAGACCAAACCTACCCGCGCTCACAACATGGGTCACAACATGATTTTCACTGATTTCACCAAAGCCCTGAGCCAAATGACGGACCGACGTTTCCTACGGGTGCTGCTCTTTGGCATAGCCCTTACTGTGGCCCTATTGTTCGGGATCTATGCGTTGTTCTTGGCCGCCATAAGCAGCTTGGACGCCGATTCGCTCACCCTCCCCATTATTGGCGAGGTCACTTGGGTCAAAGATCTGCTCGGCTGGGGCTCACTGGCCCTCATGCTGATCTTGTCGTTCTTTTTGATGATCCCTGTGGCCTCGGCCTTTACGGGGCTGTTTCTTGAGGACGTTGCCAAAGCGGTTGAGCAAAAACACTACCCATATTTAACGCCAACCCCACGCATCCCATTTAGCGAGACCCTTGTGGACACGCTAAATTTCCTAGGGGTTTTAATCGGCGCGAATATCTTGGCAGTCTTCCTCTATATGGTTTTGAACATATTCTCGCCGCTCGCGTTTTGGGCGATCAACGGCTATTTACTGGGACGGGAATACTTCCAGATGGCCGCCATGCGCCGCTTGGGCCGCGTCAAAGCCAAGGCGCTGGCAAAACAACACAGATTTGAGGTTTGGATCGCAGGTATTTTGATGACGGTGCCACTAACCATTCCACTGGTTAATCTATTGGTGCCGGTGCTCGCGGCGGCCACGTTCACCCATATGTTTCAGCGGCTTGAGGGCGGATCAAAGTGATCAAACCAGTCGAAATCCTCGACCGTGATCACGCCGCTTAAAATCACCACCATCACAATAGACCATACCACCACTGTGATGGCCGTCACGATCATAGCGCGCTTTTTCAACTGCGGGTCAACAGGGGCAGAAGCCGGCGTGCCACGTGCCACTTTGCCAACGTCTTCTTGGGTTTTCAAACGCAGCGGCAAGACGATGAACAGCGTCAAAAACCAGATGATAGCAAACAGAACGAGCGCGGATGTAATCGCCATAGTAGGTTATACCTGTTCCAGTTCCACCAGCGTGCCGGTGAAATCTTTGGGGTGTAAAAACAAAACCGGCTTGCCGTGCGCACCGATCTTCGGCTCGCCCGTGCCCAGCACCCGTGCGCCGTCCGCCTTCAGTTTGTCACGGGCGGCCAGGATATCGTCGACCTCGTAACAGATGTGGTGAATCCCGCCAGATGGGTTCTTGGCCAAAAAACCGTTGATCGGGCTGGCATCGCCCAACGGATACAGCAGTTCGATCTTGGTGTTGGGCAATTCGATGAAAATCACCGTCACGCCGTGGTCCGGCTCATCTTGCGGCGCACCAACTTTGGCGCCCAATGTGTCGCGGTACAGGCTGGCGGCGGCCTCGAGGTCGGGCACGGCAATGGCTACATGGTTCAGACGTCCGATCACGGCAAGGCTCCTTATTCTGTAGATCACCAGCGTTATGGAGTGGCAATTGAGTGTGCGCAAGTCAACACTTGCCAAATGTGTCGCGCTGTTAACCTCCCCTTAGGCAATATCAGGATTAACTGTGTGTCATCACTGTTTGGGAACAAGGTAAGGTTATGGATGAATTTGATGCAATGACAATGGGCAGTTGCGCCACGGCGGCGCGACCACTTTTGGGGCTAACGGTGCTGGTGGTTGAGGACAGCCGTTTCGCAAGCGAGGCCATGCGACTGTTGTGTTTGCGTTCTGGTGCGCGCATCCGCCGGGCCGATTGTCTAAGCTCGGCGCATCGGCATTTACAGCTTTATCGTCCTGCCGTAGTTTTGGTAGATTTGGGGTTACCTGATGGCTCTGGTGCTGACCTGATCGAAGAATTGTCCCATGCCACGCCGCGTATCGACGTCATTTTGGGTATCAGCGGCGACTCCAGTCGCGAAGCAGAGGCTATGGCGGCTGGTGCCAACGGGTTTTTGGCCAAACCATTTGATGGGCTTGGGGTCTTTCAACAAGCCATTTTGGCCCATCTGCCCGATGCTGCCCAACCCCCTGGCCCACGTGTGGTGCCGGATGACGTTATCACGCCTGATCCGATTGCATTCCTTGACGACATTGCGCATGTGGCAGGTGTTCTGCAAGCGGGGCCCAGCGATAAAGTGCTCGACTATGTGGCCCAGTTCACTTCTGGCGTTGCTCGAAGCGCTCATGATGCACCATTAGAGGCAGCAGCCATGGCATTGGCCAAGGATCGGGCCAGCGGGCATCCGGTGCGCAATGATGTGCAGCGGTTGAACGGGATGCTTAAGGAACGTCTGGCTGAGAACCAAGTGATCTAGGCCGCTCATCAAGCCTTACGGCTTTCCTCGCTGGTGGTGAAAAATCCCGCAAGGGGTGCTAAGCCGCCGTTCAACCCAGCCGCCGTTTCCAAATTAAAGTGCCGGATCATCCACGACCCGCACCAATCGGGTCAAGTCAGACAAGCTCTCTTTTTGCTTGCCGTCCGCCTGAAAATTCTCAGGGGCCAACCACGTGGAAAACGCTGATTTCAGCGCGGGCCACTCATCATCAATCGAGGCATACCACGCCGTATCCCGATTGCGCCCCTTGGAAATACCGGCTTGGCGGAATATCCCCTCATAGCTGAACCCCAACCGTTCAGCCGCGCGGCGCGAGCCCATATTCAGAGCGTTGCACTTCCATTCATAGCGTCTATATCCCGCATCATAGGCCCATTGCATCATCAAGAATATCGCTTCGGTCGCAGCGCGTGTGCGTTGCAACGGTCTGGCGTAATTGATGTGCCCAACCTCAATCGACCCTGCTTCGGGCGTGATCCGTAAGAAGCTGGCAACCCCCTCAAAATGGCCGCTTTCAAGATTCTTGATCGCATAGAACACTGGATCATTGGCTGACGTCGCGTCGCGAACCCATCGGTGATAACCAGCAGCCGAAGTGTACGGCCCATAGGGCAAGAAATCCCAAATCGCATTATCTACCGAATTGGCCCGGTGAATTTCAGCCGCATGCGCATCGGCATTCAGCAGTTCCAACCGCGCAAATTTGCCCAAAAGCACCGGCTCTTCGGGCCGCTTTGGCACGGTCCACCCCTGAACCTTTTTGCCCAATCGCATCTCATCCGACATCGCATATTCTCCCGATTGCCCGTCGATACTAGGACAGCCCCCGCAGCGGCGAAACCCTGAAAACGCGCCAATCCCACCCAAATCCCGCCACATTCATTTGGCACAACATTAGGTAGGGCCAATCAACAGGCCCGCCAAGAAACCCCTTAGAAGGAGCCGCAGCCATGCTTAAAAAGCTAATCCATATTTCCAACGAAGACAGCGGCAATGTTGCCTTTGATTGGGTGGTTCTGACTGCGGGTATCATTTCTTTGGGCATGGCTGTCACCCTGACAGCAACCCACAACGCCAACGCGGCGTCCCCTGCAAGCAGCCCCGCAATCGAGATTGCCTCAACTGCGCATTAACGGGTGAGCCTCAGCGCCCCGGTCATTTCCAGTCCTGGAAAAATCGCGCCCTCCAGCAGGGATTGATCCAACCCGAACAGCCCCTGCATCACCGTGGCGGACACATCGCGCACATCCATCACCGGTCGTAAATCGCGCCCCTGATATAGATCAGCCTCTGTCAGACCGGGCCATTCGCCGAACACTTTACCACCTGCAATCGCCCCACCCGCCAAGATCATCGCACCACCCGTGCCATGATCGGTGCCACGAGTGCCGTTTTCACGCGCCGTGCGGCCAAACTCGGTCATCGCCACCACCGCCGTTTTGCCCCAAACATCACCCAGCTGTTTTTTCAAAATCAAAATCGTATCTTGCAGCCGCGACAGACCACCCCTTAGCGCCTGACGTTGATTGTTATGCGTGTCCCAGCCGTTGATTGAAAATGCCGCAACACGGGTGTTTTCTTTTAGCCGGTTGGCGGCAAACTCCGCGACCCGTTTGTGCGCGCCGCCCCGCATGGAGGCCATCATCTGCTGTTTCATCATCGCCGCATCATCACCGTCGGCATCCGTCTCGACCATCTTTGGGTCCAAAACCTCTGCCAATTCGATTGCTTCGGCAACCGAAGCGTTGAACAATGGGTCGTCATGATAAATCCGCTCCAACAAGCGACGTGATTGGNCCGACAGGTTCATATGGGTGTCTGGCGACCAGTTCGACACCGGCGCGCCGCCCGTCAACACCAGCATTTCTTCGCGGCCGATGGCAAAACCTGTCTGCGGCTCCACCCCTGGGATCACCTGCAACATCCGGTTCAACCAGCCATCGCGCACCCGGCCCAACCCGTCCATTCCTAATCCGGCTTCCAGCAAATCCTGCCCATCAAAATGGCTGCGCTTGTCGCGGTACGGGGTTGATGCCGCATGGGCGAAGCCCAATTCACCTTTGTCCCAAAGCGGCATCAAATCTTTCAGTCCCTTGTGCAATGCAAAGAACCCGTCCAAATCTGATGCTCCCGCCGCTTCGCCTGCTTTCAGGGTCGGGCGCAGGCCTTTTAGGGCCGCATCACCATAAGGTTGCACCACGTCCAGCCCGTCCATACCGCCACGCAAAATGATCACGACCAGCCGATTGTCGCTGGGCAAAGCGGCAAAACTCATCGGGGTCAAGAGCGGGCTGGCCGCCGCCGAACAGCCCAATAGGCCAGCCCGTTTCAGGAATTTACGCCGTGAAATACTCATGCTTTACACCCCTAATTTCGCTGGAATTCGGGAGAGGCAAACACCAACCCAACCCCATCTGCATTGTCGACACTGTCATCGCAAGCTTGCAACAATTCCAAACTCAACCGTGTGCCAAGCGCGGTTTTGGCCAAGGCCACCGGTTCAGGCAACTTAGAGCGCAACTGCGTTGGCACTGTCATCGCCCATTGAATGCGTGCGGCTAAACCTTGCGGGGTGATCCAGTGCTCGGCCTCTTCGGCCCAGCCATCTGGACCCGTCGGATTTTCCCACATCTGCCCCATCAAACCCATTGGCGCGATCACATAGGTTCGGATTTTTTTCCACTTCAGTTCTGCGAATTTCTTTTCTTTAACGCCCAACGCACGCATAGAAGATGTCACAAAATCAATCGGTTGCTTTACTTTTTCCGCGGGCATCGCCCAAGCGGCCTCATGCGTTAGCATTGCTCGATACGTCGCCATCAAATCGCCACCACTGTCGCGATAGGCCGCTGCCACATGCGCCACAAGCGCTGCGTCAGGGTCATCCGAGATGAAATGCACAACCAGTTTGCGGGCCAAGTGACGGGCCGTGTCCGGATGAACGGCCAGGTCATCTAGAAAATCGGTGACGTGAAACAGGTCTTGGATATAGCCGCCATAAGCTTTGCCCAGTACTGTTTCGGGCCCCGGCTCGGACATCTTGGCATCATAAGTGAACCCACCTTTGCGCCGATATGTCAGCCCAGCGAACAACTTGGCCAACTCAAAAACATCATTTTGCGTGTAGGCCCCGTCGACGCCCAGCGTGTGCAATTCCAGCACTTCGCGGGCCAGGTTTTCATTGATCCCACGCTTGGGCGTGCGCGCTGCAACCACCGAATTGGGCCCGACGGAATTGACCTGATCCAAGAACATCAACATCATCGGATGGAAGGTCGCCGTCTTTAGTAATTCGGCGAAATTTCCGGTGATGTTCGGACGGATTGCGTCCTCGACATAGGTCGAAACCGCAAAACGCCACATGCTTTTCTTGCCAATAACGGTGAAATGGTCCGCCCAGAACCGCACCAAACGCTCGCGCAATCCGTCCTCGGTAAAGATGCTGCGCGCCATATGCGCACGTAGCCATTCGATCTGTTGACGCTGGGCTTGGTTGCGTAGTTTACCGATCCGTTGTTGGACTTCGACCCTTTTGTCGGGGTCGTCGCGGCGCAGTTTGTTCAGCTTGCGGATTTTTTCCATCAGCTCTTCGACTTGCGCGAAATGGCCGATGGGAAACCGTTCGGCCATCGCATCCGGTCCTTTCAGGCGGGCGAGCATATCGTCCACACTGGCAGGCGGGGCTATTTTGGCAGACAGGCCAGTGCCAAACCGGATTGCTGCTGTTTCGGAATTGAACGCCACGGTCACCTCTTACAATCAACTGTTTTCGCTCGCTACCCCAACCCTACACGCAATGAAAAACCCCGCGCAACCATGCACGGGGTTTTTGGCCGCATTCAGCGTAAAGTCGCGTTAGTCTTGCGGGATCACACGCAAGTGCAATTCGCGCAGCTGCTCGTTCATGGGCTCGTTTGGCGCGCCCATCATCAGGTCTTCGGCACGTTGGTTCATGGGGAACATGATCACTTCGCGAATGTTGGCCTCATTGGCCAACAACATCACGATGCGGTCGATCCCAGCGGCGCAACCACCGTGGGGCGGGGCGCCGAATTTGAAAGCGTTGACCATGCCGCCAAAGCGTTTTTCAACTTCGTCCTTGCCGTAGCCGGCAATTTCAAACGCCTTGAACATGATCTCGGGTTTATGGTTTCGGATCGCGCCCGACACCAACTCATAGCCGTTGCACGACAGGTCATACTGATAGCCCAGCACATCCATCGGGTCGCCATCCAGCGCCTCCATGCCGCCTTGGGGCATTGAGAACGGGTTGTGTTCAAAATCAACTTTGCCGGTTTCTTCGTCCCGCTCGTAGATCGGGAAATCGACAATCCATGCAAAGGCGAAACGGTCGGTATCCGTCAGACCCAGCTCGTCACCAATCACGGTGCGGGCCTTTCCAGCCACAGCTTCAAACGCTTTGGGTTTACCCGCGAGGAAAAAGGCGGCATCACCGACTTCTAGACCTAACTGTTGACGAATGGCCTCTGTGCGCTCGGGGCCGATGTTTTTGGCCAACGGTCCGGCAGCTTCCATGCCTTCGCCTTGATCACGCCAGAAAATATAGCCCATGCCTGGCAGGCCTTCGCCCTGCGCAAACTTATTCATCCGGTCACAGAACTTGCGGCTGCCGCCTTTGGGCGCTGGAATAGCCCGGATTTGGGTACCTTCGTTTTCCAACAAGGACGCAAAAATCTTGAACCCAGAACCGCGGAAATGGTCCGACACGACTTGCATCTTGATCGGGTTGCGCAAGTCAGGTTTGTCAGTGCCATACCAAAGAGCGGCGTCTTTGTAGGAAATCTGCTCCCACTCCTGGTCAACCTTGCGACCGCCGCCGAATTCCTCAAATACGCCGCCAATCACCGGCTGGATGGTGTCGAACACATCCTGCTGGGTGACAAAGGACATTTCCAAATCGAGCTGGTAAAAGTCGGTAGGCGAACGATCAGCGCGTGGGTCTTCATCGCGAAAACACGGTGCGATTTGGAAATATTTGTCGTAACCCGACACCATGATCAGCTGTTTAAACTGCTGCGGTGCTTGGGGCAGCGCGTAGAACTTTCCCGGGTGCAGGCGTGACGGGATCAAAAAGTCGCGCGCGCCCTCAGGGCTGGACGACGTGATGATTGGCGTTTGGAATTCGCGAAATTCCTTGTCCCACATGCGTTTGCGCATCGACGCCACAACGTCTGAACGCAGCTTCATGTTGTTTTGCAATTTCTCGCGGCGCAGATCGAGGTAGCGATATTTCAGGCGGGTTTCTTCAGGGTATTCCTGTTCACCAAACACCATCAATGGCAGCTCTTCGGCAGCGCCCAATACCTCGATATCGCGAATGAAAACCTCGACTTCACCAGTCGGGATTTTCGGGTTGATCAGGCTTTCGTCGCGGGCCATCACATTGCCGTCTATTCGAATGCACCATTCCGAGCGCACCTTTTCGATCTCTGAAAACACAGGGCTGTCAGGGTCGGCCATGACTTGAGTGATGCCATAATGGTCGCGTAAATCAATGAACAACAACCCACCGTGATCGCGAACGCGATGCACCCAGCCGGACAGACGCACAGTGTCGCCCACGTTGGATTTGTTCAGTTCGGCGCATGTGTGGCTGCGATACGTGTGCATTTTTTCGCCCCTTCAGGGTAATTTTGATCTGTGCCGATACACCGCGCAAACGCACCAAAGTCAAGAGCGCGCGGCCCCAATCTGGCAATAGACGGCACGGTTTTTTCACGCTATCGCTATATTTGCCGACAATTTTACGGATATGGCTGCTATGGAAGAAAAAACCGTGGGGCAAAACAATAGGGCATATTGGCCCTGTCTGGGGGGATGATGTGGGATCAATTGCTTGACCGTTTGTTGAAACGCTTGCTGAAGCAAGGCAGCTTGCAGGTCACATTTGCGAATGGCAGCGTGCAGCATTATGGCAATGATACGGGCGCGGTTGTCGAGATCACTTTCACCAATACGCAAGTGGCCCGCAGGCTGATCCTGAACCCCGAACTGGCCTTGGGCGAGGCCTATATGGATCAATCCCTGACCATCGCAGGGGACGATCTGATGGGCATGATGACCCTGTTGATGCAAAACGCCAAACTTGCCGATCTGGGCTGGTTGCAAACCACAGCCAGCGCCGCGCGTCGCGCGCTACGCCGTTTTGCGCAACACAATCCGCTGCACATCGCCAAGCGCAATGTTGAGCATCACTATGATCTATCGGTCGAGCTGTATGATCTGTTTTTGGACGTGGATAAACAATACACCTGCGCCTATTTCCCGGATCCGGATATGACACTTGAGGCCGCCCAAGACGCCAAAAAAGCGCATATCGCCAAAAAACTGATGATCGAACCGGGGATGAAGATTCTGGACATCGGGTGCGGGTGGGGTGGCACCAGCCTGACCTTGGCCCGTGATTACGGTGCCCATGTGGTCGGCGTTACCCTGTCCGAAGTGCAGCTGGACCACGCCCGTGCGCGGGCCGAGGCCGAGGGGCTTTCAGATTTGGTCGAATTCAGACTGACCGATTATCGCGACGTGGCCGAGGCCTTTGATCGCATTGTTGTGGTCGGCATGTTGGAACACGTCGGTGAACCGCACTACCGCAGTTTTTTCAAACAAATCCGCCGCAATCTAAAACCCGACGGCATCGCACTTGTGCACACC
>JGI24023J19991_10003858_pt1 | contig 10392 bp, 6 predicted proteins | sample Cruoilmetagenom1_FD_19991 | JGI IMG/M metagenome (IMG submission 19991)
TAAATGAGTTGGCGATTCATTATCAAATGCTGGAGGGTGAGGTCAGTACGAATAAGGGTATTTATCAGAATCTGCTCCAGCGACTTAAGGAAACAGAAGTTACATCCGGCATAAGAGCAACTAATGTACAAGTTATAGATTATGCATTCCCCCCCCTCAGTCCATATAAGCCGAATTTAATATTCAACACCTTTATTGCGGCTATCATGGGGCTTATGGCAGGAGTAATGCTGGCATTCGGGTTCGAGCACTTTGATCAAACAATCCGTGATGAAGAGGATGTTAAGAAGAGATTGCCGATCCCGTTTATGGGTAAGATACCGGCGGTAGAAAAAAGTGAGAGACGATCTCTTGAAAAGGTAGTTTATACACATCCTCTGTCTAAAGTATCCGAAGCTTTCAGGGTACTTAAAACGTCGGTTCTGTATTCATTGCGAGATCACGGTACGCCTAAAGCACTACTGGTAACAAGCACTCAGCCCTTAGAGGGAAAGACAACGGTATCTTGTAATTTGGCTCTTACAATGGTTCAATCGGGATTAAGTGTAGTTCTGGTGGATGCAGATTTAAGAAGGCCGCGTCTTCACAACATTTTTTTGAAAGGTGTCAAAAATGGATTTGGTTTGAGTTCGTATCTTAGCGAGGAACCTGATTCTGATATTGCGAGTATTGTTTATCCTTCTGAAATTAACGGTCTTGATATCATTCCCGCGGGTCCTATTAAGCTGAATCCAGCAGATCTGATAGATTCTAAACGGATGAAAGATTTACTCGACAATTTGGTAAAGAAATACGATCACGTCATTTTAGACAGTATCCCGGTTATGGAATTGGCCGACACGCGTCTTCTTTCCAGACAGGTCGACAGTGTTCTGCTTGTTGCAAGTGTGGGGATTGCGCGTAGGGAAGTGCTGCAAAACAGCGTGGAAGAACTTGTAAAAGTAGGGGCCAGGATTATCGGGGTTGTGATTAACAGACTCGACTATGGCAGCAGATATGGAAATGCATATGATTACTATTATCTGTCGGAAGAAACAGGAAAGACAAAATTAGATCGTGATAGGTTATTTGATCAGTCTTAGGAGTTATTTATTACTACAAAGCTACCATCTTAGATGTATACCTATTTTACCTTTCTTGAAGACCATCTTCTAGAAATAGAGCAATAGGTCAATACCTGATTTAACTCATTTAAAAAAATTAGAGGAGGTATGGACAATTAATATCAACGATATTAAAAGAGTTCCAAAACCCTGGGGACATGAAATATGGTGGGCTCAGACTGATAATTATGTAGGAAAGATCCTGCATGTTAAAAAAGGTCAGGCATTAAGTTATCAGTACCATGAGGTTAAGGATGAGACTATTTATCTTTACAGTGGTGAATTATCGTTGCAAATAGAGGAAGTGGGCAAAACGAAAGAGGAAATTACGCTATCTCCTGGTGAGTCGGTAAGAATCAAACCGCTCACTAAACACCGTATGATAGCGAAAGAGGATTGTGATTTATTAGAGGTATCTACACCTGAAGTCGAGGACGTAGTAAGATTGGAAGATAGATACGGCAGAGTATGAACAACGGCTGAAGTCACTTACTATTCAAGTGTTTCTTGAATTCTTCACTTAGTAATCACCTAACCATAAGGAAAATCCCGATCAAAACTTAGATTGGGTTTTGGAGTCATGAATAATCATGAACCTTCTTAATTTAAAAACACAAGAGCGTTATTCAAAAGTGGTGTTTTACAATCGTACCGAGGAAAGTTGGCGATGGGCGAATACCGCCAACTTGTTAATTGATATCTTATTTATTCTGATCAGCACTACACTGGTTTTCTACGTGCGATTTTCGCACGAGCTATATGTCTACGGTGGTAACGGGAAGTTTGACGGTGTTATTAATAACGGCGTTTTCTCAATAACTAATTATGAATTATTTTCTAGTTATATAGGGTTTCTTGTTCTATATATTGCTTTCATAGTCCTGCTCTTTAAGAACTATGAGCTCTATTCCACAAGTTTGGCTAGGTCATGGGTAGATGAAGCGCTGTTAGTGTTCAAAAGTGTCTCTATAGCAACGCTCATAATGATGGTGGTCATGTATTTAGCAAAGCAGCAGGTTTCCCGGTTTGTTGTGCTATTTAGCTGGGCAATCAATATATTTTTGCTGGCGGGATGGAGGTACGTTGGGCACATAATGCTTCAAAGACGTGTAGAGAATGGCGAAGGGTTGAGAAGAGTTCTTATTGTCGGTGCCGGTAGAGTGGGGCAAAAGCTCGCTGAGATGCTTGAAAACAATAAGCATTTGGGGTTGGAGGTAAAGGGTTTTGTTGATGATTTTAAATTGGGCAAGGGGATTCTGGGCCGGATAAGTGATATGCCTCAGATACTAAGGGGTCAGTTTATTGACGAGGTGTATGTCACAATACTTTCCGAGAGGGAACTGGTTAAAACTGTTACCAAAGAGGCATTGATACATAAAGCCGACGTAAAGGTCATACCGGACCTTCTTGACGGTATTGTACCACAGAGCCGCCCTCTGTCGCTCGGATTCCTCGGCGATTTGCCTGTAATGGAAATATACCGAAAGCCTATACCGGAACTGGGCCTTTTCATTAAAAGGGCGATAGATCTCGTATGTGGTTTTTGTCTGTTTCTCGTGTCGCTGCCGGTTCTTATAGTTGTTTCCATTGTAATTAAAATAGACTCTCCGGACGGGCCTGTTATTTATCGTTCCAAGCGAGTGGGCAAGAAGGGGGAATTCTTTTATTGCTACAAGTTCCGGACGATGTCGGCGAACGCGGACGACCTTAAGGACAAGCTCAGAGAGCTCAATGAGAGAAGCGGTCCTTTTTTCAAGATCAGTGATGATCCGCGTATTACGAGGGTCGGAAGGTTTTTGAGAAAATACAGCCTGGATGAACTTCCCCAGATGTTCAACCTAATTAAAGGGGATATGAGCCTTGTCGGGCCGAGACCGCACCCTCTCGATGATTTTAAACTCTATGATCTTGAGGATTATCGAAGACTCGATGTAAAACCGGGGATAACGAGTCTTTGGGCAGTGGAAGCGAGAAATGATCCTTCTTTTGAACGGAATATGGAGCTTGATCTGTTTTACATCGAGAACTGGAGTATATGGCTTGATTTAAGAATTCTTCTTAAAACTGTACCTACAGTACTAAAAGGTTCCGGTATCTAAACGGCTATTGATTACACGACCTAAAAATTGTATGGGCATCACAAAAGTAAATAACTGACAACTCAAATGCGCAATCTGCTAAAAAATTTCCGTTTTGGAATAAATAGTACTATAGGTAAGAACATAATATCCCTTTATTTGCTGCAAATTTCCTACTATGTTCTACCGCTTATTACTGTTCCGTATCTTGTTCGTGTGTTAGGGCCGGAGAAGTTCGGTCTCGTAGCCTTCGGACAAAGCTTGATAACCTTTTTCGTATTATTTGTTAACTACGGCTTCGATCTCACGGCCACAAGAGAAATTTCAGTAAAGCGCAAAAGCAATAAAGATGTGAGCGGTATTTCATGCAGCGTGTGGATTGCGAAAGTCCTTTTAGGCATCATTGGTCTGTCTGTGCTTTTATTGCTAATACAGTTTGTGCCTAAAATGAATCAGAATTCTCTCCTCTTACTAATTCTATTCGGAATTGCCGTTGGTAATATGTTATTTCCCAATTGGCTTTTCCTTGGACTGGAGAGGATGAAGGCTATATCGGTAATTAATATGTCGATGCGTGCCGTAACTACTGCGGGGGTTTTTATTCTTATTCGAAACCCCGATGATTACTTGATTTATGCCGGGCTTCTTTCGTTTCAATGGGTATTTGCCGGAATATTAGGCATCGTTTTCGCAATTGTAAGGCTAAAGATCCGTATAAGCATTCCAAAACCCCATGAAATATTTCAAGTGCTGTCCAGAGGGTGGACACTATTTTTATCGAACATAGCTCAAAGTATTTACTACTCGGGAAATAGTTTCATTTTGGGAATGTTAACAAATTACACGGTAGTTGGTTATTACAGCGCAGCGGAAAAAATCACCCTTTCGCTTTTAGGTCTGTTCAGACCAGTAGCGCTGGCGGTTTATCCCAGGTTAAGCCGTATAGCTTCTTCGTCCAAGAACACAGTTCTGTTCTGGAGCAGGAGATTGATATTTGTAATGGGCGGTCTGGGTCTTGCGGCATCCATCACAATGTTTTTTGGCGCGCCGTTGATTGTGAAGATAATTCTAGGATCCGGATACGGACCTTCGATAATCGTCCTTCAGGTTCTGTCAGTGTTGCCGTTTATTGTGGCCCTTTCAGATGTGTTGAGCATCCAGATCATGCTTCCTTTCAGTAAAGACAAGTTCTATACCATGATTAGAGTATTTACAGCTTTTTTACACATTTTGATTGCATTATTGCTCGTTCCGAAATTCAATGAAGCAGGTATGGCTGCTGCTTTAGTTTCGAGTCAGGCATTCATACTTATATCTACTTTTCTATGTTTATCGTACTGGAAGCTTAGCCCCCTACATTACAAAATTGATGAGAATATTCCCCACAGTCCCGTAAACTCCAAAACCTGACCTTTGATTTGAGTTCGGGACAATAAGCGTGAGTAGGCGGTATTCATAAAAGATTGACCTTTGCAAAACTCTGGATAATTAACAAATCCGGGATGATGGTAGGCCAACGTTAAATGAAAAGAAAAACAATAAGAACAAATGATAGGTGTGAAAAATGTGATGGATTTCTTATATTCGAGGTAAGAGATGAATGCCTTGATAATAGTAGCAATAAAACCAGAGCTGGCATATGGAAATGCACTATTTGTGAAAGGGCGTCAATAGGTTTGATTGTCAGAAGTCTGGGAATAAGAGCAGCACCTAGAAATTAGATTATTTCTTTAATTCCGGGGTCTGATTTCTATGGAACCAAAACCCCGAGCAATTAAACCGGAGCAAAATAATGTTGTATAGAAGTCATATCAATGAAGATGTTAGGAACATATCTATAAATCTTCCAGGGAATAAAGATGGAGTAATGTACCAATGAAGGGACAAAATTTGTCAGATATAAAAGTTGCATGGCTTATCCCCTCTATGGCAAGGGGATTCACTTGGCAGCCGCTGCTAAAGGCATTTGCCAATATATTTCCGGACTCTATGGTTTTTACAGGTCTTTGGCCTATAAACCGGTCCAAGGATAATGTTGAATTCAACCTAAACGTTGTCGGAAAAACTAGGTTTTTAACTATAGACAAGAACGATTCGAATTATGCCAGAGGAATAATAATGCCTCCGCTCAGAATTACACTTCATTTATTGAGATACTTCCCAAATGTCATCTTAGTATATGGGTTTTCACTATGGACGGTAATTGTGTTACTGCTTAAACCGTTTACAAGATGGCGGGTAATAATCGTCTATGAGGGTAGCACTCCAACTGTGGATGCAAGGGAATCAAAGTTTCGAATCTCAGGGCGTAAGTTAATGAGTAGGTTCTCAGATGCATTTATAACAAATTCTCATACCGGCAAGGACTACCTGGTTAAATTTCTGAAAGCGAAAGATGAGCTCGTTTTCGTACGTCCCTACGGGGTTCCCGATAAAGAATATCTATCCCTCAAAAAGGTGAATGTGAAAAATTTACTGAGAGGTGTGAAACGGCCTATATTCCTTTACGCCGGTCTGTTAATTGAGCGTAAGGGTATCAAATTCCTTTTACGTGTGTTTGCCGCTTTAAAAAAAGAGGGTTGTGATAATTTCACGCTTATGGTTGTCGGCGACGGTCCGCAGCGAGAGGAGCTTGAGGTTATTGTCAAAGAAGAGGGTATGGAAAAACAAGTGAAATGGATAGGATGGGTGGATTACAATAGCCTGGGATATTATTTTGAATCTTCCGATGTGTTTGTCTTTCCGACTTTTGAGGACACGTGGGGTTTAGTTGTTCTTGAGGCAATGAGTTTTGCTAAGCCTGTTGTGTGTTCAGAATTGGCAGGCGCAATGGAAATGGTCAAGAACGAAGAGAACGGTTTCACATTTAACCCTGCACGTGACAAGCCGGAAGAACTTTCAGAAATTATTAGAAAGTTTATCGACGATCCGAATCTCATAAAGCGTATGGGGGAGAAGTCAAAAAAAATAGCGTCGTCTCATACCCCGGAAATCGTCGCTAATGACCTGAAACACATAATAGAGTTCGTATTAGGCAGGAGGGAAAGGAGTTCAATGGAGTTCAAGGAATATCATCAGGAGCAAACTTGAAACTTGATACTTCCATTATTTAATCCGATTACTTCAAACAGGTTAACACAATGAATATATATCAGGATGTCGAAAGAATATTGAGCGATACCGAGTATGCAGTCCTACACGGATGGCAATCGCTTCCCGATCACCACGACTCTGATCTGGATATTGTAATCAACCCGGATCATTTGAACACACTGGAAGAATCGTTGGTTGATTTTAAAGCGGCGAAACTCGTGCAGTTACTTCAGCACGAATCTTCCTGCTTTTATTTTATATTGGCCCACAAAAATGGGAACGGAATGGAATTTCTGCAAGTTGATGCGGCTACCGATTATAGGAGAAACGGGCTTACATATTTTTCTGCGGAAGAGTTAAACCGCGCAAGACAGCAATGGAAGGGGTTCTGGGTAGCTTCACCTGAAACTGAACTGGCCTATCTGCTTGTAAAGAAAACACTTAAGGGTGAAACACCCGGTCATCAAAAGAAAAGACTCAAGTATTTGATTGATAAAATTGGGGAGGAAAGATCTACAGTTATATCAACGGAGCTTTTCGGAAAGGAATTGGGACCGAGAGTAATATCCTGGATCTCTAATAATAATTGGGGTGCTCAGGAGTCAAATTTGCCCGGATTAAAAAGGGCGCTCATGTTGGAAACTGTAAAAAAGAATCCGTTAAATCCCCTGACATATTGGTTTAGTGAAGCAAAACGTATCGTAAGACGGTGGCTGCATCCAACCGGGTTGTTTATAGCAGTGCTTGGCCCGGACGGAGTAGGGAAGAGCACTTTAATCCAAAGTATGGAAGTACAGCTCTCAGGTGCATTCCGCCGTACTGCGAATTTCCATCTAAGGCCCGGGGTTATTGGTAAAAATGATCAAGGTAACCCCGTAACCGATCCTCATGGAAAGCCGCCCCGTTCTTTTTTTGTGTCGGTTCTGAAGATCGCTTATTACTTCACCGATTATGCATTGGGTTATCTATTAAAACTCTATCCTAAAATTGTAAGATCGACCCTGGTCATATTTGACAGGTATTACGACGATATGCTGGTTGACCCGGCGCGTTATAGGTATGGAGGTCCTTCCTGGCTCGTTAAATTCATGCGTTATTTCATCCCCAGGCCCGATTTGTTTTTGATACTTGACGCTTCCGAAGATGAGCTTCTTAAACGGAAGCAGGAAGTGGGGAAGGATGAATTAATTCGTCAACGAAAGGCGTACAGAGATCTTGCGGCAGGGCTTCCAAACGCTTTTATCTTGGATTCCAGCCAAAATCCTGAAAAACTTGCAGGTGATGCTTCAGAAGTCGTACTGGATTATCTGCATGGACGGTATATGAAGCGCCGGAGTATGTTTTTTCCAAACGATGATAGGAAGAAAACTCTTTCCTGGTTAACTTCAGTTTTGTCGGCAGATCCCGATAAATCTTACTTCGTTATGTCGGGCTCGGAACGAGAAGATATGATGACAGGTTGGGGAAATTATTATGAATTCAATTACTTGCCGCTTAATAACGGCCGGGGATATTTACTGCCCTTGAACAGTAAATCTGCCGCAGCAAACGGCCTTTCGTTATATAATGCGCAGAGCGGGACTGCGAGGGTAATCAAAACACTGCTAAAGAAACCTTACATAGGTGGTGTAGGCAGCGTTTTTATGAAATCCGTCAATTTAATGATTAAACGGGATATTGATTACGTAGAGAAGAGCGAAGTCCTGTTGTTTGAGTATTTAAAGGAAGCTCTTCAAGAGAAAAAGCTTGATTTTGCCGTTTCCCTGGGAACCCCGGGGCCCCATAGAAAACCGGTAATTCAATTAACTAACGCGAATGATACCGTAATCGGTTATGCCAAAGTCGGATGGAATGGGGTTACGAATTCACTTGTAAAAAATGAAGCCGATACAATAAACGATCTATCGCAAGGCTCTTTTCATTCTTTCTGTAAACCTTCTCTACTGCACGCCGGATGGTGGCATAACCGCTACTTGACCATACAATCTTCGCCAAAGGGTACCCTCTCGCCAGCACCTAAGACCCTGACTTCGCACTATTTGAATATGGTAGAGGAGTTAGCGGATCTGAACATAAAATATATGCCTATAAAAGAGAGCGCTTTCTGGTCAAGTCTTTTAGATAACTTAAAAAATGTCAAAGGCGGTTTCTATCTCGGCATTTTGAAGCGAAAAATAATACCTAAGATAGATAAGAGCTTCGGCGATACGCCGCTCCCGTTTCATATGTCTCACGGAGACTTAGCTCCCTGGAATGCATATATCAAAGATGAAAAACTCTATCTCTATGACTGGGAATATTCCCGATCTGATGCGCCCGGGGGCTGGGATTTGTTACATTTTAGCACTCAGACCAATATTCTTCTCAAAAAAAGAAATTCTAGTGAGCTGTGTAAAACAATCTTTAACGATGCTTACAATAGTTTGACGAAGCCATATTGGGATAAGCTCGGAATCAGTAAAGACGCCCTCAATTTACTTTTAGTTTTATACATCTTAGAAAGGCTTTCATTTGCCGCTTCAGAAGGGGCGGGAAATTCTCACGAAATTAGCCAGTTCTCAAAAATCATTAATCTCTTAGTCAATACCTAAGCGAGAAACTTATTATGCAGAAAAAACTCAAGGTGTTAGTATCCGCTTATGCATGCGAGTCCGGAAAGGGTTCTGAGCCCGGAGTAGGGTGGAACTGGGTAAAACAGATTGCCCGTTTCCATGAAGTTTGGGTTATAACACGCTCAAGTAACCGGGAATCTATAGAGTCTCAAAAGACCGGGATTTCTTCCAATATTCACTGGGTGTATTTTGATTTTCCCCCATGGCTCAGGTCTTGGAAGAAAGGTCAGCGGGGAGTCCATTTATATTACTACTTGTGGCAGATAGCTGTTTATTTTTTGGCGAGGCGGATGCATAAAGAAGTTAAATTCGACATAGTTCATCATTTAACCTTTGGAGTTTACTGGCTTCCGAGTTTTCTTTCTTTTATTCCGACGGCTTTTATATATGGTCCGCTGGGGGGTGCTGAAAGAACACCCAGGGAATTTTACAAAAGTTTCAGTTTAAAGGGGAAAATTTATGAATGGCTCAGGGATACCGCAAGGTGGTTTGGTGAGAAAGATCCTTTTGTGCTGTTAAGTATTAGGAGAGCGAAACTGGTACTGGCAAAAGTACAGGAAACGGGCGACCGCCTGTCTGTGCTCGGCGCAAAAGAAGTGCTGGTTTTCCCGGAGTCGGGTATCAGCATAAAAGAAATTGAAAAACACTCTGTAATAAAGGACTCAGAATCCAAGAACTTCAAAATTGTTAGCATAGGCAGATTACTTCACTGGAAAGGTTTTCATCTGGGGCTATTGGCATATTCGAGGTTCATCAAAGAATTTTCGTCAAGCGAATATTGGTTTATCGGTAACGGCCCCGAGCGGCAGAATCTGGAACTGATGGCACAGAAGTTAGGTGTATTGGACAAAGTAAAGTTTTTTGATGAATTACCTCACGATGAAGTTTTAGAGAAGTTGTATGAGTGTGATGTTTTAGTACATCCGAGTATCCATGATTCAGGCGGGTGGGTGTGTCTTGAAGCAATGGCTTTCGGAAAACCGGTTTTGTGTCTTGATCTGGGCGGACCTGCTATGCAGGTAACTGAAGATACAGGGTTTAAAGTTCCCGCCAAATCTCCCGAGCAGTCCGTGGAAGATCTTGCAAATGCAATGATTCAGCTTGCCGGGGACTCTGGGCTTGGCAAAACTATGGGTGAAGCGGCCCGGGAAAGGGTGTTAGAGCATTTTGATTGGGATAAAAAGGGCGAGTGGATAAATAAAATTTATCAAGAAGCGATAATTTAAATGAATATAAAAAGAAAAAACACCGATTTCAAGTTTCTCATAGTCGTTCTTGCCGCGGTGTTGCCGATAAGCCTTTGTATCTTGCTTATATCGAACAGATTCGAGAACTATGTACTCCTTCTTGCTGCTTTGGGACTGCCTGCAGCGCTTCTAACGATAAGAGCACTATTTGTTTCAAGCATCAGATTGAAATTATTAATCTCCCAACTTCGTTGGTGGCATTTACTTTGGTTTCTAGTCTTATTAAGCGGACTTGTTTTTCGAATCAGAAATACCTATG
>JGI24023J19991_10003859_pt1 | contig 10392 bp, 6 predicted proteins | sample Cruoilmetagenom1_FD_19991 | JGI IMG/M metagenome (IMG submission 19991)
CGTTTTGCATCTCTTGGCAGCGGCAGCCGCGGCAATGCCGCGCTGATCGAGTTCCGAAATACCTGTTTGATGCTCGACTGCGGTTTCTCGGCCAGAGAAACCACGAGCCGTCTGGCGAGGCTGGGCAAGGCTGGCGATACCCTGACCGCGATCGTGCTGACTCACGAGCACAATGACCATGTCAGTGGCGTCGGCGCGGTGGCGCGCGAATTCAACCTGCCGGTGTGGATGACGCCGGGGACATTGCGGGCCATCGAGGGCCGCGCCGGAACGCTGCCCGACGTGAAGCTCATTAACCTGCAGGAACCTTTCGAAATCAACGACATTCAGATCCAGCCGTTTCCCGTGCCGCATGATGCACGCGAGCCCGCGCAGTTCGTTTTTTCGGACGGGGCCCGGCGCCTGGGGGTATTGACCGATACCGGCAGCACCACGCCCCATATTGAGCAGGCCTTGAGCGGTTGTCATGCCCTGGTGCTCGAATGCAATCACGATCGCGAGATGTTGATGGATGGCGATTATCCGCCTGCGCTGAAGGCCCGCATTGGCGGCAGCCACGGGCATCTCGACAATGACACCGCGGCGCGGATTCTGCAAAAGCTCGATCATTCCAGGCTGCAGCACCTGGTGGCGGCCCATTTGAGCGAGCACAACAACACGCCGTACCTGGCACGACATACGCTTAGTCACGCGATGGGATGCGAGATGCAATGGGTGCGTATCGCCGAGCAGCTCGAGGGATTGCCCTGGTGTGACATCGCGCCCGAGGTCGTCTTTTGAAGGTGACAATGCACAATGACCGGTGAGAAGGCCGATGAACCACGGCGTGAAAACATGCAAAAGCCGCTAATCAAGCCGCTGCGTGGTTCCCAGGTGTGGTCCAGATTCCGCTGGGAAAAATTGCTGGCGGAGATGTGCAAGCAGGCGCCGCAGCTCGAGGAATTTGATGCCGAGTACTGGCATTTCGCGGCGTTCTCGGCGGAACCCGCCGCCGAGGAACTGGCCGTGCTGCAGCGGCTGCTCACCTACGGCCCCAGGTCCTTGCACGAACAGCCGGGCGGCGAGACGGTGCTCGTCATCCCGCGCCTTGGGACCATTTCACCCTGGTCGTCGAAGGCGACCGATATCGCCCATCGCTGCGGCCTGCGCAATTTGCAGCGCCTGGAACGTGGTGTGGCCTGGTACTTTCGCAAGAGCGACGGTAAACCCTTGCATGCCCCTGAGCGCGAGCGGCTGCTTCCGCTGATCCACGATCGCATGACGGAGAACGTGCTGCCGGATTTCGAACAAGTGGAAAAGTTGTTCCAGGAGGCGGTACCGGCGCCGTTGACCGTTATCGATGTGCTGGCTGGCGGTGCGCAGGCATTGGAGGCGGCCGACCGGCAACTGGGACTCGCGCTTTCCTCCGATGAGATCGATTATCTGCTCGAGAACTATGTACACCAGGGGCGCAACCCGACGGACGTGGAGCTGATGATGTTCGCACAGGCCAACTCCGAGCATTGCCGGCACAAGATATTCAATGCCGAATGGATNATCAACAACAAACGNCAACCGCACACGCTGTTCAACATGATCCGTCAGACGCACCAGCTTAACCCCAAGGGCACGCTGGTCGCCTACCATGACAATGCCTCCGTCATCGAGGGTTTCCGGGCCGCGCGCTTTTTTCCCGGTCCGGCGCGGCACAGCTACGGGTACCGGGAAGAGCATGCCCCTCTGCTGATGAAGGTCGAGACGCACAACCACCCGACGGCCATCTCGCCGTTCCCGGGTGCAGCCACCGGTTCCGGCGGGGAGATCCGTGACGAAGGCGCCACCGGTCGCGGGGCCAAGCCCAAGGCCGGCATCTCCGGTTTTTCCGTATCGAATCTACGACTGNCCGGCAACGCGCAACCCTGGGAGCAGGATTACGGCAGGCCCGGTCGCATCGTCAGTGCCCTGGATATTATGCTCGAGGGGCCCATCGGTGGGGCCTCGTTCAACAACGAGTTTGGTCGCCCCAATCTCGGCGGTTACTTTCGGGTGTACGAACAGATGGTTGACGGCGAAGTGCGCGGCTATCACAAACCGATCATGCTCGCCGGCGGCATCGGCAATATCCGCATGTCGCACGTGCACAAGGAAAAATTTCCGCCGGGCACACCGATCATTGTGCTCGGCGGCCCGGCGATGTTGATCGGACTCGGTGGCGGCGCGGCGTCCAGCATGGCGACCGGTGCCAGCGCCGAGGACCTGGATTTCGCGTCGGTACAGCGCGGCAACCCGGAAATGCAACGCCGCTGCCAGGAGGTGATCGACCGGTGTTGGGCCCTCGGCGAGCACAGCCCTATCCTCGCCATTCACGATGTGGGCGCGGGCGGACTGTCCAACGCCCTGCCGGAGCTGGTGCACGACGCCGGGCGCGGTGGACGCTTTCGCCTGCGCGAAATCCCGAATGATCAACCGGGGATGTCACCGATGGAGATCTGGTGTAACGAGGCCCAGGAGCGTTACGTGCTGGCCATTGACCAGGACCTACTGGAGCGCTTCCGGGAGATCTGTGAGCGCGAGCGCTGTCCTTATGCCGTGATCGGCGCCGCGACCGAGGCGCAGCAGCTGGTGTTGGAAGACAGTTACTTCGCCGCCAAGACCGCGGATGCAGAACCGGCGCGTCAGGCCACACCGATCGACATGGGCTTAAGCGTGCTGCTCGGCAAGCCCCCGAAAATGGTGCGCGATGTGAAACGCGCCAAGCGTAAACCGCCGAAATTCAAGACCCGGCACATCGACATCAAGGATGCCGCCTACCGCGTGTTGCGCCTGCCGACGGTGGGGGACAAGACCTTTCTCATTACGATCGGCGATCGCAGTGTCACCGGCATGGTTTGCCGTGACCAGATGGTGGGACCCTGGCAGGTGCCGGTCGCGGACGTGGCGGTGACCACCACCGGCTACCAGGGCTATACCGGGGAGGCCATGGCCGTCGGTGAGCGCACACCGGTCGCGCTGATCGACCCGGCCGCCAGTGGCCGCATGGCGGTCGGCGAGGCCTTGACCAACATCGCGGCCAGCCGCATCGAGAAGCTGCCCGATGTGAAGCTGTCGGCCAACTGGATGGCGGCCGCGGGTCACCCGGGGGAAGACGCCGCGTTGTTCGATACGGTAAAGGCCGTGGCGACGCAATTGTGTCCGGTCTTGGGTATTTCCATTCCCGTCGGCAAGGATTCCATGTCGATGAAAACGGTATGGCGCGACGAGCAGCAGGGCGAGCGCTCGGTGACCGCGCCGTTGTCTTTGATCGTCTCCGCTTTCGCGCCGGTCAAGGACGTGCGCCGCACCCTCACGCCCCAATTGCGCACCGACTGCGGCGACACGGATCTGATCCTGATCGATCTTGGCAAGCGCAAGAACCGTCTGGGGGGGTCGGCGCTGGCGCAGGTGTACAACGAGACCGGCCACGAGGCGCCAGATATCGATGACGCGCGTGTCCTGAGGTTGTTTTTCCATGTGATCCAGGCCCTGAACGAGCTCGAGTATGTCCTGGCTTATCATGACCGTTCCGACGGTGGGCTGTTTGTGACGCTGTGCGAGATGGCGTTCGCGGGACGCTGTGGTGTGAGCATTGAACTCGACGCGCTGGGCAGCGACCCTCTGGCGGTGCTGTTCAGTGAGGAGCTCGGCGCCGTGCTCCAGGTCCCCTGCCAGCGCCGCGACGGCATACTGGGCGCGTTGAAGAAGGCCGGCCTGGCGCGTCATACCCATGTCATTGGTACGGTGAGCGCGGATGACCGGATTGCCATCCGTCGTGAGGCGAAGCTCGTGTTCTCCGATACGCGCGTCAACCTGCAGCGCGCCTGGTCGCAGACCACCTACCACATGCAGGCGCTGCGCGATAACCCGCGCTGCGCGCAGGAGGAATATGACCGCTTATTGGATACCAGTGACCCGGGCTTGAGCGCCGACCTGCGCTTCGATCCCGCCGAGGACATCGCCGTCCGCTATATCGCGCGAGGCAGCCGGCCGCGCATCGCCATACTGCGCGAGCAGGGGGTCAACGGCCAGATGGAGATGGCGGCGGCCTTTGATCGCGCCGGTTTCGATGCCATCGATGTCACCATGAGCGACATCATAGGGGGCCGCGTGGCGCTCAAGGACTATAAAGGTTTCGCCGCTTGCGGCGGTTTCTCATTCGGCGATGTCCTTGGTGCCGGCGAAGGTTGGGCCAAGTCCATTCTGTTCAATGACCGCGCGCGGGATGAATTCGCCGCCTTTTTCGCCCGCGCCGACAGTTTCGCCCTGGGGGTCTGCAATGGTTGTCAGATGATGTCCAACCTGCACGAGCTGATTCCGGGCGCCGAACGCTGGCCGCACTTCGTGCGCAATCAGTCCGAGCAGTTCGAGGCGCGTTTGGTCCGCGTACAGATCCCCGAGAATCCGTCGATCTTTTTCCGGGGCATGACCGGCTCCATGCTGCCCGTCGTGGTTGCCCACGGCGAGGGCCAGGCGGAATTTCGCGATCCGCAATCGATCGAGCAGTTGATTGTGGCCAAGCAAGTCGCCCTGTGTTACGTCGACCACCACGGCAACCTGGCCGAGACCTACCCGTATAACCCGAACGGCTCCCCCCACGGCATCACCGGCCTGACAACGGCCGACGGCCGATTCACCATTATGATGCCGCACCCCGAACGCCTGTTCCGCACGGTGGCCCATTCCTGGCATCCCCCGGAATGGCGCGAAGACGGGCCCTGGATGCGCATGTTCCGCAATGCGCGCGTCTGGCTGGGTTAGCCCACTGTTGCACCCGATCCTGATGCAACAACGGGGCTAGTCGGCCCGCCGGCTCGGGCGGGACAATCCGCGTCACCCGCACCGCCATATAATGGCATCTTCTGTATGGTTTTTATTCCAGGTTCCCTGGGAACTCACCGTATTTTTTGCAGGAATGCCCGGGTTCCCCGACTCGTCGCGGCCGCTGGCATGAGATGTGCAACATGTCAGGCAGGGCAAACACAGATCGGGGTGCGGGATGAAGGCAATTCCAGTCTATGGTCGATTCATCGTGGGGGCCTGCCTGCTGTTCACGCTGGGCACGGCCGCCGCCACCGATATGTATGTTTACGAGCTACCGAACGGGACGCGTATTATCACCGAACATGCGCTGAGCAACCGTCACTACCGCTTGGTGCACACCATTCCCGGCCACAGCGGTCTCGATCTGTTGAGCGTCAGCAAGGATCCGCAGTTCTTCCGGCCGGACCCGGCCAACTATGACGGACTGATTCAAAAGGCGGCGAGCCAACACGAGCTGGAGCCCGCCCTGGTGAAGGCCGTGATGCGTGCCGAATCGGCGTTTAACCCCTTTGCGACCTCGCATAAAGGGGCCTCGGGCTTGATGCAGTTGATGCCGGCCACGGCCGCGCGCTTCGGGGTCACCGACATCTACGATCCGGAACAGAATGTGCATGCCGGCGCGCGCTATCTGAAGCTTCTCCTGCGGAAGTTCGACAACAAATATCATCTGGCCATCGCCGCCTACAACGCCGGGGAGGGCACGGTGCAGCGCTATGGCGGCATCCCGCCCTACGCCGAGACCAAGAAATATGTCCGCAAGGTGCTGCGCTTCAAACGCCATTACGCGCCGCTGTTCAGCTCCGACGCCTGATCACCCCATCGCATTTGCCAATCGTCCCGAGAACCGGTAGTGTCTCAGGCGGTATCGTACCTGCCCGCCGCAGCTTTGGGGACAGCGTTTACATGCGTATTTTCGACAAAAATGCCCTGACAGACATTCGCCCCTATCTCTTTCAGTCCCTGCTCGCCACGTTCACGATCCTGCTCATCCTGCTGTTCCTGGATGTGCTGTCGCATACCGCCATCATCGCCACCCTGGGCTCGACCGCGTTTCTGGTCTTCACCCGTCCGCGGGCCTACGCCGCGCGGCTGCGCCCCCTGTTGGGCGGCTATCTCATCGGCATTTGCGTAGGGGTGCTGTGTTATTTTCTCTCGCTGCTGCCGCTGCCAATATCGCGCAGTACGGAATATATTATCTTCGCCGCCATCGCCGTCGGCGCGGCGATTTTCCTGATGGTGCTGACCGATACCGAACACCCCCCGGCCGCGGGCATGGCGCTGGGTCTGGTCATGAACCCCTGGGACGCTGACACCTTGTTATTCATACTGAGCGCAATCCTGGTGATGGCCGCGCTGCGCCGGCTGTTGCAGCCGATCATGATCGATCTCATTTGACGCGGTAACTCAGCGTGCCCGGCGACGCGCCGGGGACCGCCATTCGGGGTATAATCGCGATCTATATAACGAAATCACCCGCTGCGGGTGTGCCGGTCGGAGCCGAAATGAGTAAAGACAAAGACGAGACGGCGCGTGAGAGCAAGGAGTTCAGGGTATTGCGCGCCATGAAGTCGGTGCTGACCGACGTCATTAAGGACACGACCACCACGCCGGGAATGGTGCATCCGCTGTCGGACAGGACCATCGAGAACATCAGGCAGTGCCTTATGCTGATCACGGCCCGGGAAACGGAACTGCTCGATGAAGCGGGTGAGACCCGCGAGATGCGCCCGCGTTATACGGATGAGCCGGAGAAGAGCGTCGTGGTGCCGATCTCCAGGATCGGCAAGGCCAAAAAACGCAAAGACGACGACTAGAACCTGTCTCAAAATCAAACGCTCAGCAAGCCTTCACGCCCTGGAAGCAACGCAAAGAACGCCAAGACGCAGAGAACGCAGAGAATACTTCAAAATTAAGCCTTTTTGTTTTCTTCGCGTACTTTGCGTCTCCGCGACCTCTGCGTTTATTCCGCAGCGCCAGGAGTGGGCCGCGGCATCAGCTCAAGTCCGGCGCAAGCGCGCTAGCTCTTGGCGGGCTCCGCCATCGCCAGCAAAAGTTTGTTGAGCCGATGGACGAAGCTCGCCGGGTCGTCGAGTTGCCCGCCCTCGCTGAGCAGCGCCTGGTCGAACAGGACATGGGTCCAGTCCGCAAAACGCTCCCCATCCTGTTCGGCCTTCAGCCGCGCGACCAGCGGGTGTCCCGGGTTGATCTCCATCACCGGTTTGCTGGCCGCGACGTGCTGCCCGGCGGAGCGTAAGATGCGCTCCAGGTTAGCGCCCAATTCCTCCTGATCCGCCACCAGGCAGGCCGGGGAACTGGTCAGGCGGTGGGTAATGCGCACGTCCTTGACCCGCTCACCCAGCGTGTTTTTGACCTTTTCGACCAGTTCCTTGAATTCGCCGGCGGTCTGCTCCTGCTTTTGCTGTTCCTGTTCATCGTCGAGCTTGCCGAGATCAAGCTCCCCCTTGCTGACCGACTGCAAGGCCTTGCCGTCGAACTCAGTCAGTCCCGAAAGCATCCATTCGTCCACCCGGTCGCTCAATAGCAGCACCTCGATGCCTTTGTCTCGGAAGATCTCCAGATGCGGGCTGTTCTTGGCGGCGGCGAAGCTATCCGCGGTGATGTAGTAGATCTTCTCCTGGTCTTCCTTCATGCGGCCGATATACGCTTCCAGTGACACGTCCTGGGCATCGCTGTCGTTGTGTGTGGAGGCAAGGCGCAGCAGTTTGGCAATGCGCTCGCGGTTGGCGAAGTCCTCGACGATGCCTTCCTTCATGACCTTGCCGAACTCGCGCCAGAACGTGGCGTACTTCTCCTGGTCGTCCTTGGCCATGTCCTCGAGCACTCCCAGCACCTTTTTCACCGAGGCCGAGCGGATGGTGTCGATCTCCTTGCTTTGCTGCAGGATCTCGCGGGAGATATTCAGCGGCAGGTCATTGGAGTCGATGACGCCGCGTACGAAGCGCAGATAGCTCGGCATCAGCTGTTCGGCGTCGTCCATGATGAACACGCGGCGCACGTAAAGCTTGATGCCGTGGCGGCTGTTGGGGTCCCACAAGTCGAACGGCGCCCGGGAGGGGACGAAGAGCAGGGAACTGTATTCCTGTTTGCCTTCCACATGGCTGTGCACATGGGCCAGCGGGGCCTCGAAGTCGTGGGCCACGTGTTTGTAGAACTCCTCGTATTCCTCCTGGCCGATGTCCTTTTTCGGCCGCGCCCACAGGGCCGAGGCGCTGTTGACGGTCTCCTGTTCGTCTTCCTTGTCCTTCTCCTGGGAGCGCATCTGGATCGGCAGGGTGATGTGATCGGAGTACTTGCGGATGATCGAACGCAGGCGGAAGCCGTCCAGGAACTCGTCCTCGCCCTCGCGCAGGTGCAGCACGACCTCGGTGCCGTGCGTGGGCTTTTCCACGGTTTCCAGGCTGTATTCGCCCTGGCCGTCGGACTCCCAGCGCACCCCGTGCTCGGCGCCCAGGCCCGCGCGGCGGGTGGTGAGCGTCACCTTGTCGGCCACGATGAACGAGGAATAGAAACCGACGCCGAACTGGCCGATTAAATGCGCGTCTTTGGCCTGGTCGCCGGTCAGGGAGTCGAAGAACTGCCGGGTGCCGGATTTGGCGATAGTGCCGATGTTGTCGATCACCTCGCTGCGGCTCATGCCGATGCCGTTGTCGGTCACGGTAATGGTGCGTTGGTCCTTGTCGAAATCGACGCCGATCTTCAGATCCGAGTCATTCTCGTACAGGGCGTCGTCGGACAGCGCCTCGAAGCGCAGCTTGTCGGCGGCATCCGAGGCGTTGGAGATCAGCTCGCGCAGAAAGATCTCCTTGTTGCTGTAAAGTGAGTGGACCATCAGGTCCAGTAGCTGTTTGACCTCGGTCTGAAAGCCGAGGGTTTCTTTGTGTGTATCAACGCTCATGGTTCTGTAGGGTCCTTGTGGCTGTCAGTTGACACTAAGATAATGCCCTTTTTTATAGGGACGATGCGCCGTGGATTCAAGGGCGCGGCGCGCGAGCGGGCTCAGGCGAGGCGGGCATCATGGATTTTGACGGTTTGGAAGCCGTCCTCCAGCCAGCGTAGGACTTTGTGCCTGACCAGCCGCTCATAGCCTTCACGGTTGCCGCCGGCCTTCTCCACCGATGAGAGCGTCATATTCAGCCGCACCGTATACGGGGAGTAATGCCGGGCCAGCGCCTCGAGGGCATTGCGATCACTGGGCCGCACCCGCGGCAGGGAAAAGGAGACCGGCTGGGTCTTCTCGAAACGGACATTAGAAAACGGTTCCCGCAGCCGGGTCTTGATCTGCCGGCGGACGAATTCGCCGACCAGCCAGGCGACGTGCTCGGCGGCGGACAGCAGGTCCGCGTCGATCGCCCCGCCCTGGCGGTTGAAGTACTCGAGCGCCGGGTAGTAACCCAGTCGCTCGCGCCGGACATAGGCATTGACCTGCTCGGCCAGATTGGGGCCCAGCGCCAGCACCAGCTCTCCCATTTGCTCCGTCAGCGTATCCTGGGCGATCTGCACGGACAGCGACATCGATACACGCACGATCTCCACGGAGGGCATGCCGGCCACCGTTTACGCGGGCTCGCCGCCGCGCAGGATCGCAAGCTGCCGCAGCAGCCGGCCGGTGACCGGTTCAAGCTGTTTGCGCATGACGCTGCCGATGGCCGTGGACTTGGCGAGGATCGGCGTGACCACCGCCTCCCCGCTGCGCGCCAGGATCAACAGTGCGAGCACTTCGGCCTTTAACGCCGGTACCGCCCGCAGCAGCGCGGCGAGCGCCGGGTCCGGCGGCGCCTCGCACGCGGCCTCGGCCTCCTCGATGATGGCATCGAGCTCCTGACAGGGCGCGGTGCCGAGCGCGACCGGGCGAAAATACCCCTCGATGGTGTTGAGCAGTACCACCACGTCATCCTGGTTCGAGGGTTTGCGCAGCACCGTTTCAGCGACGCTGACAAAGCTCTGCCCCGGGCCGTCGAGCGCCTGCATGAGTATCGCCGCATGGCGGTTGCCGGCCTCGCACAAGCGGCCGAGCGCCGGCGCGTGCAAGGCATAATCCACCCTCGCCGGCAACGGCTCCGGTAAATCGTTGGGCGTGGCCGCCAGGAATCCGATCAGATAGGCACGCTTGTGTTTGCCCTTCTGCCAGATCTTAAGGCGCGCCGCCTCATCGATCAGGTCCGGCTGTAACACCAGGCGCACGGTCTCGACCATGATGAGCGGGTCGCTTTCGAACGGCAGGTGCTCCACCAGGTGCTGCGCCAGCACCTGGCCCATCCCGCCCTCGAGCACGGCGGCGCAGTGCAGCATGCAGCGGGCGTTATCGGAGGTGGGTTCGACCCACCAGGCGCGCCGTGCGAGCTCATCGGTGAGCCCACCGGCGCCGGCGACCGCCACCACGGCCTCGGGCTCGCCCAGCTTGAGCAGTTGCGCCAGATTCACGTCCCGCGTCTGCCCCATGCGCGTCCAGCGTTTCAGAAAGACCGGGTAGCCGCCGGGGGAGCCGAGCACCTGGCCGGAGATGAGCTCGCGCACCCGCCGCAGATACTGCTCGGC
>JGI24023J19991_10003861_pt1 | contig 10383 bp, 8 predicted proteins | sample Cruoilmetagenom1_FD_19991 | JGI IMG/M metagenome (IMG submission 19991)
ATAATATCACAGGTAGTGGGCGGACAGCCAAATGCGCTGTTCATTATGGATTTGTCTGGTTCCATGGCCAGGGCTTTCGGCGGCTCGCAAGTAGGAAACTGGGACATTGATGAGGGAACTTTGACAGAGTGCGAGAGTCTTCACTGTGGGAGAAGCTGTAATGGCTTCACAGAGTGGGCCTTAGCTGCTCACTGCGCTGAGAACGTATCAAACGTATCGGTCTGCGGCTCCAAAACGTGCATAAGGGGTTTTGGCACCTGCGATAACCAGGAGCAGTTTGATAATTTTATGCAGTGCATAGATGACTCGGGAGCATTAACCGACCCGGAAATAGAGGACGTGATCGATCTATGGTGCGGGGACAACGATGGCAACTATGAACCATTTTCCGATGACAGATGCGGTGTTAATGACGGCACTGCCCCCAACGGTAGTCAGGAATTCGAAGGGGCTGCGGCGGCGCTGGATGCGAGGGCGGGGCTGACGGAATGCTCTGCGGACTCTTGCACCGCAGATGATGACAGTAATTCTGCTAACGACTACGCATGCGATCTCTCAGATGAGTACACCGATTTCAGGGCATGTATGCTGAACTCGCAGGCAATAGATATAAATAAACTCGAAAACTGTACAGGCGGTACCGATAACCCGCCTTATTGCCAAGGGGAGCCTGCCTACGGAACAAGCCGTCTGGATATGACGCTTAGCGTTGTTTTTGATTTCCTCGACGCTGACGACTCGCTTGCGTCTAAGATGTGCAATGACCCGACTAAGCTCTTTGACGGAGTCAACAACTCTATTAGTTGTCAGGATTTTATGACCACACCGTTCAGAAACGTTCGGACGATTGCCAGAAGTCAAGATAGTCCAAAAAAGCTGCCTCTGACCGGGCAAAGCAATAAACCATTAATACGTGAGCTTACCGATGATGATGGTGATGCCTTGGGCGTGAGGCTTCGTCCGTTATCTTATTCCGGTGAAGGGAATTGGGACGGTTGCACAGACTCGAACACCTTTAGACTCGCGCAGGGAGGGTTTGCCGGCGCCAGTCAAAGTCATCTTAGAGACGTATGGAAGTTCTTCAGGAGACAAGAGGGCGACGGGGGTACTCCTCTTGCGTGGGTCCTAGGATTTGACGACAGCAACGGAAACGGCTCACAGGGCGGCAACGTGATTAACAACGACGCTTTAGGGGCTTACAAAGTGGAGCTCCAGTCAGACCCCGCTATCGATTGCAGACCGGAATTTGTAATTATACTGACTGACGGTGAGGACACCTGTTCGGGTGAGCCGAGTGGTCCCTCGGGAAGCAGTCAGACTTCAGGAGGCTTGACCACTAACGCAAACCGGAGGAGCTCCGTACAGGCGGTTAGCAACTTAAGGACCTACTATACCAGAAATCCCGTATCAAACCGTGGTCAAACATTTAAAAAAGAGGTTCTAACATTTGTAATAGGACTCGGAATACAGGACCCGGCTGCTAAAAGGACCCTTAATGCTATGGCCCTTGCCGGAGGTACTCACACACAGGGTATCATTGAGCATATAGGGCCTGACGGTTTCCCTGTACCGGGAAACGTAAGCATGGATAACGGAGCGATTATCCCTCAGAGCGCAGAATTTGATGTGTTCAAGGAATTGGCTGAGGTTAACGGTATAGATTCCGTTACCCCTGCGCTTGCCCATCTGCAAGATTGCAAATCCGCTGACAGAAGCGAATCCGGTCATTGCCATTTTCAAGGTGACGATATATTTGGTAATACCTTTTTCGAAACCGGAGCGCCCTTTAACGATAACGATAAGAAGCTTGAAGATTTCGCATTTTTCGTAAATAACGCTGAAGAATTGACAGTTGCACTTCAGGAAATAACCAACTTTATCAAAGTGTTCAGCACTTCGGGCGTTTCACCTGCAGCACCTCAATCCTCTACAGCCGTGGCGCTGAGGGATAGAATTTACCTTTCTATATTAACCCCCCTTACTACCGAGCGTTTTTGGCAGGGAAGACTGGGTGTATTTGGATTTGTAAACGTGCCGGATAACGTAGGGAGTAAGGAAGTTATTCGTAGGCCTCCTTCCGGTGCCGACCTCGATAATGTGTCGGTAGTGGAGAGCCTGGCCATCTTTTCAGATGACGGCACACTTAACGAAAATGCAAAGCAGTTTTTCTGGGATGGCGGCAGAGAGCTTGCTGAAAGAGACTTAGTAGCCTCGCCGAGAAATCTTTTTACGGTAGAGGCGCCTGATTTGAGCCTCTTTGACCCGGCCGTGCCGGAAGATCATCCGTTCGAGCCGCCTGATTTTGATACGTCTAATGGCGTAATCAGGTATATAGGAGATTTAGTGCCGTTTGCTCTTGAGGAAGATGAAGGCAATCAGCCTATAAAGCCGGGACAGTTTGGCATAAGAGATTCGGACGTAACCGATCCCATACCGGATTTTTGCATGCCTGAAGCCGGTCCGACAACCAGCTGTGAAAAGCTTGATAGTTCGGTTGTAGACTGTGCCGATACAACAAATACAGATTGTATAGCTTGCGTTAAGAATTGTATTAGAGACGAAATTCTAAATCTTTTTGTAGGTAATACGGGAATAGCTACTGTAGGTGACCCTATGGGAGAGCCTTCTCTCGAATCACAGTCAAGACAGGACGATGGTGAAGATCCATTTAGTTCAATGGGTTTTAACTGCCCCGACCCGGACGATGAAGACGGAAATGGGGATTTCGGTGATTTGGCCACATGCTCCGTCCGTTTAGGAGACATTTTCCATTCAAATCCGACAGTTGTTGGATCGCCCTCGCCGCTTTTCTTCGATGCCGGCTATCAGCAGTTTGCCGTCAATTTTAAGGACCGCTCGGCAGTCGTATATGTAGGGGCTAATGACGGAATTCTTCACGCGTTTCACGCGGGAGAGTTCAGAGACCCTAACGTAGAGGGCGCTCAGCAAGATGATAAAATCAACCCGTTTACATTAAAAGAAGAGGCATTTCCGTTCTTTGATGAAGGCACAGGGCATGAGCTTTTTGGGTTTGCTATACCTACGTATCTTCCGGATTCACTTGCCACTCCGATTGCTGATGCGGATTCACCTGCAGATATAGTATTCGGTACACCGCCTCCACCGGATTACAGGACCGGAGACTTCAAAACATTTGTGCTTGATAACATAACACAAAGGTCTTTTTCGGACGGCTCTCCAATAATCGGGGATGTTTTTATTGATGGATTTGCAAACGGTATACCGGAAACTGCCGAGATATGCAGCGGGTCCGTAAACACCCCTGACGGGGAAATAGATCTTTGCGGAAGAGAATGGCACACCGTTTTGCTTGCAGGCTCAAGAAACGGCGGTGGAGCCTTCACTGCACTTGATGTGACAAACCCGGCATGCGGTACCGACTGCGGAGATTCAGATGCGTTGCACGAGCATGTGGACAACGGTTCGGATGTGCTCGAATTTCCTACGCATTTATGGACTTTGTTCGATCCTGATTTCGGAAACTCCTGGTCAACGCCTTCAATGGGAAGGATCAGGTTGAAGGTAACGGACTCGGGGACGACAACTACAGTAGATAGGTGGGTAATGTTTGTCGGAGGGGGACTCGACCCGGTGGATGATGATCCTACAGACGGTGTGAATGTGGGCAACGCTTTTGCTGTGGTCGATATAGCTACGGGTAAGGAAATATTCAAGTTTCATCCTACCAATTCCATCCCTTCGGGAGCCTCGGCACCCGACAACGCAGATCAGATGGTTTGCGACGTTGCAAGTCGTGTGGGGGCTTTTGATATTAACGGAGATGGTTATATGGACCTTGCCTATGTAGGAGACACATGCGGAAGAATGTGGCGGTTTGATATCTCCGATCCCATAACGGTTACGGGGAGCCTAGCTCAGAGTGGACGGGATGGAACCCTGAATATCGTGGCTGATGATTGGACAGGAGAGATTGCATTTTGCGCGAATACCGATGCAGAGTGCGAGAACAATGAAGGGGGCGCTACTGTTCCGCAAAATAATCTCGAGCCTATATATTTTGCACCTACGATTGTGCTAGATGATCTAGGCAGGAGACATTTAATATTTCTGACCGGCGACAGAAGAGACCCGAGCAGTATCACAAAAGCCGGAAAACTTTATAATTTTATTGATGGTTATATACCGTCCTTTCTCGCGGGCGGCTCCGCTATTGGAGGTGGTACAACCAGGACTGCTAGTGATTTAATATCTGCGGGACAAGTTATAGAGCTTGAGGAGCAAAGCGGTATTGATGAGCAATTTGTTACTTCAACAAGCGGAAGTTTTGGTGCGGATCAGGGAGAATTTTTAGTTAAATTCCCGAGTAATCTGGCTGACCCTCAAGAGGGTGAGAAAGGTTTCGGAGTTCCGGTAGTAATAAACAGAGTGCTTATTTTTACAACATTTGCACCAGAAACAGATTCGACCGACCCTTGCTCGGGAGGCACCGGATTGGGACGAATTTTTGCGCTTGATTTTATCACCGGGGAACCTGCTTTTGTGCGTATTCCAGGTGTTAAAAACAGCGATTTATTGGAAGGAACGAGCGCTCAAAAAGCAGTAGCAGCAGGAGCGACAGTTGCTGAAGGAATGCCTACCCCTGCCCAGCTGACCTTTGGGACAAGGGGCTCTGTGTTGATGTCAGTTGCATTTACGGGTGGTCCTGTAGCCGGCGGATCGCAGTTTATAGTTTGGGAGCTCCCTCCATTGCCCACCAGAACACAAACTCTATTCTGGGAAGAGCTTCTATAGGGGCGGTAACGTTATGGATTATCTTAATCAAAAAAAAGGATTTAGCTTGATAGAGCTATTAGTAGTAGTTTCGGTGACTGGTCTTGTGCTGCTCATGGGTGCTACGTACTTTTCCGGGGATGTTGCTTTAAGGAGATCTGTGGATGAGATAACCAATAGTGTAGGCACAAGCCTTAACCTTGCAAAGATGCACTCTTCAAGACAAGGTGTGGAATATCGATTGGTATTTGCAAATTGTACGAGCGTTGATAGTACGGATCCCGATTGTGATAGATGCAATTCGTATACCGATTACACTTCAGGTGACGAGACGGTTAATTTGATTTTGGAAAGAGGAGATAGTAACGTTGGCTCGAGTAATTGGTGTATGCAGAATACGCAAACGAAAAAGTTAGGGTCTACTAATTCTAATATAGCTATGAGCGCAAACGTGGCTACAGGACCTTTAACAATATCTTTTTCACCCTCCGGTATGCGAAGTGATTTCAGGGCGGATGCTAATGTTGAAACTCTTACTATCTTTCCGGATGCCGGAGCTAAAGTAGATAAGTGCGGTGAGGTTGGAGTAACCGCTGCGGCGGGCCTGAGGGTTATTGTAGGCAGGTGGGACGGTACTAACTGTAATGCGATACTTGACCCCACGCCAACGCCTGGGCCATAATAAATTTCTTTAAATGGAGATCGAATTATGAGAAAAACGTTTAAAATCGCAATCTTCACATTAATGACATTATGTCTTTATTCCGGAGCTGCCTTAGCTGAACATAATACTAACAATACTGAGCCTATTATGGTGCAGGATGAAGGGAATCTGCCGTATGATGAATGGTACGGGCCAGACGATGCTGTTGATACAGATGAAGGTAGCCAATCGGATAGAGAAGACGTGCCCGAGCTTCCTGTCAACGATGCCAGAGAGGCCCCGGAAGAAGATCCAAGACCTCAAGCGCGTTGATATTTCCTGCTGATATAGTAGTAGTTTATCGGGTCGTGCGGTAGCTCCTTAATTTCAATTTCTCCAAAACCGGCTTCCCTGAGCATCTCCGAGGCAATCTCCTTTCCCCACATAGCGCCAAGTCCTTTTCCTTCCTGAGCGAGAGATACGCTCATACAGTGCATGCATGAAGTTGTGTATAGGAGAGTGCCAACTGGGTGGTCCATATTATTGTGTACGTGGCTTGAGCCCGCAATGTCCTGCATAAAGTAGACTCCATCGTCCTTGAGAGCTCTCTCGATGTTGGAAAGCACGCATGCGGGGTCTGCCTGGTCATGTATGGCGTCAAAGGTCATGACGAGATCAAACTTTTTTTCGTCATTAAACTCAGCCACATTTTTCGCTTCAAGATTAATGTTCTTAAGCCCAAGCTCCTTTGCCCTTTCTTTGCCCCGCTCTATGGCCTCGGGAGATAAGTCATAACCTGTAAAATGGCTATTTGGAAACTCCTTAGCCATCTCTGCCATGGCGTATCCGCTTCCGCAACCTACGTCCAGCACCTCGATCCCCGTCTCTAGCTTTTCCCTGATACCGGGAACCAATGGCAACAAATCGTCTATGAGCGGTACTATTACGGTTTGATGGCTTTCCTCGGACATCACTTCGTGGAAACGCTCATAGGCCTCATATGGCACACCGCCCCCTTTGTGAAAGCACTCGACTATTTTACTTTCAACACTGCCAAGCAGAGATATCCACTGACTTGTAACTGCCATGTTATTGGGAGCTGCGGCCCTGGTGAGCCAGACTGAGTATTCGTCAGGAATAGAGAAGGTATTGTTTTCGTGATCGTGCTCTACTATCTCGCCTGTGGTCATGGCGCCCAACCATTCCCTTACATAGCGCTCATTTAATCCTGCAGCCTCTGCAATCTCGTGACTTGTTGAAGGCGGAAGCCCGCTCATGGTATCGAATAGTCCCGTACGGTGACCGACTGAAATCATCAAGCTCAGTGCACCGTTGTTTAATACGGCCAATATTTTTACAGCGAACTGCTCAGAGCGGTTCTCGTTAAATGGTTTTTTGTTATTACCAGACATATTTAATTCCTCCTGTAAGTTAGATTCCTCTGGACAGACATGTCTGTCTGGAATTTGCTAAAAAATTATTCTACCAATTTCTCTACAGCAACTACGGCCCTTTCGATCGGCCATGTATCATTGTAAATCTTTCCCATGACTACTGCGCCTTCGACAATGAGGTTGTAGGAATCTACTAACTGATCGACATCAATCTTCTGGTACTTGGGACCTGAGTTCTTTAAGTCCGTAATTACATCTTTCAGAATAGAACGAAACCCGTCCTCGTGATGCTTTACTTCTTTTCGGATAGGGTTTGAGGACTCTGTAATCTCAGCCGCGATGTTTCCGAAGGCGCAGCCTCTGAAATCAGTCTCTACCATATAGCCCAGAATGCCTTTTATTATAGCCATATACCTTTCATAGGGGTCTTGAATTCCGTTAATCATATTTTTTGTCGCGTTTGTATCCATTCGGGCTCGTTCCCTTAAATACTCGATACAAAGCTCTTCCTTCGACTTAAAGTTGCTGTAGAAAGTAGCTTTAGCAACTCCTGATTCCTCGATTATCTGATTTATGCCGGTTTGGTGATAGCCCTGACGGTAAAACAGGTCATTGGCCGTGCTTATTATCCTTTCCCTGCTAGAGAGCTTTATTTGCTGCTGCATATTTCAAATTATAAAATAGACAGACCGGTCTGTCAAGTGGTTTTTTTAATTCTATAAAATTACCTCCGGTAATTGAATTTTAGCTTATTATGCCGATGGCCATAGATTTGAGAGCGATAATTGAAAGTATTGGAGGTTATGCTCCTATAACAATGTCAGTTACTATTTATCATATAGCTATATATCATAAGTAAGCATGGAGGAGAGCATGAGTGATAGAGCAAATATCGGTGTTTTGGACGACGGGCCATACATTGTAGACGGACTTAAAGAGCTTAGTAATTCAAAGGACGAAGACCTTGAGATAAGTTCTAAGGTAGCGCTTTGCAGGTGTGGAGCCTCTTCTAATAAGCCTTACTGCGACGGGACCCACAAGAAAATAGGGTTTACAGATAAAGTAGATAAAGATGCGGCTGAGCATCCGGTCACTGAGGGTGAGAGTCGTATCTGCGTGACCCAAAACGGACCGCTTGAGGTCTCTAGCGCAATTGAGCTTAAAGTGAAAGATGAAATGAAGCTTTCGGAAGATAACCCCTATTATCTCTGTAGGTGCGGGGCTTCGGAAAATAAGCCTTTCTGTGACGGCTCGCATAAGAGGATCGGATTTTCAGACGATAAGAATTGACGCTATGAATAAATATATAAGGAGAAAGAAATGGCGTTAACACCCTCGACCATGCTTCCGCTTGGAACTAAAGCGCCGGATTTTACGCTTTGGTGTGCTGTGAATGAACAAGAGTACAGCTTAGATGACCTGAAGTCCGAAAAAGCGACAGTAATCATGTTCATCTGTAATCACTGCCCTTATGTTAAGCACGTACAAACAGGGCTAGTGGAGTTGGCAAACGATTACACGCACAGGGGTGTCTCGTTCATCGCGATAAACTCAAACGATGTAGAGAACTACCCTGCTGACTCGCCCGAGAACATGAAGCTCGATGCCGAGCGACTCGGATACACGTTCCCTTATCTATTTGATAAAAGCCAGGAAGTTGCCAGGGCGTATGACGCGGCGTGCACCCCCGATTTCTACATATTCGACGGGGACCTGTTGTGTGTATACAGGGGACAGATGGACCATTCCAGACCCGGAAACGGAAAGCCGGTGACGGGGGAGCATCTGAGAGACGCCCTTGACCGGATACTGGAAGACGAGTCTGTAAGCGAGGAACAGATACCGAGCATCGGCTGTAATATTAAATGGAAGTAAAGCTTCTCAAACAAACTTGCCGTGGGGAGTATTTATTCTATAACATAGGTGCTGATAAGAAGGGTCAATGTTTCTCACCCTCGTCCTTTATATCCCCCTCTCTTATCTTTCTGAATTCTTCGCTTACCTCTTCCATGGTTTTAAACTCGTAGTCTCCGGCCTCTATGGCCGCTCTACCCAGTGTTAGTAACGCTTCGCCTGCATTATCGATTACATCTAACACTTGCCCGGGGCCTGAGTACTCTATTAGATCGGCAGTGCTCCCCTGGTCTAGGAGAACGGACCCGTCTTTCTCTAAGTAAAATTTAAATCCCATCTCGAATCCGAAGTACACGGATAAATAAACAATCCCGTCTTCCCTTGTGCCGATAACATAGCTTGATTCATCGAGTGAGAACCTGAGCTGGAGATTGTCGTCTCTGTAGTAAGCCTCTTTGTCGGCTAATCTTACCAGCTCTTCAATTGCGTGTATCAGTTTCTCAGCTTTCATAAGCCCCTTGTTCTGGTAGATATCTAGAAAGTACTATCATAGACTAAAACCGGGCTTAAAGACAATGCATCTTTAAGCAGACTTAAATAGTGTGCTGTTGATAGAGATTTCGTATACAGGCAGCCGCTTGAATTAGCCATTCACTCGACTATTATCTTAGCTTGAGTGCAAATCAGGATGAAAGTGATATGACTAACAGACCTAATTCTATAACCCTAATACCGATTGCCGGGATTCCGGAGATTGGAGTAGATGACGATCTGGCAAAGATCGTGTCGGATGCAGCCACGGTGGGAGGCCTCACCATTGAGAATGGTGATGTGCTGGTATTCGCTCAGAAGATAGTATCTAAATCAGAAAACCGGATTGTCGATTTAAATGATGTGGAGCCTAGCGATTTTGCCCGGACTCTATCGAAAAAAGTCAGTAAAGATCCGAGGCTCGTTGAGGTGATCCTCAGTGAAACCACCAAGATTATCAAAATGGATCAGAGAAAACCAGAGAAAGGCCGGCTGATTGTGGAAACTAGGGGAGGGGTGATATCGGCAAACGCGGGTGTGGACGCTTCAAACGTTACCGGGGGTGATAAAGTGACTCTATTACCCGTAGACTCGGACAAATCTGCCCGCGGTTTAGCACAAGGTTTTAGTGATCTGCTCGGCACTGAAATTGCCGTCATTATAACAGATACTGTGGGGAGACCTTGGCGGGACGGGCTTGTGGACATTGCCATCGGATGCGCGGGAATAAAAGCGCTTAAGGACTACAGAGGAGAGACTGATTCAAAAGGATTTGAGTTGAATGCGACCGTTATGGCGGTAGCTGATGAGATTGCTTCGGCTGCGGGGTTACTTATGGAGAAGGCGGACTCTGTGCCCGTTGTAATTGTGCGGGGTTATGAGTTTGAAAAAGGCGGTACCGGGGCAAGGGAGCTTATAAGAGACCCTGAAGACGATTTGTTCCGTTAATTGCAACAGTAGTTTGATCTTTAATTTCTCAACCTGCTCTTAATACTTGGTGATATAATTAGCTTAACAATGGAAGTTATATCTAATTTAATCAGGCGGAGATATCTCTCTGCCCTCTTTATTTTCCTATTCTCTTTCGTACTATTCTCTCCTTCACTCAAAAACGATTTTGTGTGGGATGATGTAGAGGTAATATCGAAGAGCCAGGTTTCTTTTGATGCCTCAAATATTATTAACACTATTATCCCAACGGTGGATATT
>JGI24023J19991_10003862_pt1 | contig 10383 bp, 8 predicted proteins | sample Cruoilmetagenom1_FD_19991 | JGI IMG/M metagenome (IMG submission 19991)
AAGATCCGGACGATTCACTTCCATGTTTTTCCTGGAACTGAACCCCAATTGCAGGTCAATACGCTGGGTGCGTGCCGGTCATGAGCCCGCACTTTTTTTTGAATCTGCCAGTCAAACCTTCAGTCTGCTCGGTGGCCCGGGTCTTGTTCTCGGGGTAGATCAGGAACATCAGTACCAGAACTCATCCAGGACAGAGATATCCCCAGGTGATATTATTCTGATAGGTACGGATGGAATATGGGAATCAAGGAACAGCAGCGGCGAAATGTTTGAACACACCCACCTGGAGGAAATAATCCGCAACCATGCGTCAGAAACAGCAGAGATAATCAGGGATAAAATCATTAACAGCGTTATTTCTTTCAGGGAAGAACTTCCTCAGGAAGATGATATAACTCTTGTTGTAGTCAAAATTTCTTGAATCCCTGGTACATATCTGTTATTGTGGCGCCCTGAAATTGTATGATGCATACGGCGGTCACGGCTACCCGCCTTATCAAAACCGATGGAAAACCATTCTGGAATTTGAATTTTCACGAGTGCATCGAAACCGATTGCCCTTCAGTTTAAAAATGTATGTTGTAGCCTCCCTCTATCCACGTACCTCGCCAGGAGGCAACTTTGACCTTAATACATTTTACCTTCCCTCCCCTGTCAAACGAAATACTCTGGCTCCTTCTCCTTCTTGCCAATTTTTTTTCCATCCTTGCTGCATATCGTTTTTTTGGTAAAACCGGTCTCTATATCTGGATACCCATCTCGACAATTCTAGCCAATATCCAGGTGTTGAAAATGGTCGACCTCTTTACCATAGGTGTAACTCTTGGCAATATCACCTATGCATCATCATTCCTTGTGACTGATATTCTTTCTGAAAATTACGGTAAGACGTCTGCTAGAAAGGCCGTATTCATTGGATTTTTCTCACTGTCAGCCACCGTGATCATCATGAATATTGCTCTTATGTTCAAACCCAATGAGGTCGATTTCATACAGGAAAGTCTAAAGAATATTTTCTCCCTCCTGCCTCGAATAGCATTAGCTTCTCTGGTTGCTTACGGGGTATCCCAGTTACACGATGTATGGGCCTACAATTTCTGGAAAACACGACTTCCCCAAATGAAATTCCTCTGGCTGAGAAACAACGCCAGCACAATGGTCAGCCAGTTGCTTGACTCTGTTATTTTTACTTTTATCGCTTTTTGGGCCCTCCTGCCCACCAATGAATTTTTTGAGATCCTTATAACCACATACCTGCTCAAGTTGATCGTGGCAATGATTGATACACCATTTCTTTATCTGGCAAAGATGATGTTTACCCATCAAACAGTAAAAGAAGGGTAAAAGGTGGTTTCTCTGCTGTCTTTTATACTTCAATGTGGTAATATTTTCTTGCCCGATAAACGGTATAAGTACCTTGAAAGTATATGTGACCACATAATTTTAAACGACCTTCCTCAATTTCTTGTTTATTGTTGCAGAAGTTCTGGAGTAAGGCACTAAATACAGTTTTAATTGAAGAGATTTTATCTCCAATCTTGCCATTTTATTCAGTATGGATAAAAAAGAAACTACAGCTATTTGTGATTTTCCCAGTAAAAAAAATGCTCACAAGAGCAACAAATCCGACGGGAGAGATCATACCGGATCCTGGGAACAATACTTTAATGCCATCCCTGATCCAGTTCTGGTTGTCAGACCGGATGGCATCATAATCGAAATAAATAATGCAACTCTGCTTGCCGCCCGAAAAACCAGAGATGAAATCGTAGGACAGGGGATCTGTAAAGTTGTTCATGGCGGCAGATGGTCTCATATCAAATGTCCTCTGGAAGAATTCCTTAAAACCTGCCAACCCAAAATAGAAGAAACCCGTCTGCCAGGGCTTTCAGGAGAATATTCTTTTACTATTTCACCTGTCAAGGAACTGGATGGCACGATTAACAAAATCGTGCTGATTGCCAGGGAACTCACGGGAGATGAAATTCAAAAGGTCGATTCCATAAGAACTGCCAAGCTGGCAGGTATTGGAGAACTAGCGGCAGGTGTCGCCCATGAAGTGAATAATCCCATTACCGGGATTATCAATTTTTCCCAGATCCTTTTGGACAATTACAAACTGGATGCTACCGGCATAAATATTGTCGAAAAGATTATTAAAGAAGGAGATCGAATTGCATCCATTACCCGCAATTTACTTTCATTTGCACGGGCAGAAAGCGGCGAACAGGAGCCTGTTAATCCAGTAGACATTATCAAGGAGAGCCTTACCCTGGTTCAACATCAGCTGCAAAAGGACGGCATCAAACTGGTGACTGACTTTCCCCCGAACAGATCATTCATCATTGCTGATTTCAGGAACCTGCAACAGGTTATTTTAAATCTCATCAGTAACAGTCGCTATGCGCTGAATGCAAGATACCCCAGTTTTGATCCAAAAAAAATAATTGAAATTTATTGTGGCGAAGTGCAAAAGGATGGCCTTCCCTTTTACCGGATAGTAGTGAAGGACTATGGAACCGGATTGCCTCAGTCTATTCTGGATCGGTTGTTTGAACCTTTTTTCAGCACCAAACCCCCTGGTGAGGGTACAGGACTGGGACTCAGTATCAGCTATGGGATTATAAAAGATCATGGAGGGACTTTGCGTGTTAATTCCATTCTGGAAAATTTTACAGAAATGATCATTGAACTTCCAGCAGGAGCAGGAAATTAATGGAAAAAGAATTATCTTCTGCAAAAATTCTGGTTGTAGATGATGAAGAATCTATCAGGCAAACCTTCGAAATATTCCTGACCTCCGCAGGCTACCAGTTTGTCAAGGCTGTGGCGACATTTGACCAGGCCCTCGATGCATTGACCCAAACAACATTCGATTTAATTATCTGTGATATCGTCCTGATCGGACCATCCGGCACAGAACTCCTCAGAAAAATCCGTGAAGCAGGAGTAAAATGCCCGGTTGTTATGGTCACAGGTTTTCCAAATCTTGAGTCTGCTGCTGAATCTGTAAGACATGGCGCATTCGACTATATATCAAAACCGGTGAACAAAGAAACTCTTCTTCGTTTTACCAAACAGGCGCTGAAACATTGGTATCTGGAAAATAAAGCAGGACGTCTGCAACGGGAAAATGAAAAATACCGCAGGTACCTGGAAACCATTTTTCGTTCCGTCGGTGATGCAATTATCACCATCGATACTGATATGCAGATTGTTCAACTTAACGAAACTGCAGAACAATGGTTAAAAGTGAAAGGTGCGGAAGGTGTGTTCGATTTAAACCATTTACCTGCTGAGGTGAGCCTTGCCTGTTTAAATGATGCCCGCAAAGTGTTGCAGGGGGGAACCGAGGTAAGAAAACATCTTATCGAATGTCCTGCGCCCAACAACACTACCAGGCTGATAAGCCTTAACGCCTCTCCCCTTCGCGGTGATGATGAGGAATTTCAGGGAGTTGTTATCGTAGCAAGAGATATGACATCTGAAGAACCTCGCGAGATCAATGAAAACCGCAGCCGTTTCCATGGGTATGTTGGCTCAAGCGATGCCATGCAAAAAGTTTATAAGCTAATCGAGAATATTGGTAAAGTTGATACTGCAGTTCTCATCACAGGCGAGTCAGGAACCGGCAAAGAACTGGCTGCAGAAGCACTCCACGCGGAGAGTGCACGGCGTAAAAAACCTCTTATTAAAATGGATTGCGTTTCCGTTGCAGAAAATTTGCTGGAAAGTGAGCTTTTTGGCCACCGCAAGGGAGCTTTTACCGGTGCAGACAGGGACAGGACGGGCAGGTTGCTACAGGCTGATGGCGGGACACTTTTTTTGGATGAAATTGGAGATATATCCCCGAGGACACAACTGCTGCTCTTACGTTTCCTGCAGGAAAAAACATTTACTCCGGTGGGCCAGGATGAACCGATAAAGGTTGATGTTCGAGTTATTGCCGCCACCAATGTTGACTTTCAGGAAATGGTAGCACAGGGAAAATTCAGAGAAGATCTCTATTATCGCCTGAAAGTCATTGAAGTTAAGTTGCCACCCCTGCGAGATAGAATCAATGGCATCCCCTTGCTCGCCAACCATTTTCTTAAACTTTTTCGAAAACGGCTCGATAAAAAAATCAGCACTATTTCTGATCAGGTTATAGAGTGTCTGGTCCGTTACTCCTGGCCGGGCAATGTCAGAGAATTGAGACATGTGATAGAAAGAGCATGTGTTCTCTGCAATAGTCCTGTGCTTTTACTGGAGCATCTACCTGAAGACTTACAAATGCCGGTCGAAAGTGGGCCTTACGCCACAGTCCCAGCACCACCAGTTGTTCCTGAAGGTAATTTAACGAATTCACTGCCGGTAAATCCCCATTATGTAAGAGAAGACGAAAAAATTATAGCCGCTCTCAGGCAGACACATGGTAACAAGGCAAAGGCCGCCAAATTATTGGGAATCGCCCGCTCCACCCTGTATCGACAAATGCAGCGCTATAACATCAAAGACTGAGCCCTCATTACCATTTTCAGTTCCAATCCAACTTTATCCTTTCCTTGATTTTTCTTTCTAGAAACTAACATCCATGAAATGTATTTCACAACGATGACACCGCTTCGCTGTTAAGAAAGTTATGTAGCCGGGGTTCGGAGGAGTGTCGCCAAACGTCCTCGCAGGCTGTGGATTGTTGTGTCGACACTCCTCCGAGCCCCTTTCTTTCCAAATAGCACAAGGCTTTCATATAAAAGGATATATACGTGTCACCAGGTGATACAGGACACCATTCCAACGATTGTCCCAAAAGTGTAGCCCCGGGACATCTTTGGGACAATTGTCGGGACACTTCTCTGAAAGTGTCCCACTGACGCATGCTGTTCCGCACATTACTTATAGTACATAATATCATTTTTTATTGATGTTATAATAATGACTTAAGCCTTTTTTATTTAGAAATACAAAATGAAGTACTGTTATGGCACGCATCCTGCTGATAAAAAGACATGAGACGAACAAAAGACACTTTCTTCAATCATCAAGGAGATGCCATGAGCGATACAACACTGACCAAATTACGAACCCAGACAAAAGTACAAGATAAAAGCAAAACTACTGTTTCTGCGGAAGTTGATAAGGTTATAATTGGTAGTATTGCTGCCTTTACCGGAGTTGTAGGACTGTGGAGTGTCGCCTGTCTTATGAGTGCCCTGTTTCAGGCTGGCGGACCTTTAAACCTTGCTGCAGGTTATTTCAAAGCTCTGACGGGAATGTAACCAGGAAAACTATCTGACCAAATTAGACTGAAATTGGAGAAACGATAATGCAGGAAACAACAGCACTGAGCAGACAAAAAAGCAAAACTACAACCAGGGAGAACACAAAAACTACTGTATCTGCAGAGGTGGATAAGGTCATTATCGGAAGTATTGCTGCTTTTGCCGGCCTGATTGGAATCTGGAGTTTAGCCTGTATTGGTAGCGCGATGTTTCAGGCAGGAGGACCACTGCAACTTATTGGAGGATGGTTTAAGGCTGTAAGCGGAATGTAAAGCTCCAGGCAGTAGGTGATATATCGCTTAGAAGAGTAAAAGCAGGATCGAACAAAAAAGCCGGCAGGATTTATATCCTGCCGGCTTTTTTTAGATCTTACTCCTGAAAGTCTGCTATGAAAAACCCTGCAATTTACTAACTGATGCAATTTCCCCTAACAAGTATTATAATTTCATATCATTTATATAAAAGTCATATGCTATTTGGAAAGAACGGGATAGCTTTGATACATCGCTGAGAACGCATTTCATGAGTGTTAGTGAAAAGCCGCTACGATCACCATCACTCTTTCTGAAAGCCCAGTTATATTCCTGGAGACGCTACTACAATGCCCATCCTTGTCCGTAATCTACTCGTATGCTTTCTCTTTACCATTTTAGCACTATTCCTTGGATTGCTATGGTTTATGGAGCATAGACATCCAAGCCAGGACTACAGTAAACTTATTGACCGACTCGCCAATGATCAGATTGTTATGCTTGAATTTACTGGCAACAAGGTCGCATTTACTGACCTGGACGCACGCACTTTTGTGACAACAGTACCAAGTGTCGCTCAATTTCTTGAACGAATTCAGGAAAAAGATATTCGTGTTGTCGTAAAACAAGACAGATTCAACCTTATCTACGTAACTGTTATTGCAGTATTTATAGTCGTATTGATAATGGTGGCCTGGTGGTCTCTCCAACGGAGTAAAAATGAGGATAATAATTTTGCCAGTGACAAATTGGTCAGCCTTAACGGCAATGAGCTTAACCTGACTTTCGACGATATCGCAGGAATACCTGAAGCCAAAGAAGAACTGGAGGAGGTGGTTTCCTTTCTCAAGTATCCTGATAATTTTACAAAAATTGGCGCAACTATCCCAAGGGGTATTCTACTCCAAGGCCCACCAGGAACCGGTAAAACGCTGCTGGCAAAAGCTGTTGCCGGCGAAGCCGGGGTACCTTTTTACAGTTTCAGCGGTTCTGATTTTGTTGAAATGTTTGTAGGGGTTGGTGCCTCCAGGGTCAGAGATCTTTTCAAGGAAGCGAAAGAAAACTCGCCCTGCATAGTTTTTATTGATGAGATAGATGCGGTTGGAGCCAGCAGAACCAGCGGCAGTTCAGCAGGAGGTCAGGAAGAAAGAGGCCAGACACTTAACGCACTGCTGGTAGAGATGGATGGCTTTGATACAGAGGACACCATTGTAGTGCTTGCAGCCACCAACCGGCCCGATATCCTCGATTCAGCCCTGAAACGACCGGGACGCTTTGATCGACAGATCAATCTGCTTGCGCCTGATGTAAAGGGAAGAAAGAAAATACTGGAAGTGCATGGCCAGAAAGTGGCATTGCACCCAGAGGTTGATTTTGAGGTTCTGGCGCAGGCAACTCCTGGTTTTACCGGTGCCGAACTTGCAAACCTTATTAACGAGGCCGCATTGTTGGCAGGAAGGAATGGGCAGGATCAGATACTCAATGCTAATTTTGACAGGGCCCGTGACCGGATCCTGATGGGGGTGGAGCGCAAAGGGCTGATCATGACCGACAGGGATCGTAAAATTCTGGCTTACCATGAAGCGGGCCACGGGATTCTTGCTAATAAATTACCGGACTCTGATCCTTTACATAAAATAACCATCGTTCCAAGAGGCATGGCACTTGGACAGACGCAGCAAATAGCGATCAGTGACCAGCATGCCTATTCAAAGCAATATCTACTCAGTAAAATAATTGTCCTTATGGGCGGAAGAGCTGCAGAAGAGCTGGTTTTCAAGCAGCAAACCACTGGTGCCCAGGGAGATCTTCTTACCGCCACCCAAATAGCTACTGATATGATCTGTAAGTGGGGTATGAGTTCAACCCTTGGCCCTCAGGCATTCTCGATCGATAGCGGAGGTTTCCTGGACAGGGTCAGCGGTCGGTTGCCCATGGGACATGATACTGAGAGGTTTATTGATCAGGAGGTTAATGAACTTCTGAGCAACTGTTTTGCCCAGGCCCTTCAAATGCTCAAAGAAGAGAGAGCCCTTCTTGACAATCTTGTTGAAATTTTGCTTCAGGTTGAAACCCTGGATGGAGAGGAATTTGATATTATCGTTGACTGCAGTGTAAAAAAAGAGGCGGTAGCCACAGAGTTCCCGGAACCGGACTGCAGCACCTGTAACGCCAGAGACAACTGCAGCCATGCCACTGGAGAGAAAAATGAGATCGTTGCGCAGGCTTAGCAGGATAACTTTTCTGGCCACAGCTCTCTTACTGGGATTGCTTGTTTTTACGGGCTATCATCAAAACAAGCTGAGGGGCAACTACAATACCATTGTAAAAGAAAGTGAAAGGACCATCTTTCTCTATTCAACTGTGCGCGAACAGACCACGGAAGGCCTCCTGTCCAGAAATCCCCCACCTCTTCTGGCAGCAGCAAAAGAGTTCGAGAAACTTCATGGCAGATACACCTCAATGCTTGACAATCACCTCATTCCAAGTCAATACAAACTCTCCTTTCTTCAAAATCTTGACCTGGAGCAGGTTGTAATAAACTTAAGGAATCTGGCAGAAGAACCGGAAAACGAAGATCTGGTTATAACGATTCTCAATCAACTGCGTCAGATTAACAAACAGTTTCTGCAATTTGACAGAATCGTAGTCGGAGAGATGAAAAACAGGGTCATGCAATATCAAAAAAGAGCGCTGATCTTGATGGGACTGATCATTGCTTTGACCTGTTTTACCCTGATAATACTCTATCAAAAATCAGTAAAACCCTTGCTTGATCTAGCCGCTCAGGCTGAACAGTCTCTGTCTGACGGAGAATTAATTACCCTTTCCGCAGAGAAAAACAGCAGCGTGGAGGTCAAAGCATTAATCGCTTCTTTTAATCAATTACTTCACTCCCCCCAGGAAAATGGTACCACCGACCTGACACATTACCGAAGGGAGGCGGAAATCTCAGCAATTATCAACGAAGTAACAAATGGGCTTAACGGAATCATCAACTATTCACAACTCCTTGCAGATTATTGTGAAAAAGAAGATGTGGAGGATGAGCAAAAAAAGATACTCTATAAAATTATTGAAAATGGCGAAAAGTCTGCTGTCATTCTTCAAAAAGGTCTGCATGGAGGAGACGTTTAGTAAAAAATATGTCCGATAAAAAAACAAGAAAATAAAACAAAATCCCATGCAGAAACATCCAGAAGCACCCTTGCTCTACCTCACCGGTATAGGGAATGAACTTTTTCAGGCAATTCAGGATCCGGTTCTGCTCGTCAGCCCCGACAGTATAATTATGGTTCTTCAGACTCCATAAATAATCTGTTTACGAGAATCAGCACAAGCTCAGGGTTTGCAAACATCACATACTGCTTCCAAGTTTGCCTTGACAGTCAATCCTAAAAACAGTAAAGCATCGTCAACCGGTGCTACTTGGTCACAGCACACTGTGTAGTAGTAGTGTTTATCCTCTTCGTTATAATTTGCACATTAAAGACTAGCCTATTAAAGTAATTTAGCATATTCTTCATTTCACTCTGACAACTACCTACCGGAGCATAAAAATGATCAAAACCCTTTTATTATCAACTAGTTTTATAATCCTATCGGCAACTCTGTTCCTTGCCGGCAATGGCCTTACCACCGAAGAATATGATGAGGAAGCGTATGGCCCTGAAAAGACGATTGAATGGAACAAACCGATAAAAGCGACCTTTGATCACAAGACCCACACCATGGATATCGGTCTTGAATGTTCTGAATGTCATGATGAACTGTTTGAAATGGAGGCAGGTGCCGCCGAAGGAAATGAAAATTTTACTATGAAGGCCATGGCTGCCGGCCAATCTTGTGGTAGTTGTCATGATGGTGACACCGCATTTGCAACAGATACTAACTGCGCAGCATGCCATAGTTTCTCCGAGGATCAGATTGTCTGGGATGAACCCACAAAAGCTGCATTTAGCCACACTTCCCATGTTGAAGATTTTGGACTGGAATGCGAAAGTTGTCACAGTGAAGCATTTACCATGAAAAAAGGCGCAGCTGCTACCAATAATGATTTCACAATGGCTGCCTTTAAAAAAGGCCAATACTGCGGTTCCTGCCATAACGGTGATGATGCCTTTGACTCCGCAACCCAATGTGAATCCTGCCACTTTCAACCCACTGAAAAAATTATCTTCACGCAACCTGTGAAGTCAGTTGTCTTTGATCACTCTATTCATGTGGAAAAAGCAGAACTCTCCTGTGAATCTTGTCATAAAGAAGTTTTTACCATGAAAAAAGGTACTGTTGAAGGCCAGGAACTGATCATCTCTGATAATCCTGTGGAAAAAAAGAAATACCTCGTAAATCTTCACAAAAAGTACTGCGGTACCTGCCATGATTCATCACAGGCTTTTGGTTACCTTACCCGTTGTACCGTCTGCCATATAGGAGTCAAGGGATTAAGCGAGCTGACGGGTGAAGGCAAGAAGAAAGACGCACACGGGAAGAGCGGCCACTAAGATACATATCCTGACATTTAATAAAGTTTTGGTCTATTCGAGTTTATATGAAAGTCATGTTCACTCCCTTGGCAGGAAGGGATTTGGAGGAGTGTTGACACAACAGGTAAGCGAGCCTGCGAGACTCCGATCCACAGCCTGCGAGGACGTTTGGCGACACTCCTCCAAATGCCTGTTACATAACTTTCATAACAGCGAAGCGGTGTCATCGTTGTGAAATTGATTTCATGGGTGTTAGTGCCTTACTCCAGAACTTCAGTAATAAAAAACAAGAAATCAAGAAAGATCGTTTTAAATTAAATCATTGAATATACTTCCATGGCACTTATCCAGCGAGACTGAAAGTTTTCCGACTAGTCGGGTTAG
>JGI24023J19991_10003863_pt1 | contig 10379 bp, 7 predicted proteins | sample Cruoilmetagenom1_FD_19991 | JGI IMG/M metagenome (IMG submission 19991)
TCACGTGGTTGGTGGGGACAGGGTTAAAGTTAAGGGTCTTATGGGCCCGGGTGTAGACCCTCACCTCTATAAAGCAAGCGCGGGCGACGTGGCGCTCCTTTCAAAAGCCGAGCTTATTTTCTACAACGGGCTCCACCTCGAAGGGAAGATGTCCGAAATATTCGAGCAGATGAAAAAGCGCGGCATAGACACGGTCGCGGTTACGGACGGGATAGACCGGAGGCATCTTCTCACACCTCCCGAGTTTAAGGGGAATTATGACCCGCACCTATGGTTTGACGTGGGTTTATGGATGAGCGCCGTTACTATGGTAAGGGACGCTCTTATTCAAAAGGACCCTGACAACGCGGATGTATACCGCGCGAATACTGAGGTATATATGGTACAACTTTCCGAGCTGAACGAGTATGTAAAGACTAAGGCCGACACCCTGCCTGAAGACAAGAAGGTTCTAATCACAGCCCACGATGCGTTTAATTACTTTGGCAAAGGGTACGGATTTGAGGTCAGAGGGCTTCAGGGAATAAGCACCGATTCCGAGGCCGGCACTGCCGACGTGCAGGAGCTTGCCGGATTTATAGTAGAGCGTCAGCTGCCTGCTATTTTCATCGAATCCTCCGTCCCCCCTAAATATATAGAGGCCGTGCAGGCCGCTGTGAGAGCCAGAGGGTTTAACGTCGAGGTCGGAGGGGAGATCTTCTCAGACGCCATGGGGAATCCCGGTACGCCGGAAGGAAACTACATCGGCATGGTACGTCATAACGTAAATACCATAGTAGGCGCTTTAAGTGAGGGAGGGGAATCATAGTAGTTAATCTCCAATATAATTCTTCAGACTCGGAGCAATGTAATGAAATACGCAATTGAAGTGGAAGACTTAACAGTAGCTTACAAAGAAAAGCCGGTCCTGTGGGATGTCGATCTTAACGTACCGGAAGGCGTGCTGATGTCGATCGTGGGTCCTAACGGAGCGGGAAAGACTACGCTTATAAAAGCTATGTTGGGCCTCGTAAACACTGCTGCGGGTAGGGTGAGTATATACGGTAAACCCTATTCAAAGCAGCGGAGCCTGGTGGGCTACGTCCCACAGAGGGGAAGTGTGGATTGGGATTTCCCGACAAGTGTCGGGGACGTGGTAATGATGGGGCGTTACGGCGCCTTGGGATGGTTAAAAAGACCAGGCAAGAGAGAGGTTGAACTCTCTCTCAGAGCTCTTGAAAAAGTAGGCATGGCCAAATATGCCGACCGTCAGATTAGTCAGCTATCGGGTGGGCAGCAGCAGCGCGTTTTCCTTGCGCGCGCTTTGGTACAGGACGCAAAGATATATCTTATGGATGAGCCCTTCCAGGGTGTTGACGCTACTACGGAGCGCGCGATTGTCACACTCCTTCAAGAGCTGCGAGCAGCCGGGAAAACTGTCGTAGTCGTTCATCACGACCTCCAGACGGTTCCTGAATACTTTGACTGGACTGCATTACTTAACGTACGCCTCATCGCAAGCGGGCCGGTAGATACCGTGTTTACGGAAGAGAATCTCCGTCTCACCTACGGGGGCCGTGTCTCATTTATAAAGCATAACGGCCATAACACTGACAGCGATCAAGAAAAGAGGGCAGAAGCCGGGGGGATCTGAACTTGGATATCCTTTCGCTCCTGAATGACCTTCTTTTCGATTATACCCTCCGTACCGTTGCGCTGGGCTCTGCCGTATTGGGCATAGTGAGTGGTGCGCTTGGCTCCTACGCCGTTTTGCGCAAGCAAAGTCTTCTCGGGGACGCCATGTCTCATGCCGCACTCCCGGGCATAGCTATCGCATTTCTACTAACCGGAAGTAAAATCTCACTTGTTCTGATACTGGGGGCGGCTATAGCTGGCTGGATTGCGACCCTCATCATCATGAGCATTGTGCGCACGACGAGAATAAAATACGATACCGCACTCGGCATGATACTGTCCGTATTCTTCGGATTCGGGCTAGTGCTCCTGACTATTATTCAAAAACGCCCAGATGCCACCCAGGCCGGGCTGGACAAATTCTTATTCGGCCAGGCTGCGGCACTTTTAGAGCGGGACGTAATAACAATGGCTATTCTGGGGTCGGTTGCGATAGCAACGATGCTGGTATTCTGGAAGCAATTTAAGCTCCTTAGCTTCGATCCCGATTTTGGCGCTACTCTGGGTTTCCCTATGCGGTTTCTCGACGTAGTGCTTACGACGCTTATAGTGATCGCGATAGTCACCGGACTTCAGACAGTGGGAGTTGTGCTCATGAGCGCCATGATCGTCGCTCCGGCTTCCGCCGCAAGACAGTGGACCGACCGTCTGGGCCCTATGATATTTTTATCAGCCGCCTTTGGAGCCTTGGCTGGAGTTTCAGGGGCACTGCTGAGCAGCAGTATATCGAGGCTCCCGACAGGTCCCACTATTGTGCTATGCGTAAGCGCAATAGTCGTACTGTCGATTTTCCTAGCCCCGGCAAGAGGTCTGGTTTGGAGCTGGTTTCGTGACAGAAGAAACAGGGGCAGGCTTCGTCTTGAAGGTATGCTGGAGGACCTTTATTCACTTGCTCTTCAGCATAAAGATCCCGGGCACGCGCACCCTGTATCGGTTCTCAGGCTCATGAGCGCTGACAAAGGCGGGGTCGACAATAGTCTCCGGAAACTCGAGGAGCAGGGTTTGGTGCGCCGCGTAAAATCGGAAGATTGGGCGCTTACGAAAGAAGGTATTGAGCACGCCAGGCAAATAATCAAACTAGGGGTCGGTGAGGGACAGTGAGCGGAGAGCAGATAGAAATCCAGATAATTGCGTCACTTGTGGCTGTAACCTGCGCGATCCCCGGAGTGTTTCTGGTCTTGCGCAGAATGGCTATGATGAGTGACGCCATCAGTCACGCTATATTGCTCGGTATAGTGCTGGCGTTTTTTGCAATTCACGATATTTCCTCGCCTTTACTGATAATCGGCGCAGCGCTCAGCGGCGTGCTCACGGTTAGTATCGTCGAGCTTCTTAATAAAACTAAGCTCGTTAAAGAAGACGCAGCAATAGGGCTGGTATTCCCGGTCTTATTCAGCATCGGTGTGATTCTGATCGCGCGCTACGCATGGAGCATACACCTGGACGTACACGCCGTACTGTTGGGAGAGCTTGCATTCGCTCCTTTTGACAGACTCACCGTAGGCGGCTTCGATCTGGGGCCGAAATCGCTTTACGTAATGGGTACTATTTTACTCATCAACCTGATTTTTATTCTCCTTTTCTATAAAGAGCTTAAGATCTCTACCTTTGATGCCGGGCTTGCCGCGGCTCTGGGGTTTTCTCCGGGTCTAATACATTACGGGCTCATGGGGCTCGTTTCGGTAACGGCTGTTGGGGCGTTCGACGCGGTAGGCTCTATCTTAGTCGTGGCACTTATGGTAACTCCGCCCGCTGCCGCGTATCTTCTGACGGATAAGCTCTCTTACATGATAATTCTGAGCGCGGTTATAGGTGTCGTGAGCGCGATTAGCGGATTCTGGCTTGCTATACTGCTCGATGCCAACATAGCGGGTTCGATGGCTACCATGGCGGGGCTGGTGTTCCTTATAGTGTTTCTCTTTGCACCTGACAGAGGGATCGTCGCAATTGCCAGGAGACGCTCGAGACAGCGCTGGGAGTTTGCGGGGAAGATGCTTGCTATACATCTCTTAAATCACGAGGGGACCCCGGATGAGAAACGCGAATCACAAGTTGAGCACCTGGAGGAGAATCTATGCTGGAAAGAAGGTTTTGCGAATAAGGTTATAAAATATGCTGAAAGTAAGGGGATTCTTATTCACGACAGGGGTATGCTCAGGCTAACCGGTTACGGCAGGGAATACGCAATGAAATCGGTAACAGACGAGAGTACTTAGTAGAAGCTTACTTAGAGTCTGCTCTATGTTTAAGTAATTGAAGTATTATGCTGAGGAGTATTATGCCTTTGGGGCCGTCGTCGTCCTCTTTTAGTGACTCAATATAGTCCATATTATCCATTACGGACTCGTCTTCCGGAGCTATCTGAAGGGCAGCCCTCAACACTTCCAAGGCTTCATCGTACCATCCCTTTTCGGCGAGTGATAACGCAAGCGCATTGTAGCCCGGGATGAATTCCGGAGCAATGGTTATTACTTCCCTGAACTTGGCGGAAGACTCATCTATCCATCCAAGGTCAAAGTAGCAGTTCCCTATCGACAGGTGCGCCCATGTGTCGTCAGGGCAGATATCAACCTGCTTTCTGAACTCTAAAAGAGCCTCCCTCGTCCAGCCCATATCGAAATAGCAAAGGCCTATCTGATAGTATATTTCGTCCTTTATATAATCCTGCTCACAATCTCCTTGTAAGCATTCCTCGAAATATTTTAGAGCCTCTTCGTATAGACCGATAGTCCTGTATGCGACCGCTTTGTGCCATATCGCGACTGTGTATCCGGAATCGACTTCAAGAGCTACATCAAAGCACTTTAGAGATTCCGAGTGTCTGCTCATTCTAGATAATGTGATGCCGAACTGAGTCCAAATATACGGGTCGTGGGTGTTTAGCTCGAGCGCTTTTCTGAAATAGTGGACAGAGCTCTTAAACTCTTCCATAGCGTCGTATGTGAGAGCGAATGAAAGATAAACGTCCGGGTCATCCGGGGCAATTTTATTCGCCTGAGCAAGCTCTCTAAGAGCTTCCTCGAAGCGCCCGGCTTCTTTAAAATCATCTGCTTTATTTAGGTGTCTGTCCAACCTTCCCATATTGGCCCTTACACAGCATCTACATTCAAATTGATTAAAGCATATTTGCTGCGGACCCGATTGTCAATAATCTGTGGTCGATTATCCGGCTGAATTGCCGTTTTTTGATGATCCGAGGTGTTTATTAGGGCAATAAATCAATTACGGCTGCATGCACGGTATAAAAAACCGATATTAGAGAACCCCCCCCTTGAGCGCTGAAACAGATGATACGTCAAATTGACTGTGCAACTTTTTGACTACTTTTACATCGAATAATTACGAATCCATAGGAGGGTTCATACAAAAACTATGCATGTTGCAATAATTGGTAACGGAATTACAGGAGTATCTGCCGCTATACGCATAAGACAGCTCAAACCGGATTGGAAAATTACTATGATTTCGGGCGAAAGCGATTTTCACTTTTCCCGCCCCTCGCTAATGTACATATACATGGGGCATATGCGCTACCGTGAAGCAAAGCCCTATGAAAACAGTTTCTGGGAGAGAAACGATATCGGGCTCTTAAGGGACTGGGTTTTGGAAATAGACTCCGGCGCCAAAAGGCTTCTTATGCACTCTAGCGATCTCATTTACTACGATAAGCTCCTGATTGCGACAGGTTCCAAGTCCAATAAATTAGGCTGGCCGGGGCAGGACTTAAAGGGGGTGCAGGGGCTTTATGACCTTATGGACCTGCGGGAGCTGCATGAGAATTCAGAAGGCGTAAAGAGCGCTGTAATAGTCGGGGGAGGCTTAATCGGGATAGAGCTTGGAGAGATGCTTCACTCAAGGGGCATTCACGTAACGTTTTTAGTGAGAGAGGACTCATACTGGGACAATGTACTTCCTGCAGAAGAATCGGCTTTGATAAACGGTTTGATTGAACAGGAAGGGATGGAGCTAAGGCTCGGGACCGAGCTTAAGGAAATATTCGGAGACCGCTCTGGGCGTGTGCGCGGAGTTGAGACAAGCACCGGCGAGCTTATAGACTGCGGTATAGTCGGTCTTACTGCCGGCGTTAGCCCGAACATCGACCTGGTAAGAGATCACGAGATCCCAACGGGGCGAGGGGTGCTCGTTGACAGTGGGTTCAGGACCGGAGTTGAAGACATATACTCGGCAGGAGACTGTGCCGAGATAGTAACCCTGGGAGATGGGCGAAACCTGATACAGCAGGTGTGGTACACAGGGAAGATGCAGGGAAAGGCGGCGGGGGAATCAATATCAGGGCTCGACACTACCTACGAGCCGGGCGTATGGTACAACTCCGCGAAGTTCGTAAACCTTGAATATCAGATTTACGGTACTGTGAATAACGCCCAAGGCACGCTCGAAATAAAGGACGAGCAGAACCTCTACTGGGAGCATCCAAACAAAAAACATGCGCTCCGCCTGGTGCATGACGGAAGTAAAATACTGGGCATTAATACTATGGGGCTACGCTACCGTCACCGTGTGTGCGAGTTCTGGATTAAGGAAAAGCGCTCGGTTGGCTACGTGCTTGATAACCTTAAGGAAGCAAATTTCGATCCCGAGTTCTTCAGAAGATATGAAAGCGAAATTGTAGGGAATTTAAAGGAGCAGCAAACATGATCGATGCAAGGACTCTTGATCATCAATATGACGAGGAAAATCTCGGGTTCCCAGAGCCTCCCAAAGCCGAGGAGCGAAAGCTAGACATATGGGAGAAACTCTCACTCTCACTTGTGGGACTTGGCGTCTTAATATTTATTGTTCTTCTGTTCAATACGCCTCTCAGAGGCACTTGGCTCGGGTTTATACTGGCATTTGCACCGATGGTTGCGGGGGGCGCTCTTTATTTCTGGCTAAGCTATAAAAACACCGTACCCGGGATAAAAAATGACGGGAATTTCTACAAAAATATTACTTCAAGAGGGAGTCTCGGCTGGGTGGCCGGTATATTGATGACCGGTTTTTACATAGTTCTCTACTGGTGGCCCCAGTACCTTGAAGGTGGTGTAAGGCTCGTCGATCCGTCTTCCTACGCTATTTCCGGCGCGCCCGCAACGCACTGGTTTCTTTACGGTTTTATTTACACGCTTGCTTTAATAGTATTCGGCATCCGTATGCTCATGCGCTACCGCGGGAACCGCTATCAGCAGATAAGGACGCTGTCTGTTATGTTCTTTCAGCTGGGGTTTGCTTTCATACTCCCTAATGTCCTCATGCTCTTTAATCAGCCTGAATATTACTTTTCATATTTCTGGCCGCTTAAGTATGACTATCTTTTCCCCGGTACGGTGAGCTATCTGGCCAATAGCCCAGGGGGCTTTGGAGTGTTCTTCATATTCTGGGGTCTCGTGATGTCGTTTCTCGCGGTTCCTGTGCTCACTTATTTCTTTGGAAAGAGGTGGTACTGCTCGTGGGTCTGCGGCTGCGGCGGGCTTGCGGAGACTCTTGGAGATCCGTGGAGACAGCTTTCGGATAAATCCCTCAAAGCATGGCGGATCGAGCGCTGGATGATTCATTCCGTGCTCGTACTGATTGTTATAGTCACAGCGTCGCTATGGATTAACTCTGTAACTCAGGGAAAAGTGCTGGGCGAGTTCTCGGGCGGAGCCGCAAAGTGGTACGGGTTTTTTATAGGCGCTATATTCTCGGGAGTGGTAGGGGTCGGGTTCTATCCGCTTATGGGCAGCCGCGTGTGGTGCCGCTTCGGATGCCCGCTTGCGGCGACTCTGGGCATATTCCAGCGCTACTTCTCAAAATTCAGGATTACCACAAACGGCGGGCAGTGCATGTCTTGCGGTAATTGCTCTACTTACTGCGAGATGGGTATAGATGTGCGTGCCTACGCCCAGAAAGGCAAGAATATCATCCGCGCCTCATGCGTAGGCTGTGGAGTTTGCAGCGCAGTGTGCCCCTCAGGTGTGCTAAAGCTTGAAGGCGGCTCATTTAAAGACCGCTACAAGGGAGCGGACAAGCCTGTTCAGGCGTTTATAGATTCAATCAAGCACGTGCCCTGATCTCACTTTATTCTAACGGTATTTCTACAATAGTCCCTTTAAAAGCCCTTCGTATCCTCGGCCCTATTGAAGCGCTTTGCAAAAACAATTAGACTCCAAAGCGTATGAGTGATTACGCCCATGTTGCTGTACCTATACCCGGAGAGGAGTACTATACGTATAAAGTCCCCGAGCGTCTTAAAGAAGGCGCCGCTTTGGGAAAACGCGTTCTTGTTCCCTTTAGGAACCGCCGCCTTATCGGCTTCATAGTGGGTTTTGGCGACACGCCTCCCGAGTTTAAGCTCCGGGATATACTGGACGTTTTAGATGAAGAGCCTTTATTTAACAAGCAAAGGCTCGAGTTCTTAAAATGGATAGCTGATTACTACATAACCTCACTTGGAATCGTGCTTAAGGCCGCTCACCCGGGCGGGCTGGGCATAAGTGTACGCCGTCAGATCCGGATTACCGAAGAAGGCGCCTCAGCGCTCGCTGAGGACCGCTTCACGGATCATGAAAGGCTTGTTCTGAATACCATAGAAAACTCAGGGGAGATCACTTCTCAAAAGCTTTTAGGTCTCATTCAAAACACCTCGAACGAGCTACTTAATTCACTCAAAAGAAGGGGTCTTATAACTTTTGACTACGAGCTCCGCTCGGATCCAAAGGTGAAAACCAGAAAAATAATCGTAGCCAAAGCGGGGGCGTCTTTAATGAGCCCTCTACTTCAAAGAAAGCATGCTAAAGCCGACATTCTGGAGTTTGTGCTCACTCACAGCAGGGTTCCTCTTGATGATCTGAAAGAAATATTCGGAAATGTGGGAGCCCATATCCCGTGGCTTGAGGAAAAGGAGTTTGTAGAGATAGAGCTTGAAGAGGTAGCCAGGGACCCGTTTGCAGATATACGGATCGAGCGGGACTCGCCCCCCGAGCTAAGCCCTGATCAGAGGTCTTCATTAAAGAAGATTACCGAGTCGATATCCAAAGGCTCGTACTCTCCGTTTTTACTCCACGGCGTCACCGGGAGCGGGAAGACAGAGGTATATCTGAGAGCTATCGCAGAGGTGATAGAGTCCGGCAAACAGGCGGTCGTGCTTGTTCCTGAGATTTCACTGACTCCGCAGCTTGTGAAACGGTTCAGGGCAAGGTTCGGAAAAAAGATTGCCGTTATACACAGTGCTCTTTCAGACGGAGAGAGATTTGACGCATGGCGCCTGGCGAGCAGGGGCGAGGTGGATGTCGTGATCGGCGCACGCTCTGCCATATTCGCACCATTTAATAACATAGGCATAATCGTAGTAGACGAAGAGCACGAGAATACTTATAAGCAGGAAGAGGCGCCCTCATATAATGCAAGGGATCTTGCACTGGTGCTGGGGAAGATGACAAAGTCAGTGGTGCTTCTGGGCTCGGCAACCCCTTCACTTGAGTCTTACCATAACGCAGTTAAGCATAAATTCGGCTATCTGTCGCTGCCGCTAAGAGTGCAGGACAGGCCACTCCCGGAGGTCTCGGTCGTGGACATGAAATCTGAAGACGCATCGGTATTCTCCACCGGGCTAAAGACCGCAATTCAAAAAAACGTCGAAGATAAGAAGCAAACGATACTGTTTTTGAACCGTAGGGGTTTCTCGACCCTTATAATCTGTCCCTCATGCGGTGATACGCTCAAGTGCCCGAACTGCTCGGTAACTCTCACATACCACGCGCGGGAAGACTCGGTAAAGTGTCATCTGTGCGGGCTGTCTGAAAAAATGAAGCCCGAGTGCGGTGAGTGCGGGGCGGACCTGAGGGGCCTTGGAATAGGGACACAGAAGGTGGAAGAGGAGCTTAGAGCCATGCTCCCGGGCGCTACACTGGCCAGAATGGACAGGGACTCAGTGGCAGGAAAGTCAAAGCTCCTAAGGCTTTATGAGAGGCTCGAAAGAGGTGAGGTGGATGTACTAGTAGGAACGCAGATGGTAGCGAAGGGGCATGACCTTCCGGGTGTGACTCTCGTTGGCGTGATATCCGCTGACATATCTCTTGGAATACCCGACTTCCGCTCGGGTGAGCGTACATTTCAGCTCGTCACCCAGGTAGCGGGAAGGGCCGGGCGCGGCAGTCATCCCGGACACGTTATAGTGCAAACGTTTAACCCCGAGCACCCCAGCATAACGCACGCCGTAAAACAGGACAGCGTGGGTTATCTAAAAGAAGAAATAAAGCTAAGGGAAGACCTTGGCTACCCGCCTTTTTCAAGGCTGGTGAATGTCAGGTTCTCCGGTATAAAAGAGCTTGAGACCAAGAACGTTGCCAACCAAGCAGGCGATATCGCCAGGAAACTCGCGACAAAACTTCCGGCGGGAGCGATCGAGATACTGGGGCCTTCCCCTTGTCCGATAAGCAAGATGAGTAACCGCTACCGTTTTCAGATGCTCATAAAATCTGAATCCACAGGCGTGATTCACGGATTTTCAAAGAAGCTATTAGCGCTTGTATCGGACATTGCCGGGTCTGTGAGGGTGTCGCTTGATGTAGATCCGTATAATTTCAGCTAAAAAGCTTGGTTAAACGCAAATGGGGACAGAGGCGAGCGTTTCACAGCGATGCCGGGGAGGATAAAATAAAAGAATGGGGACAGAGGCGAGCGTTTCACAGCGATGCCGGGGCAGGGATAAAATAAAAGAATGG
>JGI24023J19991_10003865_pt1 | contig 10377 bp, 12 predicted proteins | sample Cruoilmetagenom1_FD_19991 | JGI IMG/M metagenome (IMG submission 19991)
CCTGGCTATATGAGTTCTGCACCCACAGGAGGATTCGGTGGCGGATTCGGCGGTGGGCGTGGATTCGGAAGGGGTGGTGGCTTCGGCGGCGGATTTGGAGGCGGACGCGGATTTGGAGGTGGCTTTAGCGGCGGATGGAGTGCCGCACCCTATCAAGGGGCAATGGTACCTCCACCTGAGTATTCCAAAGAAACTGAGAAAGGCTACCTTGAAAGTGAAATCTCTTACATGAAGAGTCACTTGGGAACCCTCGAGGATAGGCTGAAGTCTATTCAGGATGAGGATTAAAATATTCGGGGCAGTTTTTGAATAGCTGCCCTGATATCCCCGATTCACGGAGTCCTGCTGGTTGTTCTTGAAGTACTACAACTATATGGTTACCAGAGGGTTAACTTTCTCGAATCCGGATTCAACCAGGCTGATAAGATCGTTCAAAGCTTCATCTTCGTCTTCGCCATCTGCTTCAACTCGAATTACAGTCCCCCGGGAGACATTAAGCAGTATAACTTTAATAATATTTTTTGCATCTGCAGATTTTTCTCCCTTAAAAAGTGTAATACAGCTGCTATAGAGTTTCGCTGTTCTTACAAACAAGTCAGCAGGGCGACTATGCAATCCGGTGTCATTTTTGATTGTTACATTTTTTTCTGTCATGTTCAGTTGCTCCCCGGATATTTCTTCCGCAATATATAAAGTATCGATTTCGTTGTGACTGAATAAAAATAAAAATGGTATGGAGAGGATAAAATCGGTATTCTAATCTCTTTTTTAAAATCTTCCAGATCCAAACCTTCGAGTTTATCTTCCTGTATGAGATTCCAAATACGGTGCATGTCACCTACACCAGCCAGCTCCTGCAGATAATATTCCAACCGTTTAACATTACGATGTGCTATTGAAAGCAATATCCCGTATGTGAGAACAATAATATTGAGCCACGTTTGATTTTCACGATAGAAATTAATTATACTCGAAGCGTATTTCCCAAGGATATCAAAAAATACTTGTGTCAAACCGTTACTACCTCTATCCCCTGATTAACCAAAAAATCAACCTCATTATCCGGTACCTTCTTATCCGTTACAAAGAGATTAATCTTGTCCCATTCAATTATTCTATTATAACGAGTTTGCCCGAATTTTCCGGAATCTACTGCCAGGATGATACGGTCAGATACTTTAATCATTTCCTGAATCATCCCTATCATTCTGGTTTCAAATATCGAGACACCATGCTCACGATCTACCCCATCAGCAGATAAAACAAGTGTATGGTGATGGTGACAATCAGCAAAATATCCAATATCGCTGTGAGTACCCACAGAATGTTTATTCCAAATCTCTCCACCTAGTATAACTGTTCTTATATTTGGTGATTCTTCAGTTTCAATGGCCAATTCCAGAGAATTAGTAATAATTCTGAAAGATCGGTCAGTTATGCCACTCATAATCTTTCCAGCCAAAAACGTTGTCGTCCCGGGACCGATGAGTATATCCTCCTGCTCGCGAATTAACTCTGTACAGTACTCAGCAATACGAATTTTTTCTTCAATTGCACGTGTACTGCTTCGAGGGGTGAGCGTACCGGTATATTCTGTCTGGAAGAGAACCCCTCCTCCAACAGTCTGAATTACAGCATCATTCTTTTCCAGTTCCTTAAGGTCCCTGCGGATAGTCGCTGTTGAAACATTGAAGAATTGTGCAAGTTCAGCTATGGAGGTTTGCTTCTTCAATTTAAGGCGATTGAGAAGTTGCTCTATCCGATGCTTCCTGGAAGTAACCATCACATCAGATGAAAAGCACCGACAACTGATTTGCCTGAGTCATACAGTTGATTAAATCGATCCANCGCCGGCTGACTATCCANTATTTCACACTTGATACCTTTTTCTTCAAACAAAGCNANTGTTTCAGAAGCAACTGTGAGCTTNTTTAGCAACCCTATTCCAAGAATCACTGTTTCAGGATTAGCAGATATCACATCTTTAAAGTCTTCTGGTGAATAAACCGTCCCGGTTTTCCTCCACCAGCGGCTGTCCATTCTATCCCGATAAACCAGACAGGTTGTGCGGCAAACCTTACCTCCGCTAACCAGTTTTGCAAAGGAAATTTCATCTATCTTGGCCATATTATATGTACCGCATCAATCTTTCAGAATTTGAACAATTTTTTCAATATCCTGCTCAATCCCGACACCAGTAAGAAACGATACAGTTCTGATAACCGGTACATCACCAGTATCGGAAACAAAAGTTGTTGTAACCACTAAATCATGCCCTTCCACTTTGGATTTAACTTCTGAAGCCTTGCATTGTGTCGTTTGTACAGGAATATCACGTTTGGCCATTTCCTCTTCAATTTTCCGCGCTACCACTGTAGATGTAGCAATGGCAGTACCACAGGCTACAAGAATTCTTTTTTTCCCTTTTATCATATATTTATCTCCTTGGATTTATAAAATTCACGCAAAACCCTGCGTATTTTCTTGTCTGTGTCCAACTCAAGAATACGATTCGCTAATTCCTCAGCATCTTTCAATGAAATTTCTCTTATAAGCCATGATGCTTCCGGTATTGCCCGAGGGCTCATACTGAGCTCTGTAACTCCCAAACCTACAAGAAGCGGGATTGCCAGAGGATTACCTCCCAGCTCACCGCAAATGCCAACCCATCGTCCCTGGTTTTTTGCAGCCCGGACAACCTCCTTGACCGCCTTAAAGACTGAAGGGTCGAAGACTCTATAGTACTCACTGACATTGCTGTTTAACCGATCCGCCGCCAAAAGGTATTGGGTGAGATCATTCGTTCCGACACTGAAAAAAGAAACTTGGCGAGCCAGAATATCAGCCATCCAGACGGCAGATGGTATTTCCACCATAATACCGATCTCCATAGACCGATCATAGGGTATCTTTTCACGCTCAAGATCAATTCGAGCTTGATTCATGAGTTCCAGTGCCGCATCCAACTCTGGAACACCTCCAACCATTGGGAACATAATCTTAACAGAGCCATGGACCCCCGCTCTCAAAATAGCCCGGAGTTGAGTTAAAAACAGCTCGGGGAGAGACAAAGTGAGTCGAAGGGCTCGGTTCCCAAGGAACGGATTATCCTCAACCGGAAGAGGTAGAGCTGATAATTGCTTATCTCCACCAATATCCAATGTCCTTATAATTACAAACCCTTCTTCAAAGCATTCTGCCGCTTTGCGATATGCCTGATACTGTTCTTCCTCTGATGGTAAAGAGTTGGAATTCATAAACAGGAACTCTGACCTATACAAACCAACACTACTGGCCCCCGCATCCCGGGCAGGCAGTAATTCCACAGATGAGCCGACATTGGCCGATAGTGTGATTTCCTGACCATCACGGGTGATAACAGGTTTATCCTGATTTTTCATAATTTGAGCTTTGTGCTTTTTAAGAGTAATTTGCGTTCTTTCAATTTTCTGATGAATTTCCAGTGTGGGATTAATGTAGACTAAAGCTTTTTCGGAATCGGAAACGTCTAGTATAATCCTGTCCTGATTCTGTACAGCTCCAGTGATTCCCGTAACACCAACCGCTGCGGGTATACCAAGATTATTAGCCAGAATAGCAACATGAGAGGTGGCACCACCAAGCTCAGTAACCATCCCGGTGATTTGGTCGATATCCATCATTGCTGTATCACTGGGTAGTAAATCTCTTGCGATTATAATGCTTTTTTCAGGAAGAGTGGACAGATTGACATCCGGCAACCCCAGAAGGATACGAAGAATGCGCTTATAAACATCCTCAATATCTGCTACACGTGATTTATTATAGTCACTATCATCAAGTTCGGAAAACAGTGTGATATAGGATTCGAATATATAGCAGAGAGATTCTTCCGCACTACTTTTGTTATCACGAATTCTTTCTTCAATCTCGGCAATGATACTTTCATCCTCAGCAATTGTCTGTTGAGAACGAAATATATGAGCAAACTCGTCCCCCAATCGGGCTCTGACTGATTCCTTGAGTACCGATAGTTCCAAAACAGCCGCCATAGCAGAGGAACGTAATCGTTTGATTTCCTCTGGAATGTCACTGACAACTCTTTCAGAAATGAAGAGATTGGGGTTAACAAATATGTATGCTGTACCTTCCCCAATCCCCGGGGATGCGGCAATTCCCGAAAAATTCATCCTGTTATTTACCGTATTGTTTAACAGCATCTTTTAATGTTTGAAATATTTCTTCTGAATCACAAGCATCCAGAATCTTATTGAGTATCTCTTCATTCTGATAAACATTAATCAAGGTTTCCAGCATATCTCCAATTCGTTTCTTCTCTTTCAGTGCAAACATGGAAATCATACGAACTTCCAATTTGTCATCAGGACTGCCCATGGAGAGAAACTCAACAGGTTCTGGAAGACGGGCAAAAAGAATAATTGATTGCCGAACATGTTCGGCATCGGTGTGTGGAATAGCAATCTTCGGACCGGGCATGGGCAAACCTGATGGATGGAGTTGCTCACGCTTCAGGATGGCATCAACAAATGTCGGTTCACATTTCCCTTTATCAACCAGAAACTCCGCCATCAGCATAAGAGCCTCCTCTCTTGTTGAAGCCTGAAGATTGCCCAAAACAAAATCCTGTTTTACCAGATCACTGAAATTCAAATTATTATCATTCATTTAATTGAACCTGTTTATATTCATTATTACAGCAGGCGGGAAAACCTCCCGCCCGCTCCTTGATAACGTGTATTCTAGTTTTCCTCAGAATAGCCAGCAACTCGTTCCCAGGCGCTGGAGTTCTTCTTATACAAAGCCCAGGCAACAATCAGAACAGCAAGAATAATAATATTACCGATCCAGAAATTATTCGCTGCAAGCGTAAAGAGGTAAGCAAGCCAATTTCCTCCATCAACCATACTGGTTATCATGGTAGCTCCTTCCGGNAAGTCGAAATTNGACATATGNGCTACTTGACTCTGCACACCGGCGATACCGTTCATAATGTACAAAGTTGGAACCATAACAATTGTACTTGTGATAATTGCGCGAACAACATTACCACGAACGATAGGAACCATCATTGCAACCATAAAAGGTATTGTTGCCAAATCACCGAATGGCAATACTTTATTACCCGGCAAGATGATTGCAAGAAGAAGGGTAATAGGAACCATTATCAACGATGTTGCGATAGAAGTCGGATGTCCAATGGCAATTGCTGAATCAAGCCCTATATAAATCTCCCTGTTTCCAGCACGTTTCTGAAGAAACTCTCGCGCAGCCTCGGACAAAGGAATAAGGCCTTCCATGAGAAGTGCAACCATTCGGGGCATCAAAACCATTACCGCAGCCAGTGAAATACTCACTTTAAGCACCTTGGTAATCCACNAAGTGAACGCNCCGTCTCCGGCATAAGCCAGCAGCGCAATTATTCCCCCGATTATAACTCCCTGAAGAACTGGTTCTCCAAAGACTCCAAATCGTTTTTTAATCGAATCAGGGTCGGCTTTAACCCTATTCAATCCAGGAATAACATCAATCAGTTTGTTAACAATAATCGCCGGAAGAATAAAGACTGTAGAGAATCCGTGGGGCAGGGAGATGCCCGGTATACCGAGTAATTGCTGTACGGCAGGAGCCGTCCAGTCAGCAAAGAAAAGCATTACTGAAGCGAAAATCATCGCCGAAATGAGTCCCAGCCAGATACTCCCGGTGATTGCCTGGACCATAGCACCAACAAACGCGAAATGCCAGAAATTCCAAATGTCAATGTTGATAGTTTTTGTAACACGAGAGAAGAGTAGAATCAGATTAATCAGAATCCCGAACGGGATAACCAATGCCGCAATATCCGACCCGAATGCAATAGCAGCTGAAGCCGGCCAGCCAACATCGATGATACTAAGCTCAATCCCTAAACGATCAACCATAGCCTTGGCAGCAGGTCCGAGATTATCAAACAATATACCAAGAACTATTCCGATACCAATAAATCCGACGCCCACCATTAACGCACTACGTACGGCTTTCCCCGGCTTGGCACCGAAAGCAACAGCCATAATAAAAATTATTATTGGCAAAAAGACACTAGCGCCAAGATCCAAAAAGAATTGTACAAAACTCTGAACTGTATCCATAAAGGCCTCCTGAAACTCATCCTACAATGAATTGCCAATTTGTCAACATTTTTTGCAATTTATTTTCATTTTATGAAATAATTCTTCATCCAGAGAAAATTCTGCCAATATATTGAATGGTCATTTATGCTTAAATTATTGATTTTTTATTTCAAACAAAATCACTTCAGGATTATACTTATTAACACGCAACCCCGAAATCCCGAACCTATTGCCGTACTTGCCAGCGGGGCAAACCTCAACTCCGAATATCAGAATTCCATCCTTTATATTAATCCTGTCTAAATAACCAGGGCAAAAAATCATACAGATTCTCAGCAATCTCCATTGCTCTTAAAATAAATCGAGTGGAGGTCGAATCAATCTTTGAGTTATGAATATCCCTATTTATCCACTAGCATCCATACTATTTCACAAGGTTCATCAGTATCATTAAATGAATAATGCTTTTCACCTGCAGGAATGAATAGAGCCGAACCCTGCCCACTTTTATACTCAATATCACCAATAACGCACACGGCATTTCCACTGATTATATATGAGTACTCATCCTGCTCATGTACACCGTAACCTTTTTCAGGAACTCTGGAACCGGAATCAAAGATAATATGGCCAAACGTTACTTTTTCATTGGTTTCTTTTGATTTTTCAAAAAAGACCGTCAATGGCTCTTCATTTTTTAAAGCAGAGAGTTTCTTTTCCAGCATGTTTTTCTCCTGTTAATTAAAATTCTTTCTCAATTTCGGGTCCAGAATATCTCTAACACCATCCCCTATGAAATTTGCACCTACCGCCATAGTAAGAATACCCAAACCAGGAAACGTACAAATCCACCAGGAATTAAAATTCTTCATCCCTGCAGAAATCATAGATCCCCACTCCGGATTAGGTGGCGGAGTCCCCAGACCCAAAAAACTCAAGGTAGAGAAAAAAAGGATCTGATTACCGATATCCAACGTTGCCAGAATGAGAACAGAACCTATAGCATTGGGTAGAATCTGAAATATCAGTATCCTCATATTAGAGCTGCCGATAGCTCTTGAGGATTCTATGTAATCATTTTCTTTGATTGAGATTACTACACTCCGCATAATTCGAGCATAGGTTGGCCAGGCTACAATCACCAAAGCAAAAAGTGTGTGGTATAAACTCGATCCAAGAACAGCCCCGATGGTCATTGCCAGAATCAATGCTGGAAAAGCGAGTACCATTTCTGCAAAACGCATCATTACATCATCAATAAGGCCCCCTGCATAACCGGCAACGCCTCCATAAATACTTCCTATCACTGCAGCAGAAACTACGGTTATCAAGCCCGCGAAAATTGATATTTTTGCTCCTGCAATTACCCTACTGAAGACATCCCGGCCCAAACTGTCGGTTCCGAACCAATGAGCTTCTCCTGGTACCTGCAATCTGATGGATATATCCTGAGCCAGTGGATCCTGAGGAGTTAACTGATTTGCGAATACGGCTGTTATTATCCAGGCTGAACAGATAATAATTCCCACAGCAAGAAACAGGTTTGTTCTAAACAAATTCAAGAATTTCATCATCTACCAACCCTCACTCTCGGGTCTATAACTCCATACAGTAAATCTATGATAAGATTAATTACAGCATAATTCAGCGCAATCAACAGTGACACACCGATAATTGCAGGAAAATCAAGACCGAGAACTGATTGATATGCAAATTGCCCAACACCAGGCCAAGCGAATATTTTTTCAACAACCACCATACCGCCAAGAAGGTTACCGAATCCGACACCGATAACGGTAAGAACAGGAATTGCAGCATTGCCAAAAGCATGAACAACCATTATGCCTCTATCTGTCAAACCTTTTGCTCTGGCGGTTCTTATATAATCTGAAGACAATGTTTCCAACAGACTGGAACGAGTTGTTCTTGTAATTAGCCCCATTGTAAAAGAACCAAGGACAATCGCCGGCAAAATCAGATGAGCAAGAGCATCCTTTACAGCAGCCATATCCCCGGTTAGAAGACCATCCAGAACATACATTCCTGAGATGCGTTCCGGCGGAGAAACACGAAGGCTCAATCGTCCTATCCCAGGTGCCCATCCCAATTTGGAATAAAATATGAATAATACAATAATGGCAAACCAGAAACTTGGAATAGAAACACCGGTTACTGAAATAGTTCTAACCATTTGATCAACAATGCTGTTTCTTTTTGTCGCAGATACAATTCCGAACAGAACTCCCATTATCGAGGCAAAGAGAATGGAAAAGAAAGCAAGTTCCATTGTTGCGGGATAACTTCTTTTAAGTTCTTCAACAACAGGATTCCCGGTACGGATTGAAACTCCCAAATCCAGCTTCACAAGATTCGTCAGATAATTGAGATACTGTATCCACAGGGAATCATTCAAACCCCACTTTTCTTTGAATGCTGTAACAATATCAGGATTTGCAAGACTTCTCGGACTTAAATATGCCGAGACGGCATCTCCTGGAACCATTTTTGAGATAAAAAAGACACAAGTGGCTACACCAAAGAGCAAGAGTATCAAATAAGCCAATCTTTTTATTGTAAATATTATAGTGCCCACGTTAGTTCCTGAATATTGAAACCGGGAGTACAATGCAGACATGATACTCCCGGAACTTAATAATGATTACTTAGAAATTGCAGCCAGATCCAGACGGTAAAGGTTGGAATATTCCACACCTTTAAGCATTGAAGATGCTGCTATATATTTTGGATATTGAGCATAAACAATAAAAGGTGAATCTTTACCGGTTTCAGTTACAACATCTTCAATAAGCTTAGTTCTTACATTGATATCCGTTTCCGCAACGATGGTATCATACATTGCTGCTAATGCAGGATTCATATCTGCAGTCCAGCCGGCCCGCAGACCAACGTACTGTCCAGGTAAAAACGCGAGCTGTGTATTTGGATCGTTATAATCCGGACCCCAGTACATTGCGGTAAATCCAACAGTTCTGTTTCTGTATGCATCACCAAAACCACCACCCCAGGTTTCTTGAACGATATTGATTGAAATATTGATTTTCTCAAGGTCGGATTTAATCTTTTCTGCAATAAGTGTTAAAGGAATTCCCTCCGGAGCAAGATCACACACTCTGAAGTCTATAGAAAAGCCCTCAGGATAAGCTGACTTGGACAACATATTCTTTGCTTTGGCAAGGTCTGTCTGTGAGACAGGATCAATAGGATCCTTTGAACCAATGAACCCAACCTGAATGAAAGATTCAGATGTTATGGTTCCCGCACCTATTAAAGTTTGAAGCCCTTTATAATCTACAGCATAACGTATCGCTTTCTGTACATAAGGATCCGAAACCTGCAAACCAATCAGAGGGTCTGAGTGCATCATGATAAATCCCATTGTCATTGTTGTACTGGAAATAATCTGCACACCCTCAACAGAATCAAACTGAGACAATTGATCGGAACTCAAGTTAAAAGCAATATCAATATCTCCGGCTTTAACAGCAAGCAATTGAGCATTTTCATCCGGCATATCCTGAATAATGATCGTTTCAAATGCCGGCAGGTCTCCCCAGTAATTCTCATTGCGAACCATCACCAGCTTGTCATCAGCTGTAAAGCTTTTCAGAATATAAGGTCCGGAACCTGCTGATTGATGATCAAGGTAGTTTTGAGCATTATCTGTCTGTGCCGCAGAGGCATCCGAAACACCTCCATGTTCAATTACTACAGCACTATCAAGTACGGCAAAAGCTGTTGATGTTGTTTTTGAAATAAAAGCACTATCCGCTTTCCCCAAAGTAATTGAAACAGTATTGTCGTCAACTACATCAATGGAAACTACACCATCCAATAAGGCGGAAGCATTGGATTTAAGATTAATAGCACGATCAAAACTGAATTTAACATCCGTTGCCGTTACACTGTTGCCACTAACAAAGGCTGCATCTTTTCGCAGTTTAAAAGTATAAACAAGACCATCGTCTGAAACCGTATAGCTCTCAGCAAGCTGTGGCACCGGAGCAACAGCCTCGGGTGTAAACTCAAACAGGTTGTCGTATACAACGTTTATTATCATTGGTGCATATAGCTCATATGCGTACCCCGGATCAAAAGTGAAGTAATCAGGTTCAATCGCAATAACAAGTGGCGTATTCACACCGGCCTGCCCCGAAGCTGGCTCAGCGTCTCCCTTTGCACTGATTGATGCAATACTCAAAACGAGTAGTACACACGTCAACAAAAGCCCTTTCTTTTTCATGTTTTCTCC
>JGI24023J19991_10003870_pt1 | contig 10367 bp, 9 predicted proteins | sample Cruoilmetagenom1_FD_19991 | JGI IMG/M metagenome (IMG submission 19991)
TTCTCTTTTAAACATACGTGGAGCCATATGGAATATAGCTGCCATGATCATAAATACAACCCAACCAAGTACACCATCATGAACGTGTCCAGGAATCCAGTCTGTAAAGTGCGCAATGGCATTTACTGATTTGATCGCTTGAATCGGTCCTTCAATAGTTGACAACATATAGAATGTTGAAGCAAGTACCATAAATTTGATCAGTGGGTTTTCTGTTAATTGATTCCACTCACCCTTCATTGTAAGAAGCATGTTGATCGCTGAACCCCATGATGGTAAGATAAGTACTACAGAGAACGTAGAACCCATGGTCTGCATCCAGTCTGGAACAGTTGACCATAAAAGGTGGTGTGAACCAGCCCAAAGGTAAACGAACATTAGTCCCCAGAAAGAAAGTAAAGAAAGCTTATATGAATAAATAGCTTGTCCCGACTCTTTTGGAAGGAAGTAGTAGATCATACCAACGATTGGTACAGTAAATCCAAATGCAACCGCATTATGTCCATACCACCATTGTACCAGTGCATCATTTGTTCCAGAATACATAGATACTGAGTGTAAGATATCTCCTAAACCTTCAGTTGCAAAGTAAGTTGGGATCGCCATGTTGTTGAAAAGGTAAAGCATAGCAATACCTAGGAAACATGCTAAGTAGTACCATACAGAGATATAAAGTGCTTTTTCTCTTCTGATCCCGATAAGACCCATCAATGCAATACCCCAAAGTACCCATACAACTACAACAACCAAGTCAAATGGCCATTCGTACTGAGCATATTCTTTAGATGATGATACACCAAACAGTAACGATACTGTTGCTAAAAGTGCTCCTACAAAGTAGATCCAAAAATGAAGATTTCCGATAAACATCAAAAACTTAGATTCTGCCATAGATACTTTAAGTACTCTTTGCCCCAGATAATACCATGTAGCGAAGATCCCCGATACTGTAAATCCAAATACTGCTGTATTTGTATGAATTGGTCTAAGTCTTGAGAATGTCCCATACTCTCCAATTAAGTAGTTTAATTCAGGAAATGCCATTTGAGCCGCTATTAGCGTCCCAATTAGCATAGCCAAAAAACCAAACAAAATAGTTAGAAAAGTAAACTTTTTTGCCAATGAATAATCATATTCCAATGCTGCGTTTGATTGCATGCATACCCCCTTGTATAAATTCTATGCTGTAAAAATTACAACATTCAGTAATTATTATAAGATTATTTGGAAGGCAAAAGCTTAATCTATATCAAGGATTCGCAGATTTACTACTTTTGGGGGATATTGACGTTAAAACATGGTTATATTCACATAAAAGGAGAAGTTATATTTTAAAAATATTGATAAATATTTTTGATAATATTAGGAGTGTATTACTCCTAATAGTGATTAAAAAGGTAAGAAATTTATTTAAACCAACTCTTGATTGTGGCAAAAATACCTGTTTCTATACCTTTATCTTCATTATCTAATTCGGTGAATCTACTACAACCAGCTTTTACACCAACGTCACATGCTTTTTTATAATATGCTTTTTCCTGCACTCTATTTTTAACTACACCAAAACCACCTCTATAGATAATGGCAACACTGTAACATGCATCTCCACTTTTTAAGTCACATGCCTTCTCATAATATTCTCTGGACTTTACATCATCAGGTCTCACATCATGGCCATCTCGGTAGATCGTACCCAATGAAACACAGGCAAACTGTACGCCCCTTGCACATGACTTTTCAAGATAAGGTATTGCTGTCCGATAATTTGCATCTTTATAATAGTTATCACCCATCACATCACATGCTTTATCTTCACCCAAAAGACATCCTTTACGGATATAACTCATACCCTCCTCTTTAATATCTTGAACTTTTGCATTATCACCCGTGATCATAGGTAAAGCATGCATATAACATGCCGTTGCATTATTTTCTCTACATGACTCTTCATAACTGATAGTATTAGCAGCACTTAAAGATACTATCCCCATAAAAACAATACTCAATACTTTGTTTAACATATTACATTTCCTCTTTTTTTACTTGATTTTTTTGGCTTGATCTCTTCTCATAGCTTCAACCAGCATACTATTTTCTTCTTCCATTTGGGTAAAAGCCTGATTTAATCTACTTGCCAACGCGTCATTCTCCAGATCATCTTTCAATGCTAATTCATAATATTTTTTAAAATCTACATAAGGTGTTACACCAGCAGAAAGAAGCATTTTAAAATCAATAGTTGGAAAATAATGCTCCCAAGCCACTTTACAGTTGTTCACTACTTTTTTGTTATTAAAATACGCTACAGCAATAATGATTTGCATTGCAAATACAAGTAGTATGATATAAAAGACAATAGCTTGTGCTATACCTAAAGCATTAAATGAAATCGGATTAAAAATAGAGGCATACATCGCAAATGGTAAAAGAATGAGTGCTAAAATGATCCATTTACTACTAAGGCCACCATATAAAGAGTTGTCATATACCAGTCTTTTTTTGATACTTTTATTATTTTCTTTAAAAACACTTTTTATAATATCTTTTATTTCATAGTTGTTTGTTTGCATTGTATTTCCTTAGATTCAAAATAAGATTGGTAGTAATAGAATATATCACGAGAGATAAATAGCAGATCATCTGCTATTTATATAGTTTATACAAGATGATGTTTAATATATTCATCAACGCTGAGTAGAATTATAATACCTAAGAACGCAGCATTTATTTTCCAAAATATTGAACGTGCATCTTTTAATTGGAACTCTTTTTTGAGTAGTTTTATAGATGTCACAAAAGCCCATACCCCTAAAACTATAGAAAGTCCAATGATAATGTCTGAATAGACATTAAACGTATAGACCATAAAGACACCGGATTGAATAGTAAGCATTAACCATACAAAAGTAAGTCTCTGTAGAGTACCCTCACCAAAAAGACGCATTGCTGTTGGGTAACCACCATCTTTATAATCACCATGAAAAAGCATCACAAGTAACCAAAAGTGAGGGACTTGCCAAATAAAGTAATACACAGCAACAGTAATAAACTCTAACTCAAAAAGTGTATGTCCCGCAACCAGCCATCCAATAGCAGGAGGAATCACACCAAGCAATGCACCTGGTACAACTGCAAGAGCAGATCTCTTTTTTAGCGGGGTATACATAAGGTTATACCAAAGAAAAGCAAAGGCAAAAAAGTTAATACCTGTCAATCCTAACAAAGAATAAATTAATGCAAATGAGATGAGAATCAACGTAACTGCTATTACAACACCTGTACGTGGTGACATACGACCTGCTGCAATAGGACGGTTTTTCGTTCTTTCCATCTTGGAATCTTCTCTATACTCTTGAACTTGATTAAGAGTAGAAACACCCATGGCTACTAAAAGCACAGAGAAGGTAGCAAGAAACATGTCTAGACCAATCTCTCCCTTTGCCATTATATAGGCAAAGAGTGCAGACAAAGATACTGCAAAGGAGAGAACAAACTTGGTGACTACAAAAAAGTCTTTAATCATTATTTACCTGTTTCCATGTATTTAACGAGTGTTGCAAGATCTTCAGCTGGAAGATTAAACGATGGCATGATACCAGGGTAGAATCCTTCTGGAACATCTTTATCTGGATTAGTGATCGCATCAGCAAGATACTTAGAGTCATATTTCGCTCCGATACCTTTAAGACCTGGACCAACTAACGTTGTATCTGTGTCAATAGAGTGACATGAAGCACATCCATTTTGTGCATAAAGTGCCGCACCATCTTTAGGGAAGTTACCTTTTGGAGTATCTTCTGTGTTACCTTCAAACCATTTGTCATAATCAGCTTGTTCCATTACAACGATCTTAGAATACATGTACGAGTGATCTGTACCACAGTACTCAGCACACTCTACATCATATTCACCAACCTGGTTTGAGTTGAACCATTGTTTTGTAACACGTCCTGGTACAACATCTTCTTTCATACGGAAAGCTGGTACATAATATGCATGAATTACATCATTTAATGGTGCAGTCATGTTTAAGATGATATCTGTATTTACCGGTACGTACATTGCAGAGATACCCATAGTACCTTCTTCAATTACCTTACCATTCTCATCCATAACAGGTTTTTTATACACACCACCAATTTTATGAACATGTCCACTTTTGTTTGCTGGATACTCATACGTCCACTTCCACTTAGAACCTTCAACATTAATCACAACAGTCTCTGGTGTAATCGCTGGCATTGTTCTAAACATTTTCATCGTTGTGTTACCGTAGTAAAAGAAAACCATTACGATAATAATTGGTATAATCGTCCACGCCAACTCTAGTGTTGTGTGGTGCGTCAAAGTACCGACATCTTCATTTTTAACTTTATCTGCACGATATTTCCATGCAAACCATAACATTGGTGCAACTACCGATAAGAATAATCCTACCGAAAGCCAAACGTGCAACCAAAATGCAAAATCTATATCTGCATTAAAGCTTGATGCACTTGAACTAAATCCATCTAATTTCATATGTAAAACCCCTCTTAGTGTGCTGAAGGAGCAGTAATATGACTTTCAGCTCCATATTGGAAATTGACAACATCGATACCAATCACAATAATAAAGAAAACTGTTACAAGTGATATGGCAAACCATACCATTGCTATAATCAGTTTCTCACCTTTTAAGTGCATATAAAACATAACAATTAAGTATGCTTTTACTACTGCAATTAACATTTGAGCCAAAAATGTTGACTCTGTCATAAACAAGTGTGGCTGTATAAAAGTCACAGCTGTTAAGAGCAATAATCCTACAAGTACTTTATAATATACTTTTCTTTCTTCTTGATAATTTACTGTATTAGTGTCCACCTGTTACTCCTCCTGCTCCGATCATGTAATAATAAGGAAATACGAATACCCAAATAAGGTGTACGATATCCCAATATAGTGCGATATTCAAATATAAGATATTATGATCTGTACTTACTTTACCTGCATTGATTCTTTTAAGTAACCAAAGCATAAGACCTATACCAATGATAATGTGAACTCCGTGAAGTCCAGTCATTGAGAAGTAAAGACCAAAGAATAGTTTTTGACCAAATGCTAAACTTGATTCTGGTAAAAGTTTATCATGCATCAAGAAGATACCGTGATTGTACTCAGCCGTCCACTCAAATCCTTTAATGATCAAGAAAGCAGTTGCTAAAATAATAGTTGCCCATATCATAAGCTTAGCGCCTTTAACGTCGCCAGCTCTCATTTTAAGTAAACCAAGACCCATTGTAAGTGCAGACACAAGTAGAATCACTGTGTTTATACCACCAAGTAGTCTGTTCAAAGATGCAGAAGCATCTAAAAAGTCTTGTGGGTGAAGTGTATTGTAGTATGCAAGTGCAAGAAACATTGCACCAAACATCATTACTTCCGTTAACATAAACAGCCAGAAACCTAGTTTCCCGCCATAAAAGTCACCTTGCCATCCTTGAACTTCATGTTCATTTCCTTCGCGATCCGTCGCGATTTCTGGTACGTATGGTCCTGACATTAGTCTATCCTTTGCATAGTTTCGTAATTAAACTTAACCACTGGCTCACCATGGTGATACTCATATGGTTCAAAGTCAACGTAAGGTACTTTTGTATGGTTCTCTAATGGTGGTGGTGATGTTGGTAAATGCCACTCAAGAGTCGTTGCATTCCATGGGTTTGGCGTTGATGCCTCACCTTTTGTCCAACCTTTAAAGAATACCCAGAACATATAGATAAGACCAGCGATAAAGACAACTGCTCCAACAAATGAAATTTGGTGATAAATTTGAAATTCTGGAAGGTAATCAAAGTAACGTCTTGGCATACCATAGTAACCAGCGATAAACATTGGGAACCAAAGAAGGTTAAATCCAATAAAGTTTAGCCAAAATGCGATCTTTGCTTTTCCTTCATCATATAGTTTACCTGTAACAAGTGGGAACCAGTAGTGCATACCAGCGAACATCAAGAATACAACCCCACCAAGAATAGCATAGTGAAAGTGTGCAACTGTATAGTACGTATCTTGTAAGTGAATATCAAGCCCGATCATTGTAATTGTAATACCAGTGATACCACCGATAGCAAAAGTAACAATCGTACCCATAGCCCAGATCATTGGTGTTGAAAGAACAATTTTACCTTGGTACATTGTAGCAACCCAGTCATAGAACTTCACACCTGTTGGAATTGCAACAAAGAATGTAAGGAATGAGAATACTGTTTTTGCAACATCTGACATACCTGATGTATAGAGGTGGTGACCCCATACCAAGTAACCAATACCAGCAATTGATGCTGAAGAAAGTGCAATTGTTCTATATCCAAATACCTCTTTTCTTGAGAAAGTAGGAATAATTTCAGACATAATACCAAATGCTGGAAGAATCATAAGATAAACTGCCGGGTGAGAATAGATCCAGAATAAATGTTGGAACAATACCGGGTCTCCACCTTTTGCTGGGTCAAAGATACCAATACCAAAGTATTTTTCTAAGATCGCAAGAATAAGTGTAATACCAACTACTGGTGTTGCAAGAAGTTGGATCCATGCTGTTGCGTAGATACCCCATACAAATAGTGGCATTTTAAAGAATGTCATACCTGGCGCTCTAAGTCTGTGGATAGTAACAAGGAAGTTAAGACCAGTAAGAATAGAAGCAAACCCAAGAACGAATGCAGCTACAAGTGCCATAATAACGTTAGTTCCTGTATTCATAGAATATGGTGCATAGAATGTCCAACCTGTATCTGCTACACCTTCACCGATAAATAGTGATGCAAGTGCAATACAACAACCTGCAATGTAAAGCCAGAATGTAAACCAGTTAAGTCTTGGGAAAGATACATCTTTCGCACCGATCATAAGTGGCATAACAATGTTTCCAAAAATCGCAGGAATCCCCGGGATTATAAATAGGAAGATCATAATAACACCATGAAGTGTAAATGCCTGGTTAAATGTATCTCCATCCATGTACTGCCCGCCTGGTGCGAACAACTCTAGTCTCATTGCAAATGCTGTAAATACAGCTACAAAAAAGAATACAAACATTACAGCTGCATACATGATACCAATTCTTTTATGGTCAACAGTAAGCATCCACTGCATGAATGTACTTTTTGGGTGCCCAATGGCACAGTGTGTTTCGTCAAAATAAGTTTTACTCATCTAAGTTTCTCCTTTGGTTTTCGTGTTCTTCTTGATCTCTTCTTCCTGTTTTTACAAGCCAGATAAAAAAGATGATCGTGATGATTAATATAACTGTTGCTCCAATTTTTTCCCAGGCAAAAACATATGTTTTACCTTTTGGGTCATAAGTAAAGCAATACAGTAATGTTTTAGCTATGGTCGGTCCAACTTTTCCTTGTGCTGACTCCAACACTGCCATCTTGACATCAAACGGAAGTTGCTCGATACCATTAAGGTAACGCGTGATCTTCCCTTCTGGTGAGATGATAATCAATGCAGCAGCATGAATCCAGTCAACCACACCTGCTTCAGATACAACCTTCTTATAAGTAAATCCAACTTTATCAGCAAAAATAGCTGAGGAGTTGTTTTCACTTAGTAAAAAGTGCCATGCATCCTGCACATATGGTCTATTCATTGACTCTAAATGCGTTTTTCTTTTCGCTTTTGCAAGAGGTGGTGTTTCATCTTGTGCAAAACTAATAGTCAACGCCTTATAGTCAGTGTTTTCAGATAGGTCAAGTCGTGACAACATTTTTGCCATATCTTGTAACTGGGGCGTACAGATACCTGCACATCTAAAGTAGTTCAAAGAAACAATAGTTGGTTTTCCATCCATATATTCTTTCAGTGTTTTACTTTTCCCATCTTCATCGATAAATGTCAAATCAAGCGGTACGTATTCCCCAAGCTTTTCATTAATACCTAAAGACTCGGCTTGTAACACCGTTAAAAACAGCAATACAAACATTACAATTTTTTTCATATACCCTCCATAGTTATATCTATATTTATAAAAAAATACCCAATATTCTAAACTAATATCACTTAAATCGTAATGAAAACGTATAGTTTAGATATTTTTTAACACATAATTAACACTTTAAGTATATGAAAAAGAAAGTTTTTAGGTTTTTATAAGTTTTTATGATGTAGATAGATCTTTTTTATTGAAGTAGTTATATTCTATGGCTCTATTTAGAACCATAGATAGATATTTATGCTTTACCTTTAGCACTTTGGATAGAATGAATGTATTGATAATCTATAGCAATCTTACTTTCTTTTGGTAAATTTTGAGAAAGTCTTGAGACCATCCCTTCAAAATCCTCAAAAAGATAATTTGCCATGGAGCCTGGTATAGGGTTTATCTCATTGAGTAAAACGTCTCCACCAACAACAAAGAAGTCACAACGGATAATGCTCCCTTGAAAAAGTGTATTATATATCTTTTTAAAACTCTCTTGAATGCTATTTGAAAGCTCATCTGAAATATCTGCAGCCAATACTTGAGAATCTCTGGAGAAATCCATATATTTCTTCTCAAAATCTAAGAACTCTTCTTTATGTGGTTCTTCAACGATTGAGAGTTCCCAGTCGCCTGTAAAGCATCCTGCTTGATTGAACTCTTTCACACCTTCTATAAACGGCTCTACGATCACATCAGTATCAAACTCAAATGCTACATCCAGTGCATAATCAAGCTCTGAAGCTTCTTTTACAATACTTACACCGATACTGGATCCCAAACGAACAGGTTTAATGATCACAGGGTAAGCCATTGTGATCTTTCTCTCATCATTTTTTGAGAGATATTCATAGTCTACTGTTTTAACACCTAAACTCTCTGCTAAAAATTTTGTATAGAGTTTGTTATATGAGAGTGCTGAAGCTTCCATACGTGGAGAGATGAAAGGTATGTCAAAAAACTCCATCATTGATGATACTTTCCCATCCTCACCATCACGTCCATGAATAAGGTTCAAAGCTACATCAAAATCTATAGATTTAGACCCAAACATACCCTCTGTAAAAAAACCACCTTGTTTGAGTGTAAGTTCTTTAGATTTTTTATAGTCACCTGATGAGAAAAGTTTAGAATTGATTTTATCCGTATCAATGAGATAAAATTTTCTATCGCTACTTACAAAAATGTAAGTAAGTGTAGATTTTTTCAATACTTTTTTCATTGTGATAGCAGAGACAATACTGATCTCATGTTCAAAGCTGGAACCACCAAAGAGTATAGCGATATTCATTGCGTTCCTTTTATAGCATTTTGGCAAATTCGCCAAAGATATATGCTGATTCATGTGGCCCGGGGCTAGCCTCAGGGTGATGCTGTACCGACATGCTTGGAGAGTCATTGTATTTAAGACCCTCTATTGTATTATCAAAGAGATTTGTATGTGTTACTGTAGCTACTTCTGTAATGTTATCTGGTACATTATAGTTGTGGTTTTGTGCAGTAATTTCTACTGTATTTGTCATAGCGTTCATTACGGGATGATTTCCACCGTGGTGTCCAAACTGTAACTTATAGGTATCATATCCGTGTGCGATAGAGAGCAACTGGTGTCCAAGGCAAATACCAAAAAGTGGCACTTTTCGAGCGATAAGCTTTTTGATCTTCTCTTGTTCTTCTTTTAAGATGAGTGGATCACCAGGACCATTTGATAAAAATACACCATCGATCTCTTTAGCATCTATCTTAGATATGATATCTTCAGCAGACATGGAGTTAGGTACAACCGTTACTTCCATACCTGCATGTGTCAATTCATTTAAGATATTTCTCTTGATACCAAAGTCAAGTGCGATGATATTCTTCGTTGTATTTGGTGTTTCATAGGTAAATGTATCTGTATTGTAACGTGCTTCAGTATGCACATATGTTTCTTTAGTACTTACTTTTTCAATGTAGTTTACATCTTCAATACGTGGAGATGAATCCAACACTTTTTTGAGTTCGTCTAACTCATGCATTTCTGTTGAAGCCACCATCATCATAGCACCTTCTTCACGAAGCATTTTAGTGATAAATCGTGTATCAATCTCACAGATACCTAAAACGCCATTCTTCTCCAAGAGTGCTGCTAAAGTCTCTTCACATCTAAAGTTCGAAGGTCTGTCCTGATAGGTACGAACGATGATCCCTTTACAGTGAGCACCCTTACTTTCCATATCTTGTGCGTTACATCCTACATTACCGATCTCAGGCATAGTAAAGGTCACAAACTGTCCTGCATAAGAGGGATCTGTCACTATTTCCTGGTATCCTGTTAATGAAGTATTAAAAACAACTTCCCCCACAGAAGTACCAGTAGCCCCAAAACTTTTTGCTTCTAAAAGCAATCCATTTTCAAA
>JGI24023J19991_10003871_pt1 | contig 10363 bp, 14 predicted proteins | sample Cruoilmetagenom1_FD_19991 | JGI IMG/M metagenome (IMG submission 19991)
GTTCTTGTATTAAACGGGTAACCGATGTTTTGGCACAATTTAGCGTTAGGGTAACCGATGTCTTGGCATTTTTGGGTAACCTATGTCTTGGCATCCATCACGTAACCGTTGAACGAAAAGGCAAACACCTGATCATATCTCCTTCCAAGGCGTCATCTAAACTTGATCAACTTGAAGAACATGGCGATTTTATTCAAGGCGATCCGGAAGAAATCGTGCATATGGATTGGTCAGCCGAATGGAGGCATCCTTTGTGATTTATCTGGACACTCATGTTATCGTCTGACTTTATGCCGACAAAGGCAAACGGCTCAGTACACCCGCCCGTCGATTAATTAAAGAATCGCAAACAATCCTTATTTCTCCTATCGTTAGGCCCCGTGCTTCTCAACGGCTTTCCTTAGATATAATACAACATAGCGTTCCGAACCACCGCAGGCGCTGACCCAAGGCCACCAGACGTCGCATGGATAAGATCGGTTCAATTATGGCAAATAGCGAGCAACGGCAATATACGAGGAACCAGCAGTCCCGGCAGTCCCGACCACCACAATTTTGCCGTCAGACTGGATACTGAGGCCACCGACCACATCGTCCCCGCCAATACCAGTGGTTAACTATGCCGTCTGTATCGAAGTCTGTATCCAGGCTACCATCTGCATTGTAGCGAACTACGATAAAATCAATATTAGTGAAAAAATCTTCATGACTATGGCCGGCCACCACGATTCTGCCGTCAGGCTGAATGCCAAGGGCATCGACACGACAGGGAGTATCAGTGATTACCATCCGTGCCGAAAGTCGTATCAAGTATGCCTCCACCGGTGATATTACTGCTGCCTTTTGTAGCCTGCCATGTACCATTATCGTTTAAAGAGGGATAAACATAAGTTCCTGAGGATGAATCTATAGCAACCGTACCGGTAAATGTAATTCGATCTTCTATGTCACCAAAAGTAATGATATTTCCATCAACCGTTCCTTTTAAATTCGCATCAAACATGCCTATCTCAGGGACATCAATTGATCCACTTAATGTTGAACTCTGCTGTTCTATGTTTGTAGTAAAAGTACCACTTAGACTATGAACCGGACTTTGCCAAGTTCCTTCCCACGTCCCCGTGACGTTGACAGATGATTCGGTGACTCGTGTAGCAGTAATCTCAGTTGTCCCGGAGCACGTATAGCTGTCGTCAGTCCATGTCCATGTTGCTGACCCTGTTATTGTATCGCCATCATCGGACACTGTACCTGAAAAATTAATTGAAGTTGTGCTATCATCATCAGTCCTTGTTTCCTCCCATGTTAAATTACTACCCGAGATGGTTCCACTAATATTATGAGTTTCACTATCCGAAGTGTAGGTCATATTGATATCATTTCCAGTTTGACCCACCGTGGCAATATACGTTTCGTATTGTGGATATATACTTTCTTCACAGTTTCCATTTTGAGTTTCTTGCACACTCCATATCCCACTTAAATCAGTTAGCGGTTCTTGTAGACCACCACCGTTACTTCCTCCGTCTCCACCCCCACCACAAGCAATTATTAAAAGAAAAAAACTAATGATGGAACTAATAATAATTTTTTTGATACGAAGCTTCATTTCTTCCTCCTTACTGAACTGATTATTTCATTAAAGGGGCCATCTACTTTATTGAAACGAACAAGTAATTATCATCACGAAAGGAGCATACTATGCCGAAAATAATCGAAAATGTTGGCACGAAACCTGATTCTCAACATATGTGCCAAGGCAATTGATTTAATTAAACAAATCACCGACCACCCGCATAGCGGGTGGTTTGATGAAGCCCCTAAAGGGGCTCATATTAACGTTTGTTATTGCTTGAAGCTATTCCTTTTCTGACTTGCTCTGATCTCGAATGTACTTTCGTATCGTATCCTCATCAAGGCTGACAGTGCTAACGCAGTAGCCGGTGGCCCAAAAGCTGAGCCCTGTCATTCGCTTTACACCCAACAGTTCCCTGTGTATCCGGATCACGCTTTTTCCCTTGATAAATCCAACTGTGTTCGAAATACTGTATTTTGGTGGTATACTCAAACACAAATGGATGTGATCCTGCATCGCATGGCCTTCGAGTAGCTCAAGTCCCTTTTGCCGACACAGATCTCTGATGATCGATCCGATCTTTTTTCTTAATTTCCCATAAATCGATTCTTGCCGATACTTCGATACAAATACGATGTGATATTTGCAGTCCCACCTAACGTGTGATAATGATTTCCAATCTCTCATAGGTTCTTCCTCATATCTCCCTTCAGGGCTTTCCTTGGGGAAGAACCTATTATCACATTTCAGTCTCGCCGGATCGGTCCGAACCTCTTCGGGTCGCTCGGGCAGAGCCCGAGGTTTAATTAACTGCAATAAATAGTTGGTTGATGAAACAATTGAATGTTCAAACTACCAGTTTCTTTCGCCAACCGCTCTCCTTAGCCGGTCGGGTGCACTGGCTGGTTGTCTGGCTTTTTGATTCTCAGCCAGTTCCCAATACCAAAAGCCACAGAGGCTTGAATAAACCAAAATGCAAAGTCTAATAAGACTGAAGAAATAAACTCGGATAGGCTCATGTTTGGCTTTTTCTCAAGAAATTCCGCAATGTCCTGATTGTTGATTGTGAAAGTGGCATCAAGGCACAAGAAACTAGGAATTTAATACAACTCTAAGAAAGCGAAAATGGAAAACAAAACTGGAAGGGCGGAATAGACTGAAATCTCCATCTTTCTTTTGGTGATAAAAAAAGCGAATGCCAAACCGACCCAAAAGGTGTCAGTTGAATAAGCAAATAAGCCTGTAAGTAATAGTAGAATCATTGACTCCATCCGAAACCCTCTTCAATTTGATAGCCAGACAACCCACAAACTCAGCGGCGCGGTTTTTTGCGTCCCCCCCTGTGTCAGGTTATGCACATTATTAGAATCCAATGATTTTAAGCGTTTTCTTATTGAGGATCATTTTTGTCGTTACAATTATGACGCAACTAATGAGTAAAGTAAAGAAAACTAACCCAAATTGATATAGCAGCTGAGTATTGAATATAAATGAAACAGAATTTAAAACCTTCGAAGCAATACGAAGAATGATAATATGTAATAAATAAATGCCGAATGAAATTTCTCCAAGATATTTTAAGAAAGTCATGTTTATGAGATCAACGTTTTTAAAAAGAAAAGAAATCATAAATAATGAGTATATGAACGAAGTTGGCTTTACAGCTGTAACAGCATCACCAGCTTGGTTAAATTGGGAATATAGATAATATGATTCTACGCATGAAAATGCATATGAAATCAAAATAGCGAAAATAAGCCATTTGTTGCTTATGGGAATATTTCCTTCTAAACCCAAATAGAGACCATAAACAAAAAATACTATCCATGTGGGGAACAGGCCAGCATAAATTATTAAAGGTAAAGCTATAGTAGTATAATAGCGAATATAAAAAATTAAAATAGTAGTCGATAAACTAATTATTATCGTAATAATAAAACCTTTCATATTTGAAAATTTGATAAGAACCGGGAGGAATATATAGTACTGAATAATCAATGCAATAAAATAATATGGCCCAAATGTTTGAAAAGTTATCAAATTAAAAAATTCGTAAAGCGATGACCTACCAAATAAAAAAACTGCCAATAAGAAGCCAATCAAAGACCAAAATATACAGGGAATGTAAACCTTGGGTATTTGTTTTTTTAAAAATACAGCATATTCTTTTGAACTTTTAATACTTTTCTTTACAATGAAATAACCAGATATTGATAAAAATAAGGGAACAGAGAAATTTATTGCTTGCCGCCATAGCAGGCTGAAATTAAAATTAAAACTGTCCGAGGCAAAGTTTAGTCCTTGCCCATTTGAATGTATTGCAACCACACCTATAATAGCAACCCCCCGTAAGACATCAAAATATGAAATTCGTTTTGGCACAAGCTCACCTCCAAATATGTATTTTCAACCTGCATAACGAGCTCTTCAGCGGGCGGCTTTTTGCGTCCGGTGATTCGCGGGGAAAGATTACAAGGTCATCCCGCAGCTTCATAGAAGCGTACCAGCCGGCACAATTTTATATTGTCAGCGAAAAGACGTACCCTGAACAACAGCTCGGAAAGACGCAGATTAAGTTTATCCCACCGGCAGAAGTATCAGCCACCGTCCTTGCGTAAAACCCTTTCCTCACGCCCACATACGCTCAAGACGCCAAGCCCGCAAAGAAAAGATAAAAGCAGTTTTTTCCTTGTTCTTCTTTAATCTGCGTCAATCTGCGTAATCTGCGGATCATTTTTTTGTCCACAGATTACACAGATTTCGCAGATTATAGACAAACCGTTTGCACGCAAGGGATTTTGAACCGAAACCCGTGACCTTCGCGTCTTCGCGTAAAACCCTTTCCTCACGCCCGCTTCGCTCAAGACGCTAAGCCGCAAAAGAAAAGACAAACAAGCTACGAATTACGAATTTTTTCTTCTTTAATCTGCGTCAATCCGCGTAATCTGCGGATCCTTATTTTAGTCCACAGATTACACAGATTTCGCAGATTATAGACAAACCGTTTGCACGCAAGGGATTTTGAACCGAAACCCGAGACCTTCGCGTGAAACCTCTTTCCTCACGTCCGCATACGCTCAAGCCGCCAAGCCCCAAAAGAAAAGACAAACAAGCAACTATTAACAATCGAATATCGAACAACCAAGCTACGAATTACGAATTTTTTCTTCATTAATCTGCGGATAGAATTCGTCCATTGATTCCTCACGCCAAGCCGCCAAGAAATGATAAAAACAGGGGTACGGTTCTTGGCCCTTGACATTATGTAAATTTGTTTTAAGTGTTCAAATATGCATAGACTTATCCAGAGAGATATCACAAATACCGTCAAAACCAGGCTGAAAAATTACCCTGCCGTCGCCTTGCTGGGTGCCCGGCAAGTGGGGAAATCGACAATTGCCGGCGTGATTATTGAAAAAATACCAAGGGCGATCCACCTCGATTTGGAACGTTCTGCGGATCTCAATAAACTCACTGATCCGGAAGCTTTTTTTTCTCAATTCAGCGATCATCTGATTTGCCTGGATGAAATCCAACGGACGCCGAATATTTTCCCGATCCTGAGAGGTGTTATTGATCGCCACAGAAGAAACAGCCAATTTTTAATCCTTGGCTCTGCATCCAGAGATTTGATCAAACAAAGTTCTGAATCACTGGCCGGTCGGCTATCCTATATCGAAATCACTCCATTTCACAGGCAGGAGGTTTCCTTCACCAATCAGGCCACCCACTGGCTGCAAGGTGGATACCCGAGGAGCCTGCTGACTGAAATAATGAAATCAGTGTTCAATGGCGGGAAGACTACATAAGAACATTTTTAGAACGTGATATCCCGCAACTGGGCTTTCGGATACCGGCAAACACCCTGGGAAGGTTCTGGAGAATGCTGGCCCACTCCCATGGCCAGGTCCTGAATGCTTCTAAATTAGCCGGTTCGATGGGAGTCAGCTCACATACCATCAGAAACTATATAGATCTGTTGGAACAGACATTTATCGTTCGGGCATTACCTCCATATACAGGGAATATCAAAAAGCGCCTGATTAAATCTCCAAAGGTTTATATCAGAGACACGGGGTTATTGCATACCCTGCTAAACATTGAAACCATGCAAGATCTTTTCGCACATCCCGTCTACGGGTCGTCATACGAAGGGTACGTTATCGAAAATATCGTTACCCGGCTTCCCCGCTGGCAGGCTTCATATTATCGGACCTCCAACGGTGCAGAAATCGATTTGATCGTAACAAAAGGGATGAGAAAAATTGCGATTGAAATCAAGTCATCAACCAGCCCGAAGGTTTCAAAAAGCTTCTGGAATTCTATTGAAACCGTTGCACCGGACCAGAGTGTTGTGATCGCTCCGGTGGGAGAGTCATATCCCATCGCAGACCATGTGATGGTGATGCCGCTCCATACGTTTTTAAAAACAGCTTTATTCTCACGCTAATCCGCTAAGTAACCAAAAAAACAGGTGGTTAGAATTGTATCTTTGCTCTTTGCCTGCCCTGTAAAACCTTTTGACTGTTGTTTTACCGGGGCGTCTTCGCGTGAACCTTTTTCAGTTTCATTTTAATCCGCGTCAATCTGCGTAATCTGCGGATAGAATTCGTGCATCGTATCCTCCCCATCCGCCGATATCCCCTCCCGCTTGATCACCTTCAACACCGTCAGCACGATGATTTTCAAATCCAACCCAAAGGACTGGTTGTCCACATACCAGACATCGAGCTTAAACTTTTCTTCCCAGGAGATAGCATTTCTACCATTCACCTGCGCCCACCCGGTCAATCCCGGCCTGACTTCGTGCCGACGCGCCTGTTCCGAAGAATAGCGATCCAAATATTGCATAAGCAATGGACGCGGCCCCACAATACTCATATCGCCTTTGATAATATTGATCAATTCCGGAAGTTCGTCCAGAGACGTTGCACGGAGAAACCGGCCCAAAGGGGTCAAACGGTCGGCGTCAGTCAACAGGTTGCCATCAGCGTTCCGGGCATCGGACATGGTGCGGAATTTAAAAATCTTAAACGGCAAGCCGCCTCGACCGGGGCGAGTCTGGGGGTACAACACCGGCGCTCCCATTTGAAGCCTGACGATTGACACCACAGCTACCAAAATCGGAGACAGCAGGACAACCGCACCTGTGGATAAAACCAGATCGATGCATCGTTTTATTAAAGAGCGAATCATCATCATTAATTGATTTATAATCTGCGTAATCTGCGTAATCTGCGGATCATTTTTTTGTCCATAGATGACACGGATTTCACAGATTATAGACGAACCGTTTGTACTCAAGGGATTTTGGCAGGATTCGCAAAAGGAATGAGGCTATGGACTCGTTTTAATTACTTTGGCCGGCACGCCAACAGCGGTGACCCCCGGCGGGACATCACGGACGACCACTGCGCCCGCACCGATAGTTGCTCGATCTCCCACCGCGCAGCGGTTAATAGCTATGGCGCCAGTCCCCCAGTACGTGCATTCACCGATGGTCACTTCCCCAGAGATATTGCATGTCGGCATAAAAGTGGAATAGTCACCGATGGACGTCTCATGGCCGACCGTACAGGCCAGATTCAAAATGACATGTCGGCCGACGATTATTTTCGTCGTAATAATGGTGCCTGCGCAAATGATACTACCCTCCCCTATGCTGACATACTTTGGGTTTCCCATGATGACGGAGGGATGGATGAGTGTCGGAAAACTAAGATAGTTGTTGTCTATTTTTTGAATCACCGTCCTTTTTTCTACGGGGTTTCCCAAGGCAAAAACAATTCCAAGCGGTTGCGGCCATGCATCGAGTTCCTTGATTCCACCATGCACGGGATAATCGTTGATGATTTGGCCCTTGGTCTTTCCATCATCAAAAAATCCGACTATTTTCCATTTAGGAGAAACCGCATTGATCTGCTCAATCAGCATGGCCACTTCAAGGCCGAACCCACCAGCTCCAAATATGGCAATTTCATTTCTATCCATTGAATTCCTTACGCCAAGTCGCTAAGCTCGCAAAGAAGACCCTAAAAGCAGCTATTTTTCTTTATCTTCGGTTCTTCGCGGCTTTGCGTAACTTTTCAGGATCTCATTTTTTCCGGTAATATAGTGATGTTAATTGATTCGAATCCCTTTGGTTCTAATATCAATAAAAAAAAGAGGTGGGTCGTTTAGGATATCCTCCAGCGAAAAGGGATGAACTTCTATTTTCAAATCGATCGCTCTTCTAAATTTACTTACCTTTAATGCATCATAAAAAGGCATGCCCGTGAATTTATCTGAGACGNTAGCAATATCTATGTCACTGTTATCATGCATTTTATACTTCAATTAGGATCCAAACAAATAGGCTTCATAAATGTCAAAGCCATTCGACTTCATTAGGGTTATAAATTTTTTCGCCTTATTTAAGACATCATCTTTTTCAAGAGCCATTTATAAATTTCCTTTATACGGTGAAACTGTTCCTTGGTAAATTCATGGTCACACATTTTATAAAATTTCAGCTTTTCATCCGGATATCGCGTCGAAAGATTGAACGTATTTACGGCATCAAGAAATTCCAACGTATCTTCATCAAACTCAACTTTTGCCCTATCCGCCAGTCGGACCAGATCATGGATACGAGGAGGCAACATATCAACATTTTTAACATAAAAAGCTTTCAGCATCTTCTCTATAACTAGGTGTCCTATAAACAATCACCAATCATATTGGTTTATTCTTAAAAAGAGTTTCCGCAACATCAAGATCATGTTTTGCAGACTCAACCCAATAAAAAATCTGTGACTGCCTAATTTTATTTTTCAACCTTGTATACCCATTTATATCTCTGGCTTTAATTCCAGATTGATACCATTTCTTTCCTATATTCTGACAAAGTCGAGACGCCTTGGGCTTCCAATATTCGTGTGATTTTCAAACAGGCGCCTCTTTCAATGAGTTAATTTTTAATGTAACATGCCGCATTTTCATTTAATTATCAAAATTAAAAACGTCTTTTTATTTTGCTTTTTTCACTTACCATCTTTGCCTGATACATTTTTTCCCTCACGCCCGCTTCGCTCAAGCCGCCAAGAAGACCTTTACAGTAGGAAAAGGATAATAGATCAAGTCGAATAACAATCAACTTTTTCCTTCTTTAATCTGCGTAATCTGCGGATCATTTTTTAGTCCACGGATTTCACAAATTATATACGAACCGTTTGTACGCAAGGGATTTTGAACCAAAGTTTACCAATAGCCCGACTTTCAAACCGGTGGCCTTCAAATAATTTATCAACTGTGCCTCTTCGAGCCCTGACAATTTTGAAAGTGCTTTTATTTCAATGATGATTTCACCAAAACAAATGAAATCCGGTTGATATGTTTTATTGAGGACTTTCCCTTTGTATGAAATTTCAATAACAGGCTGTGATTTGAAACGGACGCCCTGGCTGACAAACTCTCTCTCAAGCGCTTCTTGATAAACCGCCTCCAAAAATCCAAACCCAAGTTCCTTATGCACCTCCATTGCGCATCCAATGATCCGATAAGTCCGGTCATCGCTCATCCATCTAACCCATTATCCAAAGATTTCACGGATTTTCACAGATTTTATAGGTTGTAATTAAAGGCATTTTCATCATCTTTTTTTCTAATCTGCGTCAATCTGCGTAATCTGCGGATTGGATTCCATACACCTTTTCAACCGACCACCTTAATCTTGCTTAGATCAGGTCATTTGGACTTTCAATATGGCCAACAAATTAATACTATATCGATCAAGCGTCTAAAACCTTGGAGGACAAAATGAGCATTTCACTACCATTGGAAAATATGACAACATCAGACAAGTTGATGGTCATGGAAAAGCTTTGGGATGATCTTTGCAGAAATCCTGATTCCGTTCCTTCACCCGATTGGCACAAAAACATCCTGGATGCGAGAGAACAAAAAATAACTGAAGGAATAGCAAAATTTCATTCTCTCGATGCTGCTAAGAAGATTATCCGAGATCAAGTCGAATGATAATCAAAATACTTGATTTAGCCGAGTAAGATTTGATCGATGGATTTTAATTTTATGAACGCTGGTCAAAAGGACTTGGAACATATTTTTTCGACTCCATCTATTCCGACATAGAATCGCTTTATCTCTATGCTGATATTCATAAACACCACTTCGGTCATCACCGATTATTGGCAAAAAGATTTCCTTTCTACTATCGGACTCAAAAAGAAACTATTCGAATAGTTGCAGTTTTGGATTGCCGCCGTGATCCCGCATGGATTCGCGAACGGCTTTTGTAACTTAGTTTAATCTGTGTAATCTGCAGGTCATGATATTTATCCACAGATTTCACGGATTTTCACAGATTTTATAGGTTGTAATTAAAGGAATTTTCATCATCTTTTTTTCTAATCTGCGTCAATCTGCGTAATCTGCGGATAGAATTCGTTCATCGTAGCCTCACCTTCCGCACTAATCCCTTCTCCCTTCAATACCTTTTTGATGGTCAAAGCAATAATTTTCAAATCAAGCCAAATCGATTGAATAAGAATAGCGATCGTTATCAAAAAATGGGATATCAAAATAAATCCCTTCAGGCTGAGCATGAGGTCAACGAAGCGTTTCATCGTCCACTCTCTATTTTTGAGCCGCTTGTGTCAAAATCATTTCCAATTGTTCAGCCAATCGATCACGAGCGAAGCGGTTGTACGCAAGTGACTGAGCAGCTTTGACAGCTTTCGCTATCCATGCCTTATCAGTAATTGAGCTTACCAATAATCGAGCGGCCTC
>JGI24023J19991_10003872_pt1 | contig 10363 bp, 8 predicted proteins | sample Cruoilmetagenom1_FD_19991 | JGI IMG/M metagenome (IMG submission 19991)
CGGGCGCACTTATCGGGACCTGATGCTACAGATGACTGTGGAAGTGTGAGCAGCTGCGTGTAGGTGTCGATGCGTTCTTGATCGTCAAGGTGGAGGAGGCGAACGATGCCTCGACCGAGTTTTGCTTCTTCTGTTTTTTCTTTGCCAATAAGTGGCGGTGCAAAGCCTGCAGCGCCACTTAGCTCAGTCCAACTGTGTTGACCTCGGTAGAGGTCATCGAATTCAAGGACAGTCTCGTAAGGAAAGGCATGATCTCGGAGTGCAGCGCCCACACCAAGTGCGACTGGTTGTTATTCGGACGGAACTTACTGACGGGTACCTGGTTGGGGTTGTGCTTGCTGGGATCTTGGGAAACGGAAAAATCTGGCTTGTTGGATTCAAACCTTCATATCTGTGCTGATGGTGGCGAAGCGAGTACTGTCAAGACTGAAACTACATTTATTGCTAAGTGCTGGTATTGGAGGGTGTGGAGGAGTTTTTCGGTAGTGGTATTCCAGATAGCGGCAGTTTTACCGTCGCTTGCGGTGGCAAGACGAGTGTCGCCAGGATTTAAAAACCAGATCTCTTGTCCAACCTCTATGCGGGAAGGTGCGGAGACATACTCTGCTACCGGCATCCCAAACGTTGTAGACGAGCTGTTTATGCTTGGATGAGGCGGTGGCCGCGGAGTTGGTATCCTGCTTGCTCCAATGCCCGGTTCCATCCGTCGCGGGTTCCGATGCTGGGGCTGTTCAGAAGATTGGCTCGTTCCTCTTGTCGTGTGAGCCGGGCGAATTTTTCTTTTCCTGGATAACCGTCTGGGACGAAGGTTTCTTTGCGATGGAGGATCGGGGGGTTCTCCCGAGTGGAGAAATCCTTGTAAGACACGTGAAGTTTGCTGAGTCGGGACACGATTGAAGCGGAAAGTGCAGGATGGGGATCTTTGTCGAAACGAGGATAGACAAGAAATGATACTTGGGGTTTTTCGCGGTGTAGCTTGAGGATTGTTGCTTCTTCGATGTGTCCTGTGAGAGTTTCAGCACAGCCAATATAGACACGTAATACGGTGGGAAGTTTCTTTTTTGCGTGAACATGGACATATCGGGCTTCGGGAGTGATTTTTCCGATTGTTGTTTCCCGGCACGCGAGGTCAATGCTGCGTTGGTCACCCATGCTGAAGAGAAGTTTGTCTGCTTCCCTGCACGCTTCTTTGTACGTACCGAAGAAGTCTTTAACGTCGTATTGTAGGTCTTCTGGCAGGTGGGAGAATTTCGGACGTCCGCCGAATGTTGCGAGCGCGAGGTAGACGAGAAAGTTGTTACGCGCCCGGTTTGCCGGCTCTTGCCATTGCTCGTGGTTTGTTACTCGTCGGATAAGGGAAAAGGCAGCCCGGATTGTCCCGAATTCCTTGGTGATTGCGTCGAAGTTCGAGAGTTCTTCCGGGTGGGGGAGCCGTCCACGTTCGGTAAGGAAGTCAATAACGGGTTGCAGAATCTCGAGGTTGGCTTCGAATCGTTTTTCACTTTGTGTTCGTGAACCAATTTCTATACGTGCCCAGTCTGCCTCGGTATGAACGCGTCGCAGGAGAGAGAAAGCAGATCTGATGGATCCGAAAGTTTCGACAAGCTCTTCTCCCGAGGGAAGGTCTGTTGCTGCCGGGAGCTTGCGATGAGAACGGATCCAGTTGATAAGAGGCTCGAGAATGTCTGCATGTTGTTGGCAGATGAGCTCGGCGATGCCAAGACGTGTTTTATTATTCGCCCGTGTATGAGAAGCAAGTAGGCGTTGAGCTGCGGCTTGGGAGCGAAACACATAGAAGATGCCTGGGGCAGCAGCAATTGGACGCTCTTCAAGGACGGTTTCGATCCAAGAGCGCAGTTCCTCTTGAGTATAGAATTTTTGGAAGGTCCCTTTTCTTGTGAGAATGCCGTCATTGTAAGAACGGCCTTCTATTGCAGCAGCTTCCCAATCAAGACGGGCAGAAACGACGAGGGTGTCCTGAGTGAGTTCCCATGCGGCCTGCAGGGCTTGGGTTCGTTCCTTGGGATCTTCCACAACGTTAATGACGTACCCAAGGTTTACGACCGAAGCAAAACTTTTGGGGTTATCCGGGAAGTGGGCAGGATCCCAGCCGCTGCTTTGGCAGCCAAACTTCTCGAGATGGCGAACGTCTCCTCCTCGTCCACAGCCATAATCAAAAAAAGTCTGGCCAGGCGTAATAAGACCATCAGTCAGGGCTTGCTGCACTGGTCGGGAGACAAAAGTGCGCGCCATTGCAGTTTTGTGGCGAGCGACGACAACCATGGCGGTCATTGTATCGACTGTGTGAGGGGGAAACTCGAAATGATTTCCAGGAGTTGTTCTTTTTTACTGGTCTCTGAATGTCTGCTTAGGGTTAAGGACTGGGGAACCCCAGAGGGTATCGACGGAGTCACTATTTACTAAAGGAGGGGCGTTTGAGGCAGGGCAATCTTGTGAAGCTTTGATAGAAAGGGGCACGCGGGGTCTGACCCTGGGTGTAGGCTCAGATGCTGTTGAGACAGGGCGATGAAGCCGTATTTTTTGGACTTTGGGGGAGCGAAGGTACTTGTTGGGCTTCTCGGGTCCGTTTGGCTGGTTGGAGGATTCGCGGTGTGCTTTGTTTGTGGTCGTCTAGCCGATCGGAGTGGTAGCACTTGTCCATGGTCCGGTTGATGGGGATGGTCGTATGAGTTCGGCTGTGGTGTACCTTGACTATAACGCGACGACTCCGGTCGCTCCTGAGGTCCTTGATGCAATGCTCCCTTGGTTCGCAGAACATTATGGGAATCCGGCTTCTGCTCATGCTCTCGGGAGGCAGGCAGCAGATGCAGTCTCGTCTGCTCGTGAACGACTTGCTGCGCGCATTGGGGCGCGTCCTTCAGAGATTGTGTTCACATCCGGAGCCACAGAGGCAAACAATATTGCTCTACAGGGTGTAGCCGCATTGGCACCGATGGAGCGGAACCGTGTGGTGACTGTTGCTACTGAGCATAAGGCTGTTCTTGATACGGTAAATTATCTTGTGCAGCGTGGTTTTTCGTTCACGATTGTGCCGGTAGATCGAGATGGCCAGGTGGATCTGGAACTTCTGCGGGATGCTCTAGGTTCGGATGTGGCCATACTTTCTGTCATGCTTGCGAATAATGAGACAGGCGTGATTTCCCCGATCGCAGAACTCGCTGAGCTCGCTCATGAGTGTGGAGCGCTTTTTCATACAGATGCTTCTCAGGCTTTGGGAAAAATTACTGTGGATGTGTGGGAGCTAGGTGTTGACTTGGCGTCTTTTTCCGCGCACAAGATGTATGGGCCTAAGGGAGTGGGTGCCTTTTACGTGCGGCGGGGAGTCGCAGTGGCTCCATTATCGCACGGGGGTGGACATGAACGAGGGTTGCGTAGCGGCACTCTCAATACTCCTGGGATTGTTGGTTTCGGTGCTGCTGCCGACTTTGTGGGGGAACTTTTCGAGAGAGGCGAAGCCTCTCGGCAGGAGCATTTAGTGCAACGTTTGACGGAGTCTTTATTGGAGCAGGTGGAAGGGGTTGAGTTTGTTGCTGCGTCTGTTCCCCGTTTGCCAAATACGATAAATATCAGAGTAAAAGGGGCGGATAGTGAAGCTGTGATGGCGAACGTTCCCAATGTTGCGGTTTCTTCTGGGTCTGCCTGCACGGCTCTTGTCCCTGTCCCCTCCCATGTGCTTATCGCAATGGGGCGTACTGAGGAAGAGGCTAGGGAATGCCTTCGTTTGAGCGTTGGTTCACCAACATCTGTTGCAGATATTAATGAGGCAGTAAATGAAATGGTCCCTGCAATTAAACGCGTTCGGGAGTTAAGTAGGTGAGACTCTTTTGTAGTAAAAATACACACATATTTTTTTCTGTCTCACCGTGTCCTTTCGCTTGTTACCGATGATGGGGAGAGGGGGCTCTGATAGATGAGACTCGCGAATGCCTGTGAAGCTATTTATGCCCGTCATGAAACTTTCCATCCTCGATATGGTTGGGTGAAAAAGGCGTATGACACTGCAGCGAAAGATCCAAATATTTTTCGTCAAGATGATGCAGTTGTCGAACTAGGTGTCGGCAAGAATATGGTCCGTTCTATCCGGCATTGGGGCTTGGCGTTTCGTGTTCTTGCGCGTGAAACGAGGGAACGAAACAATAAAAAGTCTCCGATAATGCCTTCCGCTATCGGGCAAATGCTCTTTTCGGATGAGGGATGGGATCCCTATTGCGAGCTGCCTAGCACTTTATGGTTGTTGCATTGGTGGCTTTTCGCTCCGCCTTCGATGATGCCGGTATGGTGGATCGCCTTTAATGAATTTACGGCCATCGAGTTTACTGCTGAACAACTTGAGGACTTTGTCATGGAGAGGACGTCTGATTGGGAAGTCCCGCGTGCGTCTGCAGTAAAGAAAGATGTGTCGTGTCTGCTACGTATGTATGCGGCAGGAGACGTGACTGCTGGGACTTTCGATGATGCAATTGACTGTCCATTCCGGAGCCTTTCCCTTGTTCGCTCGAGCGATGCGGTAAAGGGCGCGTACCGATTTTTGCTTGGCGTCAAGCCAACACTGCCTCCTGCAGTTCTTGCTTTTGCCTGTCTTGATTTTGTTGCCCGTAGCGAGTCAACTGCACAGACCATTACAGTTTCGCGTCTTGCGACAGAAGCAGGAGCCCCCGGAAAGATATTCAAGCTCCCGGAAACGGCACTCAGGATACTTTTGGAGCAGGCAGCAGCTGATCATCCCGTAATTGAAATCACGTCATCGACAGGTGTTCCTCAGCTTACCTTCGAGGACAGTGCTGCAGATGTTGCTACTTCGCTTCTTCGGGATCATTACGAGCGGCTGGTAGGAAACACCCAACAGCTCTCTTCTCTTTGTATCGCTGGAGACGCTGGGGATCGCGCGATTCCTCTTCTGGATACAAGGAGCGGCCGGTGACCTACTTATCAGACGTGAAAACTCCGCGCTCCCGCTTTGCCCGATCCATCCATGTAGAAAGAGACACGAGAGAACAGATTATTGATGGTTACGTACCTGTGCATCGTGCCGTCGAGACTTTTACTCGCCTTGCGAAAGCCCTTGATCAGGAAAAGCCTCGAGCTATTTTTTCTGTGACCGGACCATACGGGTCTGGGAAATCCAGTTTTGCTGTTGTACTCGATGCATTACTTAGTGGTGAGGATGATCCAGCCCGTGTAGCTGCCGAGGAGCTTCTTTCCCATACTGCGCCTACAGCACTTGTTGCACTTGATTCTGCTCGGAAGCGCCTTGGCGCACATCACAGCGGATTTATACGAGCTGTTGCTACTGCGCGGAGGGAACCCGTTGCGGTAACTATTGTCCGCGCGCTTTCGTATGGGGTCGAACACTACTCACCTTCTTCGGAACATGAGGCATTACTTGAGCAGGTCAGCGGTCGTCTTTCTTTATTGGACAGAGCGATTGTCGAAGACGAAGCTTTTGTTCCCGCTCAAGAAATCCAGTCCTTTGTAACGACACTCGGGAAAATTGCCCCAATTTTTTTGTTGATAGATGAGTTCGGAAAAAACCTCGAAGCGCTCTCCGGATCACCGAGTGCTGCAGATCTCTACCTCTTACAGGAGCTTGCGGAGCAGGCTCATGGCAATGATGGGGTTCCTCTTGTTCTTGTGACCTTGCAGCATATGGCATTTGACGAATATGCGGGTAGCGCCTCTGGTATTCAACGTCGGGAATGGGCAAAAATTCAAGGGCGTTTTGAGGACATTCCTTTTACTGATAGCCCGGCACAAATGAGAGAACTTATTGCTGCCGCATTCGCTGAGCCTGCTCCTTTTTTCACTTCTACTCTTTCGACTTGGGCAAAAAAAGAAACAAAAGAACTGTCGAGAATTGGTCTGATTGACCTGGCAGCCGATCCAGATTTCCTGAGCCGTTGTTGGCCCCTGCATCCGATTACTCTTACTGTGCTGCCAGAATTGTGCGAACGGTATGGGCAAAGTGAACGAACTCTCTTTTCTTTTCTCACGAGTAGTGAACCCCTGAGTGTTGCCTCTTTTCTGGCGGAAACCACCTGGGAGGAGAACATTCCTCTGCCCTCAGTTCGCCTCGATCGTGTCTACGATTATTTCATTGAGTCATCTGCCACCATGCGAAGTGTTTCATCCACCGCTTCACGCTGGGTTGAGATCGATACTCGTATTCGTGACGTCCACGGTCTCGGCGATGCAGCTCGCCGAGTTCTAAAGACTGTCGGGCTTCTCAACCTTGTATCGACAGGGGGACCGTTACGCGCTTCAAAAGAAATTGTGCTGTTCACGTGTTGTGACGGACGTGAGGGCACTTCCTCTCCTGCGGAGGTAGAGCAGGAACTCGCTTCTCTTGAAGAAAAGAGCCTCGTAACTTTCCGAGATTTTGCTGATGAGTATCGTGTTTGGCAGGGGAGCGACTATGACCTCAAAGCAGCGCTAACAGCTGCGCGTCAGAGGCTCCGTGAAACTGATTCCCGTCATGTTCTAGAACAGGTTTTACCTCTTGAACCTATTGTGGCTGCTCGCCATTCGCACCTGACCGGAACTTTACGCGTATTCGCCCGGTACTGGGTAGATGCTAGTACCAAACGAGTTGACTCTCTTGGTAACCAGGACAATGAAGACGGCGTTGTCTTTTATGTGTTGGGGGAGATGGATGCAGCGGTTGAGGTTAACTGGGAAAGGGGCGTGAAACCTGTTGGTTTTGTGACAACTACGGATACAGAGGCACTCGTTGATGCGGCACACGAGATGGCAGCAGTGGACGAAGTTCTTTCCTCTTTAGAAGGTAAGCAGAAGGATTGGGTTGTTCACCGTGAACTTATTGAGCGTCGTGTCATAGCTCGTATCCGTTTGGACCAGGAATTTGAAACTTGCTACGGTGCAACCTCAAATATTCGTGGACAATGGATGTGCGTTCTTCCAGGGAATACCTCTTCTTCCTTAGTTGAACTTCCTGCTTCGCGTACAGCGCGAGCGGTTTCTGCTTCGCGGGCAGCATCAGAGATCGCTGATATCTGGTATGAACAGGCTGTCATAGTCCATAACGATCTTGTGAATCGACACCGGCTCTCCTCGCAAGCAACGAAAGCTCGTCGGGTAGTGATTGAGGCGATGCTGGCCACTCCAGATCAGGAAGCACTTGGTATTCAAGGACACGGACCTGATAACACGATCTACCGATCGGTTTTACGTGATCTTGGACTTCACGTTGCAACGGAGAACGGCTGGGAGATAGTCGCTCCATCTCCGGCGAGCAAGTTGTGGGCTGTTTGGCAGTATTTTGACGAGCTTCTTTCAGAGACAACAGTTTACCGAGCACGTATTGACGAAATATATGAGAGACTTGCAGCTCCTCCATACGGTCTACGTGCAGGACTTGCTCCTATCATTTTGGTAACGTCCCTTATTGTGAATGCTGAAGAAGTTGCTCTCTATGAACACGGAACCTTTCGCCCGGTTCTCACTACGGAGCTTGTTGAGCGTTTGCTTCGCAACCCTGGCAATTTTGAGCTGAAACACTTCAGTAGCCGTTCCGGTATCCGCGCTGAATTTCTTGCTCGTCTTGCTGACCGACTTGAGGTTCCCCCTTCTGGGAAATCCAGGAAAGAACGGGGAGGGACTGTTCTATCTGTAGTCTCTCACCTCCTCAGAGTCATTAGAAGTGTGCCGAAACATATCCAAAAGACAAGGCANCTAACAGTTGATGCACTCAATGTGCGTCGCGCTCTTCTCACGGAGACTGAGCCTGATGAGCTTCTTTTTTCGGTGATTCCGAAGGCCTTCGGGAAGGAAGCAATTCCCGCCGCAACTACTTGTGATAGCAGCATTATTGATGAAATTTCTGATCGGTTATTTTTTACTATCGATGAGTTCAAAACTGCTTATTCTCAGCTACTCGACCAGATCAGATCTGTTTTACGTGAGGAACTGGGCGGATCTATAAAAGATTTTCGCGAAGATTTACGTCTTCGTGCCCAGCAAGTCAAAGAGCGCGTTACGAACCAGAATGTCACCGCCTTTGTTGTTGCCTTGTCCGCTGACATTCCTGGTGAGGACGAGTGGACCGAATACGTGGCCATGAGTGTGTCTGGGCTGCCGCCTGGACAGTGGAACGATGCGAATCGGAAACAGTTTTTTATTACCCTCCGCGAGATTTCCGGAACGTTTCGTCGCGTTGAGGCATTGAATGCTGACCTTTTGGAATATGCTGGTCCATGTGATCCTGTTCGTGTTACGCTAACTAGACCCGATGGTACTGAAGATGTGAAACTTGTCCGGATCGATGATTCCAAGCGTAAATCCCTTGAAAATATTCTCAGAGAAGCCCTTTCCAAGGCACGTACCCAAGTAGATAGCGAGATTGAGGCAAGCGATATTTTTCTTGCGCTTTTAACTGATCGCAATTTTGATGATGCCTTGAAAAGGTATTGACTTTTTCCTACGACTTGTTCTTGCGCACTGGGTAGCGCAGGAATAGAAGGGAAATAAAATGGGAACGGCCCATGACCTGCGGCATGTGTGCGGAATCTCCGGAGGGAAAGACTCCAGTGCTCTTGCCATCTATCTTCGCGACCGTGTGCCAGACATGGAATATTTTTTTTGTGACACAGGAGCAGAACTCCCTGAGACCTATGAGTATCTTCATCGTCTTGAGGTTGTCCTTGGGAAGCCTGTGAACAGGCTGAACAGTAACCGGGGTTTCGATCACTGGTTTGAGGTATACCGAGGAGCGCTTCCCTCTCCACAGATGCGTTGGTGCACGCGGCAAATGAAAATCCAGCCTCTTGAGGACTGGCTTGGCGACGATCCTGCCGTTTCTTATGTTGCTATTCGCGCGGACGAACAGAACCGTAAAGGTTATGTTCCAACCAAACCCAACATTACCGCTGTTTTCCCTTTTATTGAGGAAGGCATTGACCATGAGGGAGTGCTGCGGATACTAGAGGAAGCAGGTATTGGTCTTCCTGAGTACTATGAATGGCGTACTCGGTCTGGTTGTTATTTTTGCTTTTTTCAACGGAAAGCCGAATGGGTCGGTCTCGCGGACCGGCACCCTGATCTATACGAACGGGCTGTAGCAATCGAGCAAAAGGTTCTTAAGGACGCAGGTGCCGATGGGGACGCGAGCTACCAAGAGCTTGCCATGCAGGGGAGAGCGTACACCTGGTCACAAAAAGAGACCCTCACTGAACTGCTCGAACGGCGCGAAGAAATTCTTGCAAGACACGAAGTGTCAGTACAGCGAGCCAAGAANAATCGCCGTAACGTGCCACTTGTGGAAGTGCTTGCGGACGCTCTCGATGACGACGATGACACACCTGTTTGCANGACGTGTGCTTTTTAGTGGGGGGAGCCGTACTGATGTCTAGCTCGAGTGCCTGTTTGTTTCTAGAGGGTCTTGCCCACACTGATTTCCCGGCAACTTAACGACGAGGCGCGTAATGTCGCAAAAATCTAAAGGATTTGAAGCTAAACCATCCTGGCTTCGGGAACTCATTCTTTAACCCGGTCAAGGTTTTTATATTCCAGTGTATCAACGTGGATTTACGTGGGGAAAATCTGAAATTGTTCGGCTCTTTGAAGACCTTGATTATGGGATTGAGCGTGCTGCTCAGGGTCAGAATCCACCAACTTTTTTGGGCTCAGTAATTCTCCTAGAAGATAGAAGTAGTGTTACCCCGAAGCATTCCGACGCGCTTCCTCCGCAAGTACTTCATATTGTTGATGGTCAGCAAAGGCTTACGGCAATTCTTTTAATTTTCGCGGTTATTGCAAGATTTATTGCACACAAGATTTATTGCACAGCAGTTAGACGTTCTTGGATATCAGAAAACTGGTAATAAATCTTTTTCTAACTTCGATCACTGGATAATGAATAATCTACAAGAACAGCAGGGTTGGTTGTTGGATTCAATTGCTTTCCCTACTCACACAGGCGAGGAGGAATTTCGATATAAGCCTCGATTAATCAGGCAAGAGTCAGATATTTGGGGCAACAATATTACTGACGCGAAATATGAAAGTGATGTTGATTGGTATCTTATGGAAACGGTGAGAAAACGGGAAAAGGGAGAAGCCAATCTTCCTCTGTCTTTCCCCACTCATCGGCGGCGTCTTTCGGGTGTTATCTCTGTACTTGATAATGCGGTTGGAAAGATAGCAGACGGGGAAACGGAGTGTGATGCACTCAACAATTTTACGTACCTGCGTGACAGGATAGTGACGGAGAAGCTTGTTGGTTCAGCTCCCGAACCATCGATTGACTTGTCAGTACTTGATGTAGGTTGTGGAAGCGGACGGCATCAGGTTGGTTTGCTATTGGCCTGAAGGGCTTTACAACGTCTAC
>JGI24023J19991_10003873_pt1 | contig 10359 bp, 9 predicted proteins | sample Cruoilmetagenom1_FD_19991 | JGI IMG/M metagenome (IMG submission 19991)
AATCTCGGCTATCCCGAAGTCGCCTACAAGATCGCCCGCGATCATGGCCCGGTGTCCTACAAGCATCACGTCGATGCCGAATTCATGGCCGGTTGGATTGCGTTGCGCTTCCTGAAGCAGCCCGAGACGGCGCTCAATCACTTCAAGACGCTGCAGTCCGTGGCCAAGGGTTCGAAAGACAGTGCGCGGGCCGAATATTGGCTGGGCCGGACTTATGCTGACCTGAATAAGCCTAGCGATGCGGCAACGCATTTCCGCAACGCATCGCAATATCCTCAGACCTATTACGGCCAGATCGCCCTGCATACGATCGACCCCGACGCCCAACATTTCCGGATTCCCCAGGCGCCCACCATCACCCAAGAGAGCGTGGACCGCTTCATGGCCCGCGACGCGGTGAAGGCGCTCGGCATTCTTCGCTCTGCTGGGCTCGAGCACATGTCCCGGCTGTTCTATTACCAGCTGGCGCGCAGTCTCGATGAGGCCGACGAGGTTGGGTTGCTTGCCGAAACGGCGCGGCGGCTGGTGCAGATCCAGGCAAGCATTCGTCTTTCCAAGATCGCGCTGAACCGAGGTTTGGCGGTCGTCGAATACGCCTACCCCGTGGATGTGCTCCCCAATTATAAGCGGCTGACCGATAAGGTCGATCCGGCGCTGCTGCATGCCCTGTCGCGGCAAGAAAGCGAATTTAATCACAAGGCCAAGAGCCCTGTTGGTGCCCGCGGTCTGATGCAGATGATGCCGGCCACCGCGCGCATGACCGCCAGAGCCCACAAGGTCGGCTACCACCGCGGCAATCTGACCGCCAGGCCGGAATACAATTTGATGCTGGGCGCGGCGCATTTGAGCGATCTGTTGGGAGAGTATGACGGCTCCTACATCAAAACGCTGGTGGCCTATAACGCGGGCGGAGGTCGGGTCTCCAAATGGACTAAGGAATTCGGGAATGTGAATTCGCATGAAGTCGACCCGATCGACTGGGTCGAACGCATTCCTTTCACCGAAACCCGCAACTATGTCCGCAAGATCATCTCCACCATGCAGGTCTACCGCGCACGGCTGCAGGGACAAGACGATGCGTTGCGGATTGTCGGGGACCTGCATCGCGGCAAGGACTATGGCCGGGCGGCAACGGCTTCGGTCCAAGCATCCAATTAGACAGCCACCGGGTGGTAGAAGCCCTCGCCCCATATTCGTTTATGAGTCGGGTTCAAGGTTGCCCGCGCCCTAGCGGGTCTCAATTTCTTGAACGCTCGTCGGCCCGCACCAAAACACGTAGCAAGCTCAGCGAAACTACGTCCACCCGTGGCGGAACTTTCCGGCAGGCCCAATGACCGAGCCAACCGAACCGGAGAACTGGACGGATATTTTCTATTCGTCACAAGACGGTCTGCGGCTCTATGCCCGTCACTATCCCGCACAAAGCAGGTCCGAGGGATCGGTGGTATGCCTCCCCGGTCTGACCCGGAATTCGAAGGATTTCCACCTGCTGGCCACGCATCTCTCGAGCGCGTCCGAGCGTTCCCTCGACGTCTACTGTCTGGATTTCAGGGGACGGGGCCGGTCGGCCTATGACCGGGATTGGTCCAACTACACGCCCTTCATCGAGTTGCTCGATACGCTCGATTTCATGACCGTCGCGGGGCTGCACGAGGCGGCTGTAATCGGCACGTCGCGAGGCGGCATCATCGCCATGTTGATCGCCGTGTTGAGGCCGACGGTACTGCGCTCGGTGGTACTGAACGATATCGGGCCCGTGGTCGATCCACGGGGATTGGCCCGTATCATGGGTTATGTCGGCCTGGTGCCTGTTCCTGACACCTGGCCCGAGGCAGCGCGCATTCTGCGCGAGATGAACGGTCCATTCTTCCCGGCCATTCCCGAAGACGAGTGGCCAGAGCTGGCAAGACAGTGGTTCTCCGAGAAGGACGGGCGGCCGACCGCCAGCTACGATCCTAATCTTGCCAAAGCGCTGGGTGCAGCAGAGCTGTCCCAAAGGACCCCCGAATTGTGGCCCCAATTCATGGCCCTGGGGAAGTTTCCGACCCTGGTTTTGAGAGGCGAGAACTCGGACATTCTAAGCAAAGAGACGCTTGCCGAGATGGCCCGGCGGCACAAGGGGATGCAGGTGCAAATCGTTCGCGGCCAGGGCCATGCCCCATTGCTGCGCGATGCCGAGACCATCGGGCAAATTTCCAAGTTCCTCGGACTCGATAATGAAGCGGCAACGCCCGAGGACGCTCAATCGGCGGCGAAGCGGTAAGGAATAGCGAGCCTGCTGTTCAGCCCTTCGCGGTAAGCGCCTTGGCCTGCCCGACCCAATCCTCCCGCTGGATCCGGCCCTTGAATCGCAAGGCTTCATTGACTCTGCCGATATCGGCCTCGCCCCAACCGGCAATCTGCTCGAAACTTTGGACGTCCATCGCCTTCAGCTTTTTTGCGATGGCGGGACCAATACCTTTGATGCGGGTCAAATCGTCACTCGTTTGGGCCCGGGCAGGTTCTGCAGCTTGCCCCGCCGCCGCAGTTTTCTTCTTGCCGGCGGTGGACGCGTATTTGAAGAAATAGCCCGCGAAATACCCGATGAAATAGGCGGCGAGCAGCAACAGGATAGTTTGAAGGACCAAAGTCTCCATGGCTACGATCTCTGCGGCTGTTTATGGATGAAGCAGGTCAGCTCAAGTCTTGAACGACGACCAGCCGATGACTACGCCGATCAAGAGCGCCAAGACCAAATACGGCAAGAGCTGCGCCAGAAGATAACTCATGATCGTTACCGAGGTCCCTAATAGCCGCCGTCTTGGGCGCGGTTGCTGGTGCTGAATTCAACGTGCCGTGTCCGGCAACGGATGATCGTTGCGCTCTTTGCTTTGATTGAGTTCTGAAGCATCAAAGTGGGTACGCCGACGAGCCCTCGCGCAACCCCGTGCGCTGGCCCCTGCTGGTTGGCTTGCTGCGTTTGTGATCGACGTCTTCACTCGACTTGTAGATTGCGGGCAGCCCCACCCGCACCTTTTCGGCGACATCGCTGGCGGTGACCTCATCGACGGCCAAGCCTTCGAATGTCAATTCGGTATCCGAGATCGAGACCTTGCCCGACTCCAGGCGGCTCAACTGCGTCAGCACCGTAATCACAACCTGAGACCAACCCTCAGGCGCGCCCGAGGCCAACTCCATCCGATCGACGACCGGGGCGTTCTCGAACAGGCCGCGCGCCTCCTCCACAACGCTTCCGCGCGCATCGTTGCTTGGAACCGAACCGGTCATCGTCAAGGCACCGGTCTGGTAGTGCGCCGTCCAGAAAAATGGCTTGGCCGATGGCGGCACGATGCCATCCTGCTTGAGTGCCAGTCCAGCCGGAAGCTGGGAGGCCAGACTCGCTTTGATGGCTTCGAAGGACTCGACCGTGTTGGCCTCGCCATCCAACGATATTTCCTCATCCACCAACGCAGCGGTGCCATGTTTGAGTTGGGCCAGTTGATTCAGAGCGAAGCTAATTGCGCCGACCCAAGTTTCCCGGGGTGGGGCTCCCGCAGCCCGCTTCATCCGATCATCGATCTGCAAATCGGGCATCATCGCCTTAACGATTCCCAGAATTGTTCGCCGGTCGCGGCCGTCGGGAACATATCCCTTGATCCTTATCTGGTCGCCCTCTCGCCTGGCCCACCAGGTATACGGACTCACCGTCTCCAGCAGCGCCACCTTGTCCTGCACGACCCGGATGCCCCAAACACCTCGGACGACTTTGAGGGCGGCGTCGCGTTCGTCTGCATCCGCGGCGTGGCCTTTCAAGACCACATCACGCCCCTTCACTTCCGTGGTTGCCCAAGAAAATTCAGCTTCTGCCAGCGCCAGCGACGAGCGCTGTTTCATATCCTGTTGAATACGCGGCGCCACGCCCACGAGGAACATGACCGCGATAAACGCCAGTGGAATGAGACCCCACAGCCAATTCGACGGCCTCAAACTCGACATTCAAATCTCCCACATTCGACGGGCGAACAGCCTGACGGCTTCGAAATTATACCTGCGCCGTTACGCGCCGAAAGACGGAACCCGCGCAATCGGATTCCGGCTTGGCCCCTCCCCAAAACGTCGCGGCCCTCAAATCTGGATTAAGCGGAACGCCCCACTCCCCGGAACGAGACAAGCCTCCAACCCCTGTGATCGGCGGAACTGCCGTTTCAGGTCGCATGGCCGAACCGACTCGGCGGACTATAAAGCAACAGTTTGGGCCATTCCATATTGACTCAGAGCAAATTCGGAGAATTGAGCGATACACCGAGTGGACGCATTCAAATCATGAATGCGCAGCGCCGTCGCGGCCCCGCTCCCGGGCAAACCGAACTGCCAACAGCAGATAGACTGCCGTCAGGGCATACCCCGCCAGCAGCCAAGTCTGCCACATACCCCAGGCCAGCGAGGCAAACACGACAACGCTTGCAAAGACGGCATGGCCAAAGGGTTGAAGCCGGCTCGGCAGCGTGGAAATCCGTCTGAGCACCGCGATACCGAAGAGCGCCACCAGCGCGGCGCCGACTAGACCCAGCTCGTACCACGACTGCAGAAATATATTGTGCGCGTGACGACCGGTGCGGCGGGCGAGAACGTGTCCTTGGGGCCTTTCGGCGTCCCCGGCGCGTGCCTGATCCAAGACGCGTGTGGAGCGTACGCCGACGCCCAACAGCGGGTTTTTAGGGATCTGTTCGGCGGTGTACCCCCAGATTATGATCCGCGCTTGAGCGGTGCTCGGCAGCCACGGCGCCTTATGCAGGCCCGCAGCCTGGTAAAAGAACAAGCCGAGTGGAATTGCCAGGATGAAGCCGAGACACCATACGGCCATCAATCCGCGTTGCACGGCCCGGCTCCAGTAAAGGGATGCCCAAAAAACTGCACCACTCACGCCAATCGCGATCATGCTGGTCTCGTGCACTGAATAGAACGCGGTCACGGCTACCAGTATGAAGAGCCCGCCCGCCAGCAGCCGTGGCTGCCGAATTTTCGGATGCCGCATCACCACCAGCAGGGCGGACCATAGCGCCATTATGAGCAATCCCAGATTCCGATTGAGCTCGTAGGCCGCGATCGCGACGACGCGGTCGCCGGACATGAATAGGTCCTTGGACCCGGCAGGCCGCAGGATCGGCAGCAAATTGTAGCTGAACCGGGTGATAATCTGACCGGTCGCCAACTCGATGGCCACCAACACCGCGCCAGCGGACACCGCCACCGCCAGCAGCGTCGCCCCCAAATACAATGAACCCGGCTCCAATCGGCTCACCGCGTAAAGCGCGAGCGCCGAAGCGGCCGCGATCATTGCGACCGTTGCGACCTTGGCAACAGCGGCTCCCGGATCCAACGCCCATAACGAGTTCAGTGCCAAATAGGCTAGCAAGATCAAGCCGGACGCTATCAAGGGGTCCTTGAGCGCAGACCAAAACCGCGCGAGGTTGGGCTGCCAAACTTGTAGCGTCGAGGGCAATGCCAAGAGCGCCAGCAGCAGCAACATCGGAACGCTGGCGCGCGGCGCCAAGCATGTGAGCAGCGCCGCCAGCCCAATCATTGCGGCAAAAGCCAACAGCGGTCGTGGCTGGAGCCCTATGCGCTCATTCAAAGATGACTTCACCGGGAGTCACGCTGGCTGGCTTCGATTCTTCGGGAATGCGAGTGCGAGCTTATAGGGGGCGGCGCTGGACCGCACAATACGCCAGCAATCGACGCCATGCTCCCTGGCAGCGCTCGCGGCCCCAGGCAAAAAAAAGCGGGCCAACGAGGGCCCGCTCATGGTTGGGGGATTGTTGAGACCAAACTTATCGGGAAAGTGCGAGTCCGGGGGGCTCGCTGACCACGGATGATCCAACTGAAATCGTTGTGCCGACGGCTAACGCCGTCCAAATTAGCCCAGCGATTGCAACGCCAAGCATGAATTGTTTGGTAAAGGTGCGATCCTTAGGGGGAGCCCAGGACCGTCCAGTGTCTGCACGGGAGATGCAGGTCATCGACATGATAAAGCCTCCTTGCTCAGGAGGCACCTTGGCCGTAATTGCGTGATCCGACCGGTGTGCCCCAAATGTCATACGTCTTTAAGATTCGCGCTCTGAGACGCGTTAACCAATTGACTACCATAATTCGGCCTTATTCGCAACAAAGTCGTGGCGATTTTAATTCAGGCGCGATCAAGACGCGTTTGTGGACCTTCGCCTAAAATAATGGCTTCGGAACTGTAACGCTCTGAAAAGAAGAACTTTATCGGCAAATCAGTTGATGTTTTGGTAGCTGAAATTGGCCTAGGGATTCCAGATAAGACCGTCCGGATCGGCGGAGGCATGCGCCCGGCGTCGGTTATCTCAACGACTTGACCCGGAATTCCGAGACACATGGGATTCTCCCCGAGATTTGATCGAATGCGCCGCACCGATTGCCGCTTGTCCCAACGCGAGACCACCGTCATTTGCCGGAACGCGGGCATGGGCCAGAACGCGGAAGCCGCGTTCCTCCAGCCGGTGCATGGTTTCCTCCAACAGGATTTTGTTCTGAAAGCAGCCGCCCGAGAGCGCGACCGTATCGCTACGCCGTTCCTCAGCGTTAGGATCTTGGGCCAGCATTTCGACCATGGCGGCAACCGCCTTGGCCAATCCCTTGTGGAACCGCGCTGCGATGACACCGGCAGGTGTCTTCAGAATCAGATCGCCCAAAATCGCCTGCCATAGGGCGAGCGGCTCCAGATAGGGCAAGCCGTCTTCCTGCCGATTGGGAATTGCGATGGGATAGGCGAGATCATCGGTCTCTTCCCGCAGCGTCTTTCGATCGACCGCGGCCTCCAGTTCCATCGCCCCTTGGCCTTCGAACAGGGCCTCATCCCTGCAGAGCCCTACGGCCGCAGCCACGGCGTCAAACAGCCGGCCGCAGCTGCTTGCCAGCGGTGAATTGATCCCCTTGGCCAGCATCGCGTCGAGTGTTCCGCGCGGTTTGGCCTTCAGATAGGCATAGAGCTCAAGCTCCGCGTAATTCATGACGAAGCGCGGCCAGCCCATTTGGACCATCAGATGCGCGTAAAGACTTCGCCAGGGCTCGCGGACCGCCTGGGCGCCACCCAACATAGCCACGGGCTTGAAGGTGCCGAGACGCTGATAGCTGCGATAATCAGCCAGCAGGAATTCACCGCCCCAAAGGGCGCCGTCGTCGCCCATGCCCAGCCCATCCAACGCGACGCCGATCACCGGCGGCATATCGAGGCCAACGCCATGTTCCGCCAGGCAACTTGCGATGTGGGCGTGGTGGTGCTGCACCTCCAGCAGGGGCAGCCTTTGGTCGCTGGCCCGCTCGTTCGCGAGTTTGGTCGACAGGTATTCGGGATGCCGGTCGACGACCAGCAACTTCGGGCGATGCTGGAAGAGGTCCGTGTAGAGGCACAAATTCTTCACGAAATCCTCTAGGGTCTCGATGTTCTCGAGGTCGCCCTGGTGCTGGGAAAGAATCGCCGCACCCCGTTTTACGAGGCAGAAGGTCGACTTCAGTTCGGCCCCGAAAGCGAGCAGATCGGGGGCCCGCTCGAACCCTGGGGGCAGCGGAATGGCGCCGGGCGCGTAGCCTCTAGCTCGGCGCAGCAGGCGCGGTTTGCCTGCCATGACCCGAACAACTGAATCGTCCACCCGGTTGGCAATCTGCCGGTCGTGGAAAAGCGCGTAATCGGCCACGCTCTGCAGACGCCGTGAGACTTTCGAATTTTCAATGATCTGGGGCTCATCGGAGATATTGCCGCTGGTCATCACCACGGGCCGATCGATACCCCTCATGACCAGCCGGTGCAGGGGCGTGTAGGGCAACATGAAGCCCAGCGTGTCGAGACCCAGAGCAACCGAGGCCGACACTTTGTTGGGACCGTCGGCCTTCAACACCACAATTGGAGCTTCCGAACTCTCAAGCAGTTGCTCCTCGTCAGGGCCGACTGCGCAGTAGGAGCGGATGACGTCGAGGTCGCGAGCCATCAGCGCGAAGGGCTTGCCGTAGCGCCGTTTGCGCCTGCGAAGGGTTCCAACCGCCTCATCATTGGTGGCATCGCAGGCTAGATGAAAACCGCCGAGACCTTTGATCGCGACGATCTCACCCTTTTTCAGCACGCCGGTTACCGCGTCGACATCGTCGAGCATGCTGTGCTGATCGAAACTGACAGCACGCCCGTCCAACCGCTCGAGCCATGCCTTTGGTCCACAGGTGTGGCAGGCGATAGGCTGGGCGTGGAAGCGGCGGTCGGAGGGATCCCGATACTCGCCGGCGCAGGCAGGACACATGGCAAACTCGGCCATGGTCGTTCTGCCGCGGTCATATGGAACCGCGTTGATGATCGAGAAGCGTGGACCACAATGGGTGCAGTTCGTGAAGGGGTAGCGAAACCGCCGCTCGATCGGATTGCCGATTTCCTCGCGGCACGCCGGACACAGTCCCGCATCAGGCGCCACCGGCGTATGAACTTCGCCCTCTAGGCTTTCGAGGATTCGAAAGCCTTGGAGCTCGGGATTGGCGACGATCGGTTCGCTGATCAGACGGTCGACGCGAGAGAGTGGCGGCGTCTCGGTGCCCAAGCGGTCGATGAAGCGCCTCACCGCTTCATCAGCGCCAGTCACTTCGATCAATACGCCGGCGCCATCGTTGAGGACAAAGCCCGCCAGCTCACACTCGCCGGCCAGCCGCCAGACATTAGGGCGAAATCCGACGCCCTGCACGGTCCCCTCAACACGAATTCGAACCGCGCTGAGTCCCGCGAGCGCCATGGCGAGTGCATTGCTCACGGCGTAAGTTTCCAGATCATGACGCGGTTATTGCCCGAATCCGCAATCACCAGAGCGTCACCACATTGGGTCAAACTGGCGGGTAGATCCGAAGTGGCCACCCTAGGCAAGCCCTCGCGATGGCGTCCTTCGCTCACGAATTCAGGCTGGCCGATCACGCATTCGGCGGCGTGGTCGCCAACCGTCATGCAATGCCACATCATCAGCCTTTGACGGCAGGCATAACCGATCATGAGCGACCCTGCTCCTGATGAATCCGCCGCCACACCAATGTGCAGACTTTTGGGCAGCCAGCAAGACGGCGCTGACGTCAATTATCACAGCAACATATTCTTCTACCTGCATGTAATTATCAAGTATCGCGGGCGCGCGGCAATCGCTGGAGGATTGGCGTCCTGGAGCAAGACCGGGCGACGACGCCCTGGGTGCCCGCAGGATGCGCCTGCGAGCCGACCGCGATCGCTGCCGTCGTTATGATGCAGAAAAAAATCTCTTTAAATTTCAAATGCTTGACGGAGATTACTGGCGGAGAGGAAGGGATTCGAACCCTCGAAGCGCGTTAACGCTTACTCCCTTAGCAGGGGAGCGCCTTCAACCACTCGGCCACCTCTCCACTTGCGTGTATGCCCGAGTTGCCGGGCTTGTTCAAGATTGGCGGTGTGGGTCTCTTGCCGCCAGATTCTCGCTGCGCGTACGCTGCTCGCACCCAACCCGATTTTACGTCGACGGGCTTTGCCGCTAAATTGAGCGCGCAGGTGCGCGAGTCGCCGCCGTCCGCAGCTTTGGATGGCGGTCACGGCCAGATGAAGTGACAGATGCCGTTGATTGAGACACGCCGTATTGCCTTGTTGGGCGCACTGGGGTTTGCCGCGCTAATGGTGGCAGACACGTCCGCCGATGCGAGCGAAACCACATTCTGCGTTACCTGCACCGAGCCCGCCAAGACCTACACATGCACTGTCGACACGCCGGAGGCGTTTCCAGGCACGAGAGCCCTGCGGCTCTATTGCATGGTCAGAACCGCCAAGGACGGCAACCACAAGACCTGCGGTGCGAAACTGAGCGCAGCCAGCGCCTGCAGCGGCGTGCCGAAGACCTACACCTATAAGGGGCCGGCGATTCCGACCGCCCTGCAATCCAAGGCGGAGAAGTTTCTCAAGAAAAGCCAGACCGGGCCCGATGAAACTGGGGACAGTGACGACGACAAGCCCGATACGGTGGTCAAGTTGACAACGCGGGCCGTCAAGTCGTCGCGCAAGGGTCTGAGCAGTGCGGGAAGCGGTGTCCGCAATGTGACGCGAGGCACGACCCAGCGGGTCGGCGGCGCCGTGCGGGGCGCTGGCGCCGGCGTCGGGAACGCGGCGAAGACGACCTACAACTGCATCACGTCGCTGTTTCGTGATTGCTGGCCGTCCGATGAAGCTGAGCCGGAGCAAGAGATGCTGCAGCCGGAGACCGGACCCGAGGCTCAATAGCGCCAAGCTTCGAGTTTGTTTCCGGAAATTCTTTCCCCCGAGAGAAATGGCTCGCCTAGTAGGCGGCGAGCCACTCGCGCGCCGTCTTCTGCGCC
>JGI24023J19991_10003874_pt1 | contig 10358 bp, 8 predicted proteins | sample Cruoilmetagenom1_FD_19991 | JGI IMG/M metagenome (IMG submission 19991)
GTCCTTTTTTCATAATATATGGTTTTAAGGATTATGCCTACTCTATAAGTTTTTCGGCTTACACTTGATAGACTATTTTCAATGACCGTGCCAAAAAAAAATAAAATAAAATATAGGCTGTCTTAGGGTTAATTAAATTGTGTTCAAATTCATATATTTGGCTAGTGCTAGTAAGCTAATTATTTATTGCCATTTATTACAAGCCGTCATTAAAATATTTATAACAATTATTTGATTTTGACCATTATAGAATGACTTATTTATTACCGTTTGTTATTGGATTTCTTTCAGCTTTTATTGGTCTTCTAGCACCATCAATGTTGAATATGACTGCAGCCAGAACTAGTATTGAAAAAGGAAGAAAAGCGGGTATTGTATTCGCTGTGGGTGCAAGTTCTGTAGTTTTTATTCAAGGATTTATAGCAGTAACCTTTGCTAAATATTTTGTTGCGCATCCAGAAATAATTACAAGATTAAAAACTGCTGCGGTATTTGTCCTTTTAGCATTGGCAATATTCTTTTTTATACAGGCGCGTAAAAAATTTAATGCTGAGGGGAAACAAAAAAAAGGAAATAACTTTTTAACAGGTTTTGGTATGTCTTCTTTAAATATGTTGGCAATACCTTTTTATTTGGCGATGGCAACATTGGCAGAAAATAAAGGGTGGATGACCATAGAACAACCTTTTTCAACAATTTATGTTGTAGGGGCTGTTTTAGGAGCCTTTAGTTTATTTACATTATATGCTAGTTTCGCAGATATTATAGCAAAAAAAGCGCAGTTTATTGCTAAGAACATCAACTATATATTAAGCGTATTATTTGTTGTATTGGCTTTGTTAATATTAATAAAGTTATAAATGTAAATTAATTATTATATTTGCGACTAAGCGTTAAATTTTAATGTAATAAATATGATTGAAGCCATTGAGCATAATCTCAAAAGAGGTATTAGGTTATTAAATTCTATTTCAGATGCGCAATATAGAGATACTTCTATTCAACCTTATCATTCGAGCATAGGTGGTCATATGAGACATATTCTAGACGTTTTTGATTGTATTTTTTGTGGCTTAGAATCAAGACAGGTTGATTTGGCAGCAAGAAAAAGAAACGAATTGGCTGAACAAAAAATAGCATTCGGATTGGCTTATTTTGAAGAAACGCTACAGCAGCTAAGTAGTTTAAAAGACATTGATTTTAATCAAATGATAGAAGTTTCTGATGATCTAGGTCTCGGAAAAGTAACTACTAATTATACATTGGCCGCTGCTCTAATTCAGGCACATAGTCATGCAATCCATCATTTTGCAAGTATTGGGTATATCATTTCAAAATTAGGGATTGAATTGCCTGATGCTGATTTTGGTTACAATCCTACCACACCTAGAAAAGAAAGCTTAGAGCTTTAAACTTTGTTTAGTTCTTCTTATTTAATTTTATTAATTTTTTAGAATATTTTCTTAGCCAGAACATGTCTTTAGCATAAGGCATAAATTTTGGGTAAGGAATACTAGAAATGAGGTGATTTTTTTTGGCAATGACATAAATAATTTCCCAATGTTTTCTGATACTTCTTAAAGCGCCAAAATAAGATGCATTCGTTGGGTCATATATATGGGTAGGTTCAGAAATGATACCATTCATCTCTAATATTTTGAAATTCTTACCTGCAATTAACTCTTCAAAAGTGTTATATTTTATATCTAATCGTCCGTAATACCAATTGTTGATTTGCTTGGAAAGCCCATCCATCATTTGTTCTAAGTCTTTAGAAATTAAATGATTTCCATTTATAAATTGTGTTCCTTTTGAATGATTGCCTATGACGGTAAGATTTATGACTTCTCCTTTTTTAGGGATATCAAACATTTTTTCTTTATGGATATTTTGGAGTAAGCTATAGTATAAATAAGCACGCTCATCCGCTAATATTAATTCAGATAAATTTGAAATACCATTACCAGTAACTTTTAAAAATTTCTTTAAGGTAATAGATGTTATCTTTCCTTCAGTTTCATCTGGAATCCTATGATAGAATAGACCACATTCATTTTTATAATCTATAAATTCTTGAATAATTATGTTAATCCTATTTTTGTTCAAATAGATTTCTAATTCATTCTCTGTATCAACTTTTTTAACCAAATAACCTCTAAAACCGATATCAGGTTTGGCAATCAAAGGAAATGTTATGCTGGCTTCATTAATTAGGAGCATTGCATCTCTAAAACTAACATCTTCATAAATTAATACGCTTACTGGTTTGTATTGCTCAGGAATCAATTGAACCGTAGCATATTTAGATTCAGTTCCGTTTCCTGAGTATTTTATTGCAGGATTCGCTATTAAATAAGAAACCAGATGTCTTGCTTTGATTGTTGAATATATATAAAATGGAGCAAGTGGTACATAGAACATAAAAGTAGGCCAATGTTCCCACTGAAATAGTTTCGTAAAGAATGATTTAATTTTTATCATTGTCTTTGTCAAAAATATACCTGGTAAGTTTTAGGATACCAATAGCAGTCACTATTATAGCTGCCACTGCCATTATGATTCCGAGAAACAATATTAAATAAGAACTGTCCTTTTTTAATGCTTTAAAACCTATAGTTACAATTATTGGTGCAGAAAATAGCAAAACCAAAGCAAAAGCCAAGTATTTTATAGCGTTTGATAATGTAGGTTTGTTATTTTCCATGATAGTAATTATTTATTGCATTGCGCACATTTCCATACTTTTGTAGTAATTCTAAAGCCAACCTTTCATCAATTTGTAACTCATTCATTAACATTTTTGTCCCTCTATCTACCAATTTATTATTTGATAGTTGCATATCAACCATTTTGTTGCCTTTTATTTTACCCAATTGAATCATTGTAGAAGTAGTGATCATATTGAGCACTAATTTTTGAGCTGTTCCTGCTTTCATGCGTGAACTACCTGTAACAAATTCTGGTCCCACAATTACAATAACAGGGTATTTAGCAGTCTTTGCCAAGGGGCTATGATCATTACAGGTAATACAACCCGTAATTATATTTTGTTGATTACATTTTTCTAACGCACCAATAACATACGGTGTAGTACCTGAAGCAGCAATACCTATAACTACATCTTTATCAGAAATGTTGTATGATTTAAGATCGTCCCAACCTTGAGTTATTGAATCTTCAGCAAATTCAACAGCTTTTCTTATTGCACTATCACCACCGGCAATGATTCCAATAACCAAATCGTAAGGNACGCCAAATGTNGGAGGGCACTCACTAGCNTCTACAATTCCTAATCTACCACTTGTCCCGGCGCCTATATAAAATAACCTTCCACCAGATTTTAGTTTAGGGATTATTTGNNCTATTAAATTCTCAATATTAGGAATAGCTTTTTCAACCGCAAACGGAATCGTTTTGTCTTCATTGTTTATATTAGAGAGTAATTCATTAAGACTCATCTTATCAAGATGATTGTAATTAGAATCTTTCTCAGTTGTTCTTATAAAACTCATGGCGCAAAAATACACAATTTTAGAATGTGTTAAAGTTTGAAGCGGCAACCTTTTTCGGAGTAAAAAATAAAACAAAAAACACAACCTCATTTTATATGGTAATGCTCCAGTAAATCTATTCGACAATATATGTAAATTCATCAGCTTCAGATAATCTGAAATAACCAAGTGGGAAATTATTAGGATTAGTTTGATTGATACAATTTCCTCTTACCGTGGCAGGCTGTGTCTCAAATGGGCCACCACCGTCTTGACTATTTTGTAAAAGCAGAATGAACATGAATTCATAAAAACGCTCGGAAACTCCATAATTACGAATAATTATTTCATCATCTGCTGACAAATCTTCCTCCGAGTAAAAGGCAAAAATTTGATTACCATCTGTAAATTCATCATTATAAACTGCTAATGACGGTATAGTTGGAATATCATTTGTAAATTCAAATAAATAATGGTTTTCTACATTAATAGGGTCATTATAATAAGCTTTGATCTCTATTTCATCACCTGAAAATCCACCATCGTTTTCCTGTTCAATGAATTCTATTGAACTTACAGATTTTAATATTTCTGTGGCTGTGTATTTTTCATTATTATAGGTAATATCTAAATTATAAGTGCCCTCTATTTCAGGAATAAAAGTATCGTTTTTATAGATGCCAGATATACCTTCTTCAATAAATTGAAAAGTATTATTATGCGTGTCCGTAATAATTATCTCTGCTCCAGTGGCCGGAGGGATTTCATTGTCAAAGTATGGAGCAGATAAGGTTAATTTTATTTCTTGCTGGTTACCGATAGTGCCTTTAAACCAATTTATTGATGCGTCAATAACCAATTTTGGTTCTGAAAATGGAACATCAATAGTGATCACATCTTCGCATGAAATAATGAAAAAGCTCAAAATTATTATGTGGACTAATTTCTTCATCTTTAAAACTTAAAATTATATGAGATTGATGGAACTATTCCAAAAATTGATAGCTGTACAGCTTCATTTGCTCCTGTATTTCTATTCTCTCTAAAACTAATTGATGCTGCGTTTTTTCTATTGTAAATGTTGTAAATGCCAAAAACCCATTGACTTTGCCAACGTTTTTTATTCTTCTGTTTTGGTGAATAATTTGCTGATAGGTCTAAACGATGATATGATGGTAATCTAAATTCATTTCTTACACTGAAATTAGGAATGTTGATTCCGTTATATTGGTATTGACCATTGGGATAGGTAGTTGGCTGACCTGTTTGAAATAAAAAATTTGCATTGAATTTCCATCTTTTATTTAACTCATAACTACCTGTAAACGAAATGTCATGTGTTTTATCATAAGGGGTCTTATACCAATTACCATTATTAATTCCCAATTCTGACGCATTTCTTCCTACGGTTTGTTGTTCTGATTTAGATAGTGTGTATGCTAACCACCCTTTAAATCGACCTTCATTTTTCCTTAATAAAAATTCTAATCCGTAGGCTCTTGTCCTCCCATTTAAAATTACCTGCTCTATAGCATTATTAGCAATCAGATCTGCACCATCAATATAATCAATTCTATTTTTTATGTTCTTATAAAAACTTTCAATTTCTAAAGAATATGAATTGTCTTTGATGTTTTTAAAATAACCCACAGCATATTGATCTAATAATTGCGGTTTAATGTATTTTCCACTGGGTGTCCAAACATCTAAAGGAGTAGGAGATGAGGTATTCGATAATAAATGGAGATATTGGCTAATCCTGTTATAGCTAGCTTTTACTGAAGAGTCATCATTTAACTGATATGCAAATGAAAATCTGGGTTCAATATTACTGAACGATTCAATAACGTCACTACGATTATAACTATCTACTCTAATAGGGGGCGATTTTTCATAAATTTGAAGTTCTTGGTTAAAGATCACCGCTTGATTGTTTTCGTATATATTTAGTTCATCTTGACCTAATCGTAAAAATGAGCTAAATCGAATTCCATAAGAAAAAGTCAAATTATCTAAAACTTGATGTTCAGCGTCAAGGTAAAGAGCATTTTCAAAAGCATATTTATCAATTAACTTAAAAGGATTGATTCCTGAAGTAGGTGTTGAAGGTTCTATTTTTCCTGGATTAAATTTATAGTAGATACTATTTAGACCATATTGAAGCTTAAAATTATTGTTTAAGTAATGTTTAAGATCATATTTTATATTGAAATTTTGAATACCAGAATTCCAATCAAATTCAACGAAATTTAGTTTAAGGCCATAGTAATAGTCAGAATATATTAAAGAAAGATTTGAAAACAATTTATCTGAAAATAAGTGATTCCATCTAAAATTCAGAACAGCATTACCATAGGTATTGTCAAAGCTATCCGATATCCTAAATACATCTCTTCCAAAATAGCCTGATAAATAGATATTATTGTGTTCATTTATTCTATAACTAAGTTTGGTATTTAGATCGAAAAAATAAGCCACATTGTCAACGTTAAATAATGGTAAAAATAAATGTGCATATGAAGATCTACCTCCAAAAAGAAATGATCCTTTGTCTTTTTTTAGTGGACCTTCAGCTAAGAGTCTGCTTGAAATGACGCCAATTCCTCCATTGGCATGAAACGTCTTGCTATTTCCTTCTTTTTGATAAATATCAAGCACCGAAGAAACGCGTCCTCCGTAACGTGCCGGAATTCCTCCTTTATATAATTTGAGATCTTTTATTGCGTCAGGGTTAAAAACAGAAAAGAAGCCAAACAAGTGAGAGGAATTATAAATGGTAGCTTCATCTAATAAGATTAGATTTTGATCAACTGCGCCACCACGAACATTGAATCCTGATGAACCTTCACCTGCATTAGTAACACCTGGGAGTAATGTTATTGATTTGATAACATCAAATTCTCCTAAAACAACCGGAATTTGCTTGATTGTATTGGCAGACAATGCATTAATACTCATCTGAGGTTTTCTAATATTAGTTTTCTCAGTATTTTCTCGAATAACAACCTCTTCTAAACTTTCAAATGATTCTGAAAGACTAAAATCTTTTGTAACATCAGTAGTTAAAACAATCGTTTCGACATGATCATTGAAGCCAATATAACTTATAACTATTTCGTAGGTTGATGGTGGAAGTGTGATAGAATAGAAGCCATATTCATTAGTACTCGTACCAATATTTAATTCTGGTATTAGAATATTAACGCCAATAAGTGTTTCGTTACTGTTTTCTTGTTTAATTGTACCACTTAAGGTAATTTTTTCTTGACCAAAACATAATTGAAAATAAAAAATGGCAACTAATAAAAAGCTTTTTCTTAAAAAGTTCATTTTTCAAAAGTAAACCATTTTGTTTTTGGCAACAATTTAATGATTACTCTTGTTAAATATTTAACAGTTAATTAATAAATAACAGTTGAATAAAAATAAAATTGGATATAAAGTGACTTTTTGAGAATAACGGTGTCAAAAAGAGATATCTATTATTAGATTGAATTAAAGGTAGTTTAGGGATTTGGAAAAAGCATGTTACCATTTGATAACATGCTTTTGATTTAGGAATAATTCTACTATTGAATAGATTTTAAAATTCGATTAAAAGTTTCATTAGGTCTCATCGCATTATAGGTTAAATCTTCGTCAGGTTTATAATACCCTCCAATGTCTACTGGTTTTCCTTGAACAGCATTGAGTTCATTAATAATCTTAGTTTCATTGGCTTTAAGTTCTTTTGCGATACTACTAAAATGGGCTTGCAGTTCGGCATCCTTTGATTGGATCGCTAATTCTTCGGCCCAATATAATGTTAAGAAAAAGTGACTTCCACGATTATCTAACTCATTCACCTTTCGCGAAGGAGATCTTTTATTTTCTAAAAATTTATCTGTAGCATCATCTAATGTTTCAGCAAGAATTTTGGCTTTCGAATTATTATTTGTTTCGCTAAAATGCTCTAATGACACTGCTAATGCTAAAAATTCCCCTAGAGAATCCCAGCGCAAATGATTCTCTTTTAAAAATTGTTGTACGTGTTTAGGAGCAGAACCTCCTGCTCCTGTCTCGAATAAACCTCCGCCATTCATTAAAGGAACGATTGATAACATTTTTGCACTTGTGCCAACTTCTAGAATTGGGAATAGGTCTGTTAAATAATCTCGTAAAACATTACCGGAGACAGAGATGGTGTCTTTACCATCTATTATTCTTTCTAAGGTGAATAGCATTGCTTCTGCCGGAGATAAAACTCTAATATCTAGCCCGGCTGTATCATGATCAAGTAAATAATTGTTTACTTTTTTGATAAGTTCACTATCATGTGCTCTTTTGGAATCTAACCAAAAAACAGCAGGAGTATTTGACGATTTTGCTCTGTTTACAGCTAATTTAACCCAATCTTGTATGGGGGCATCTTTAACTTGGCACATCCTCCAGATATCACCTTGTTCCACATTATGTTCGATTAAAATATTACCCGAATTATCAACTACTCTAACCTTGCCATTTGAAGCTATTTCAAAAGTTTTATCATGAGATCCATATTCTTCCGCTTTTTGAGCCATAAGTCCTACATTTGGCACGGTTCCCATAGTTGTTGGGTCAAACGCACCATGTTTTTTACAGAAATCAATAGTAACTTGGTAGATATCGGCGTAAGAACTATCAGGAATTACGGCTTTTGTATCTTGTAGATTACCTTCTGCATTCCACATTTGTCCTGAAGTACGAATCATGGCTGGCATTGAAGCATCAATAATGATATCACTAGGTACATGAAGGTTTGTAATACCTTTATCTGAATTAACCATAGCCAACGAAGGTCCGTTTTCTAGGGTAATTTTAATATCTTTTTCTATCTCCGAACGTTTAGATTCAGGCAGTTCTTGAATTTTACTTAATAAATTTCCAAAACCATTGTTCACATCAACATCAATTTCATTAAACAGTACTTCATATTTATCAAAAACATCTTTAAAGAAAACTTTTACGGCATGGCCAAAGATGATGGGGTCACTAACTTTCATCATAGTTGCTTTCATATGCAATGACAGCAATACATCTTTAGATTCAGCGTCAGCTATTTGTTCTTTTAAGAATTTCAGTAATGCTTTTTTACTCATTACTGTGGCGTCAATAATTTCACCAGCCAACAGTGGTACATTCTTTTTTAGTAGAAATGTACTTTTATTTTCTCCAATGAATTGGATATTTACAGTACTAGTTTCTTTGATAGTAACAGATTTTTCATTGTGAAAAAAGTCACCTTCAGTCATTGTAGCGACGTGTGTTTTTGAATCTGCACTCCATGCACCCATTGAATGTGGATTCTTTCTTGCATAGTTTTTAACTGCTTTAGGGGCACGACGATCAGAATTACCCTCACGTAAAACAGGGTTTACGGCACTTCCCTTTATTTTATCGTAACGTAATTTGATTGATTTTTCAGTTTCGTTTTTAGGTTCATCAGGATAATCAGGTAGTTTAAAACCCTTTGATTGTAATTCTGTAATTGCCGTTGTCAATTGCGGAATAGAAGCACTAATATTAGGAAGTTTTATAATATTTGCCTCAGGTTTTTTTGCTAATTCTCCTAATTCGGACAAAGCATCAGGTACTTGTTGGTCATCAGTCAAAAAATCAGGAAAAGTTGCTAAAATTCTTCCGGCTAATGAAATATCTTTGGTTTCAATTGTAATTCCAGAGGTTTTAGTAAAGGCTTTTACAACAGGTAAAAATGAATGAGTTGCCAACGCTGGAGCCTCATCAGTTTTTGTATATATTATTGTTAATGTACTAGACATATTTATTGTTTTAATAATCTAGCAAATTTACTAATTAATAACTTAATTTTTGGTTGTTAATTANTAATAATTATCGGGTTTTTTNAAAAAAATGATAGGGCAAATAAAGTAAGGAATATCATAAAAAAAGCACCTTATGGTTATAAGGTGCTCTTAGTTATATTGTTCTAAAATATTATTTTATCATTAAGGAATTGTGCGCTAAACACTGATTATGAAATTATTAAAGAACAATATGATTCTGAATCTAAATAAGCTCATAGTAAACTTTCTATTATTTACATAATACAAAGGGGGGAAATTCAATACTTAGATTCTGTTTATGTAAAAGTACTGTATAACAGGCTTATATGAGCAACGTAGCTCAACGAACTTACTAACGTGTTTTCAACAAAGGTTATTAACAATTGTTAATAACTGTAAATTAATATAAAAAACCAAAGCCACGGTAAAAATTGCTTTTTATCGTGGCTTTTAGCTGAAAAGTTCAATGCAAGTTAGTATATTACCGAAATAATTACCTTTTACCATTTATAAAACAGTATCCTTCACCAAACATTTCTTTAAAATATCTCTATAAAAGTATTAAATAATAACGGATGTTAATCATTCTAACTTTCACAATGATATTTTAAATCTGTTTTTAAGTATTTCAATACTTCCAATTATTCATGCTAAACACTTGGCTATATATAATTCTTAAAAACAAAAGAACGTTCTTTTAGAAATTACAGTTGTCTTTAGTTTGTCAAGCTTCAATTTTGACCGAAATCGCTTCTTAGGCTTACTAAACTGCTAACTCCTTATAAATTCTTTAACAAATATATAGAAGAAGATTAAAAAATAAATAAAAATTGATTAGTAGTTATTAATAAGATATTAATAGCGTTTATCAACAATTGTTAATACAGAAAAAACCCTACTTCAGAAAATGAAATAGGGTTGTTCTAATGGTTTAACAATGTATTTGATCTATACTCTTGTTTCTTTAATTCTTGCTTTTTTACCGGTAAGTTTTCTGAAGTAATAAATTCTTGCTCTTCTAACTTTACCTTTTCTATTCAATTCA
>JGI24023J19991_10003875_pt1 | contig 10357 bp, 9 predicted proteins | sample Cruoilmetagenom1_FD_19991 | JGI IMG/M metagenome (IMG submission 19991)
GCGATCGCCACTTTCTTCAAGAACGTCGCGAGCGCCAGGGGGGAACCGCTTTCATGAGCTACGAATTCATCGCGCTCATGATGTTCTCCACGATGATGGTCATGCTTCTGACCGGGCAGCGTGTGTTCGGCGCCATCGGGATCGTCGCCGTTACTTCCGCCCTTTTTCTTTGGGGCGATGGCGGATCGGAAATGGCCTTCAGCGCCGCCATGAAGCTGATGAAGTGGTATCCGCTTCTGACCCTGCCCCTGTTCGTTTACATGGGATACATGCTGTCGGAATCGGGAATCGCCGACGATCTTTACAAGATGTTTCATGTCTGGATGGGGCCTCTGAACGGGGGCTTGGCCATTGGGACAATCGTCTTGATGGTGGTCATTTCGGCCATGAATGGCTTGAGCGTTGCCGGCATGGCGATTGGCGCCACCATTGCCTTGCCGGAGCTGCTCCGCCGTGGCTACGACAAGGTCATGGTGACCGGGGTCATTCAGGCCGGCAGTTCCCTCGGCATTCTGGTCCCGCCCAGTGTCGTTCTGGTCCTTTATGGCATGATCGCCAGACAGCCGATTGGCCAACTATGGCTCGCGGGTGTGCTTCCCGGCCTGATGATGGCGAGCTTGTTCATTCTCTATATCGTCGTGCGATGCTGGCTACAGCCCGAGTTGGGGCCGCCTCTGTCCAAGGCGGAACGGCAGGTGAGTTGGGGCACGAAACTGCGCCTTCTTCAGGCCGGCATTCTGCCGTTGCTCATATTCTTTTCCATGACCGGGCTGTTTGTTATGGGGGTTACCAGTCTTGTCGAAAGTTCGGCGGTCGGCGCGGTGGCGGCGACCTTGGCCGCTTTGTTTAAGCGCCGCCTGACCAGCACGGTCCTGGACAACACCGTCCGCAAGACCCTGGGCGTAAGTTGCATGTTCATGTGGATCATCATGGCAGCCCTTGCCTTTGGCGCCGTCTTCGATGGTCTTGGCGCGGTGAAGGCGATTGAGTCTCTGTTCCTCGAAAAATGGGGACTTGGTCCGTGGGAAGTCCTCATCATGATGCAGCTTTCCTACATCATCATGGGGATGTTCCTGGACGATACGGCCATGTTGGTCATCGTCGCCCCTTTGTATGTGCCGTTGGTCGGCGCCCTGGGCTTTGACCTGGTTTGGTACGGGGTGCTTTACACCATCACCTGCCAGATCGCCTACATGACGCCACCCTTCGGTTATAACTTGTTTCTCATGCGGGCGATGGCGCCGCCGGAGATCACGTTGCCCGATATCTATCGCTCGATTATTCCGTTTGTACTGGTCATGACTTTTGGGCTGGCAATTGTAATTATATTTCCCGAAATAGCTCTATGGTTACCTGGTCAGCTCTACGGGAGGTGAAATCGATAGGTGGCCGTGACGATTGCCGGTCATCAACACGCAGCGACAAGAAGGATGAAGCGTAACGAAGAAGAGGAGCCCCTCCACCGGGGAGGAGTCAGGTTAGTAAATTGGCTGAATCGCAGCCGACACACCAAGACAGGGAGAGTTGCAATGAACAAGAGACGTGATTTTCTGAAGAAAGCGGGCGCAACGACGGCCGGCGCAGTGGCTGCCACGACCATCGGTGCCCCTTATGTGAAAGCCCAATCGACCATCAAGTGGCGGCTGCAAACCTATGCCGGCCCCGCGTTGGCCGAGCACGTCATCAAGCCGTCGATCGATGCCTTCAATAAGGTCGCGAACGGCGAGATGGTGATCGAGCTGTACACCGCCGATCAGTTGGTGCCGACGGGCGAGCTGTTCCGGGCGATGCAGCGCGGCACCATCGACGCGGTGCAAAGCGACGATGACTCGATTGCCGCGCCGGTGGATGTGTCCGTCTTCGGCGGATATTTCCCCTTCGGTTCGCGTTACTCGCTAGACGTGCCGGTGCTGTTCAACCAGTACGGGCTGAAGGAAATTTGGGAAGAAGCCTACAGTGAGGTCGAGAACGTCACTTGGCTTAGCGCCGGTTCCTGGGACCCGTGTCATTTCAACACGGTCGAGCCCATCAATAGCCTCGCGGACCTCAAGGGCAAGCGCGTCTTCACCTTCCCGACGGCGGGTAAGTTCCTGCAACGCTTTGGCGTCGTTCCCGTAACGCTTCCCTGGGAAGATATCGAGGTCGCCGTTCAGACCGGCGAGTTGGACGGTATTGCCTGGTCGGGCATTACCGAGGATTACACGGTTGGTTGGGCCGACGTGACGAACTACTTCCTGACCAACAACATCTCCGGTGCCTGGATCGGGTCCTATTTTGCCAACTCGGAAAAATGGAACGCCCTGCCCGCGCATCTCCAGCAGTTGTTCCGGCTTTGCATGGATAGCTCTCACTACTACCGCCAGTATTGGTACTGGGGCGGTGAAGCGGATCTGCGGACCAACGGCACGAAACTGAAACTCACCACCATCCCGGATGCGGAGTGGAAGACCGTTGAAGACGAGGCCCGCAAGTTCTGGGACGAGATCGCGAAGAACAGCCCCAGAAGCGCCAAGGTGGTGGAAATCTTCAAGAAATACGCCGCCGTCATGGACAAAGCCGGACCTCCATACCGGTACTAGAATCGAGGTCGCTTTCCCCGATTGCGTCGGGGAATAGCGTGACGGAAATGCCCCTTCCTCTCAAAGAGGAGGGGGCTTTTTTTGATTACCGCGAGAGGATGCGATCGACCCAACGGGCGATGGCGCCGGCTTCGTCTTCGACCACTGGTTGCAGGGCGGCGCCGGCGAGTGCATCCATGCGGGTTCGCGGGCGGGGCGGCAGGTATTTGTTAACCGGGCGGCAGCCCTGCTCGGGCATCAGATCGTAGCCCTCGCGGGCGCGCACCAGCCGGCTGACGTCGGAATCCGGATCGCCCAGGTCGCCGAAACTGCGCGCGCCCGTGGGGCAGGCGGAGACGCAGGCCGGCACGCGGCTCTCCGGAGGCAGGTTTTGGTTATATATTTTATCCACACATAAGGTGCATTTCTTCATGACTCCCGCATCACTATCGTATTCACGTGCACCATAGGGGCAGGCCCATGAGCACAGCTTGCAGCCTATGCACATTTCCGCATCCACCAGGACGATCCCGTCCTCGATACGTTTATATGAGGCCCCGGTGGGGCACACGGTCACGCACGGTGCGTCGTCGCAGTGCAGACAGCTTTTCGGGAAATGCACGGTGCGCGAGTCGCCGCTCTCCTCGACTGCTTCGTAGCTGTGAATGCGGTTGAACCAAACGCCCGTGGGATCGGCGCCGTAAGGGTCTTGATCGGTTAGCGGCGCGGAGTGGCCGCCCGCGTTCCATTCCTTGCAATTCACCGCACAGGCGTGACAGCCGACGCAGATGTCCAGGTCGATGACCAGGCCCAGTTTTTTCGTAGGCGGCGTGGCGGGCAGGGAGGTCATTTCGTTGAAATGTCCGTGCGGTTTCCATGGCCAGGCCGTACGCCCGACCCGGTGGCCGCGTTCTCCCGCCGGTTGCCGACCCATTCGAGATGGTCGTCGGAACTGGTGCCCACGGGCCGGCGGTCGAAGTCGGCGCCATAGCGCAGCACGGGTGGTGCTGTGCGTCCCGGCATCGGCGGCAGGGCGGCAAAGCGTGGTGCCGTCTCGCCGGCATCGGCGGTGGCGCATTTTTCAAGCCGCACGCGCAGGTCGTACCAAGCGGCCTGCCCGGTCACCGGATCGGCATTGGCATAGCGATAGCCATCGGCGCGCGCCGGCAGCAACTCGCTGATGATGTGGTTCAGTAGGAAACCCTTGGTCGCCTCGGGCGCATCGTTATCCAGACCCCAGGTGCCTTTGCGTTTGCCGATGGCGTTCCACGTCCACACGGTGTTGGGATTGACCCCGTGCATCAGTTTGATCTGCCCTTTGACGCGGCCGTACGGCGAGATCACCCAGACCCAATCGTCATCGACCAGGCCCAGGGTCGCTGCTGTATTTGCGTGCACAAACAGCCGGTTGCGCGCCGTGATCTGACGCAGCCAGGCATTCTGCCCGCCCCAGCTATGGTACATGTGCATTGGCCGTTGGGTGACCGCGTGCAGGGGGAAGTCCGTCCCGGCGAAAGAGTCTTCCTCGAACGGCGGATACCAGATGGGCAGCGGGTCGAAGTATCGTTCGATACGCGCGCGCAAGGCCTCCGGCGGTTGCCGGTCGCCGTGTCCCCGCGCCGCCAGGCGGAACTTCTGCAGCGGCTCGGCATAAAGCTGCATGACGATCTGATCGGCGTTGGGGATCCAGCCCATCTTCTGCGCATAGGTTAGATAAGGGCCGTTGGCGTGTTTGTAGTAGGTCTGTTCCGGCGGCAAGTGATGTTGCCAGAAGCTGCCGTTGTCGATGTATCGCTGCAACTGATCGGGGTTAGGTGCGCCACGCCCGTGGCTTGTGCCGTCGCCGCGCCAGCCGGCCAGCGGGCCGATACCCGGCGCCCGCTCGTGGTTGGCCATATAGTCGGGGTAACCGCCAGGGTAGGCCGGACTGCCATCCTCCTTGGCAAAGCCAGGTAGCTGCAGGCGCGCGCCCAACTCGATCAGCACATCCTGAAAGGGCCGCACGTCCCGGTCCGGCTTGACCACCGGATGGCGGATGGAATCGGCCGGACCCTCGGCGCTGCAAATGGGCCGGTCGAGCAGGGAGATGCAATCCCAGCGCTCCAGATAGGTGGTGTCTGGTAACACCAGATCGGCGTAGGGCACGGTTTCCGAATAGTAGGCGTCGGAATAGATGATCTTGGGTATTCGGTAGCTGCCGTCCTCGTTCTTGTCGGTGAGATAGCGCAGCGTCTCGGGCACGTTCATGGCGCTGTTCCAGCCCATGTTCGCCATGTATAGGAACAGCACGTCGATGGGGTAGGGATCGCCGGCCCAGGCGTTGCGGATGACCATCTGCATCATGCCGTGCGCGGCCAGGGGGTATTCCCAACTGAATGCCTTGTCGAGGCGCTGCGGCGTACCGTCTGCCGTTACCAGTAAATCCTCCGGCCCGGTCGGGAAGCCGAGCGGCATCCCATCGAGCGGGGTATCGGGGCCGGCCGCGGGTCCCGACGGCTTGGGTCCCGGTGGGCAGGGGCGCGGGAAGGGCGGCTTGTAGCGGAAGCCGCCGGGCACATCGATGGTGCCCAGCAACATCTGCAACATATGGATCATGCGGCAGGTATGGAAGCCATTGGAATGGGCGGATATGCCGCGCATGGCGTGCATCGAGACCGGGCGGCCGATCATCTTGTCGTGGCGGCGGCCGGCCCAATCGGTCCACGGGATGTCCAGTTCGATCTGCTGGCGAAAGGCGGCTTCGGCGATCTCCGCGGCGATACGGCGAATCTGCGTCGCCGGTATCCCGGTCGCGGCCGCCACGGTCTCCGGTGCGTACCGCCGGTTGAGAAAGCGCGCCGCCAAAAGCTGAAAGGCCGGTACCGCACGATGACCGCTGGGCAGATCGCAGGCACCCACCAGGCGCGGCGACGCGTCGGCATCCGAGGCGCGGCGAAGCGCCTGCCGCTTACCGTCGTAACACAGCGGGTCGCCATCGGCGGTGCGCGCGAAACGGCCGTCCTGGGCATCGCCCGGTGCTTGGATGACAAGCCAGGGCGCGTTGGTGTAACGGGCCAGATAGTCCCAGTCGATCTGCTCGGCCCGCAGCAACTCGTGGATCAGGGCGCCGACGAATAGCCCGTCGGTGCCGGGGCGGATGCCGATCCACTCGTCGGCGATGGCGGAATAGCCGGTCCGGGTCGGATTGATCGAGACGAACTTGGCGTCGCCGCGCGTCTTCAGGCGCCCCAGGCCCATCTTGATGGGGTTGGAATCGTGATCCTCGGCCACGCCGAAAAGCAGCAGATAGCGGGTGTGGTCCCAATCGGGCTCGCCGAACTCCCAGAACGAACCGCCGATGGTATAGAGGCCGGCGGCTGCCATGTTGACCGAACAGAAGCCGCCATGCGCCGCGTAGTTCAGGGTGCCGTACTGCTTGGCCCACCACCCGGTCATCGACTGCGATTGGTCGCGGCCGGTAAAGAAGGCCAGGCGGCTCGGATCGGTCCGGCGCGTCTCGCCCAGCCAGCCGGTGGCGACCTCCAGGGCTTCGTCCCACTCGATCTCGCGGAACTCGCCGGCGCCCCGCTCGCCTACCCGCAGTAGCGGTTTGCGTAGCCGGGCCGGCGAGGTGTGCTGCATGATCCCGGCCGAGCCCTTGGCGCACAGCACGCCGCGATTGATCGGGTGGTCGGGATTGCCCTCGATGTAGCGGACCTTGTCGCCTTGTAGATGCACACGGATGCCGCACCGGCAGGCGCACATGTAACAGGTGGTGCATTTTACCTCGTCTGCGACCTTGGGCGAGGTGTCGACGCGCGGAGCCGGCGCAGGGCCCGACGGCAGACTCACGCCTCCGGTTCCGGACGCTTATCGCCGGTGATCATAGAGCGCACCAAATTCTCGCGGTGGGCAAAACTGACGAAGACCACGCCGCCAATGTGCAAGAAAACGAGGGCCAGCGTGATGTTGGAGAGCACCTCGTGCAACTCCTCCCAAAACTCGCCTCGGTCTTCGTCGTCCTCAGCCTCGTCGCCGTTTTTGTCGTTATCGTCATCGGCCCCATCGTCATCAGCCAGCGCCGCCGGAATCGCTTGCACTGGGGCGTGCCAGGCGAAGGCGGCGAGGGGGCCGCGGTTATTCTCCAAGGCATAGACCATTAGGCCGCTGTAGACCGTCGCCGCCAACATCACCAGCAGGACGATGATCATGGCACCGCCGGCCGGGCTGTGTCCGATATAGCGGCGTGCCCGGAAGGCGAGTAGGTCGCGGAAATAGCTTATGACCGTGCGTGGCCGGTAGATAAAATCGGCAAAGCGCGCGTGCCGCGTGCCGATGATACCCCAGACGACGCGAAGCACGACCACCCCGCCGACCAGATACCCGGCCCAGGCGTGCAGGCTCAGCAGATCGTCCTCGGTGAAGTAAGCCACGAAAAAGCCGACGACGATGGTCCAGTGACCGATGCGGACCAGCGGGTCCCAGACCCGAGTCAGGGCTGTCTTCGCATTCTGCATGATTGAGCGTCCCCCGAGATGATGATTGATCACAAAAATAGCCTCGAACGTTGCAGGAATCATGATTCAGATCAATGTACGATTGCTCGGCACGTTGGCAAATGACGCCAATATTGCGGACGCAGGACCCCCCTGTCCGTACCGCATGCAATTACCGATCAAAGGACGAGGAACGATGAAGACGAAGCTGAAGACTTTTGGTGCGATTGTCGCGCTGTCCGTTGGCGTCATGACCGGGACGGCCCTGTCGCTGTATCCTGGTCTCGTTGCTGCGCAGCAAATCTATGGCAGTCAGCTGATGACCGAACAGGAGCGGATCGAGTTCCGCGCCAGGATGCAGAATGCCAAGACCGCGGAGGAGCGTGAACGCATCCGGCTTGAACACCACAATGAGATGCAGGAGCGGGCGAATCAAAAGGGTATGACCCTGCCCGATCAGCCGCCGGCTCAAGGGATGGGCCAGGGCATGGGCCAGGGCAAGGGGGCGGGTCAGAGTCCCGGCGCGGGTCAGGGGAAGGGCAAAAGCAACTAACGCACCGCTGGCTCCGCCCAAGAACCTGCGCGGGCACCGCGCTCGCCCAGGCAGAGCGGCGGCTTGCGTAACCGCGCTGACATGGGCCTCCTCAACTACGGCGCGGCGCGTGTGACCAGGCCCAAGCCTTAGGTCGCGTAATCCACGGGAACGGCAGTGGTGTGCTTGATCTCTTCCATGGCGAAGCTGGAGCTTACGGCCGACAGGTCGGCGGACTTGATCAGCCGTTTGTAGACGGCATCGTAGCTATCGATGTCGGGAACCACGATCTTCAGCAGGTAATCCACGTCACCGCTCATGCGGTAGAATTCGACAACCTCCTCGATGTCGGCGACCGCCTTGGCGAAGCCTTCCAGCCATTCGTAGTTATGTTGGTTAGTCTTTAAGCGAACGAAGACCGTCACTCCCACGTTCAACTTCTGACGGTCGAGCAGGGCGACCCGTCGCTGGATCAGGCCGGATCGCTCCAAGCTCTGGATGCGGCGCCAACATGGTGTCGTCGAAAGCCCCACTTTTTCGGCGATCTCCGCCACCGGCACGGTAGCGTCGGCTTGCAGAATCCGCAGAATCTTCCGATTGATGTCGTCCACGAGAACNAAATTCCATATAATGACATTATGGTAGTATTTAATACTACTTTCATGCCCTGTTTTTAGCATAAATGAAAGCCATTTTTCACGACTCCGAGATATAGTGCGCCTTTCCATGGACGCGCGAGAAGAAGGACAAGACCCTCATGCTCAAATCGGCTTTTACCGACCATCCGGCCTCTGTCGGCGAGACGTATGGCCAACACATGGGGATGGCCTTTAGTTTTGCCGGGCGCATGTTTCTGGCCAGCTTGGCTTGTCTAATCCATGGTTTTCTGCCGTTTCTTTGCGTACGCACGGGCAGTGCGGCCATTACGGATTTGCATTCTCGCATGGTCACCCATCGTGACCACCGGACCGTAGAGCAGCGCGAACCGGCTTCTTCCCGCGCAGCCGCGGCGTAACATTCCCTAATTCCATTTGAGTTTGGCGGCCGCCGGCCGCCATCCAATTCGTCGTTTTCCTGTACCCGGCCCCGAATGCGAGGTGGCGGGCGATCACGCATTCTTTTGTCCAGTTTGACCCCTCTCAGTCGTATTGTCTGTGAAACGGCAATGAGGGGAAATCGATGAAGGACTATTTACTGATACTTCGAGACCACGAGTGCCGCTGGGTGCAGTTCTCGCCGGATGAAATGCAGCGACTCATCCAGAAGTTCGCGGCTTGGAACGACTCGCTGCGGCAGGACGGGCGGTTGCTTGGGGCCGGTAAACTGGCACAGGACTTGGGCCTAACCGTGCGGGCGCGCGATGAAGAGCTTGTGGTGGACGGGCCGTTTTCCGAGGCGAAGGAGGCCATTGGCGGCTACTACTGTATTCGCGCGGAGACCTATGAAGAGGCCGCGGCGATGGCCAAGGGTTGTCCTATCTTGACCTATGGTGGGACGGTCGAAGTGCGGGAGTTGATGACAGTTCTGAAGCCGTAGCGCCGCCCCTCCGCATGCCGCAACACGAAGAAAACGCGCCGCTATTCGTCGAGGATTTCTTTCGCGCCAAATGGCGCGAGATCATGGCCGCCCTGACCCGGCGGTTTGGTTCCGCGCGCTTCGGCGAAATCGAAAATGCCGTCCAAGACGCCATGGAACGCGCGTTGGCAACGTGGCCGGTTGCCGGCGTGCCGGAAAATCCTGGCGGCTGGCTCTACATGGTTGCCTGTAACAAGATTCTCGATGGATTGAAGGCCGAAACCCGCGGCCGAGAGAAGGCACCGTCCGTCAAACAAGCGCTGTACCCCGAAGACGAGGTGGCGCCCGCATGGTTGGGCCCGTTGGAAGACGATGTCTTGCAGCTCATCTTTGTGTGTTGCCATCCGAGGATGAATGCCCGTGAAAGTGTGACCATTACGTTGCGCTACGTTTGCGGCTTGGGCTGCGGCGAGATTGCCGCCTTGATGTTGTCGACGGAGCAAGCGGTTCTCAAGCAACTCAATCGAACAAAGATTAAAATTCGGGACCGTCCAGGACCTTTCGTGCCGCCGGACAAGGCCGAGCAGCGGGAGCGGATGACGCAGGTTCTTCAGATCGTCTATCTGCTGTTCAGCGCGGGTTATTCCGCCCCACTCGGCGAGCATTTGGTGCAGCGGGAGCTTTGCCGCGAGGCGCAACGGCTGATCGATCTATTGCTGGCTAGTCACGTAGCGGACGACGGGCGCGTGTGGGCGTTGGCCGCGTTGATCGCGTTCCAGGCCTCGCGGCTGCCGGCACGCGCCGATTCGGACGGTCGATTGTTGCGTCTAAGCGAGCAGGACCGAACCTTGTGGGATCAGGAGCAGATTACCCGCGGTATGATGTGCCTTGAGCGATCGATGTCCGGAGCCGGGCGCAGCCGGTACCATCTGGAGGCCGCGATTGCGGCCTGCCATGCGGCGGCCGTTTCATTCGAGGACACGGACTGGCACCGCATTCTGGCGTTCTATGACGATCTTCGGGAATTGGCGCCCTCGCCGATTGTCGAGATGAACCGCGCCGTGGCGGTCATGATGGTCGACGGTGTCGATGCCGGGCTTTCCGTTCTCACGGCCCTGCGTGACAATCGGAAGCTCCGGGACAACGGACTTTTCCACAGCCTGCTCGCGGATTTTCACAGGCGTGCGGGGGATATGACGAAAGCTTCCGAATTTTATAACCTTGCCTTGACGCAATCCCCAAACACCTCCCTGCAGCGGTTCCTGACGGATCAGATG
>JGI24023J19991_10003878_pt1 | contig 10352 bp, 9 predicted proteins | sample Cruoilmetagenom1_FD_19991 | JGI IMG/M metagenome (IMG submission 19991)
ACCCACGTCAAACTCAACCCGCCTGCCGGTTCACCGGTGGATATTTTACTGCTGAATGGAGCAGAGTGCGAACCGTATATCACCTCAGATCACCGGCAGATGCTTGAGCATGCTGCGGAGATCGTTGGTGGAGCTGGAATTATCCTGAAAATACTCGGTATTAATGAGTGTTATATCGGTATTGAATCCAATAAACAGGATGCAATCAAGGTGATGACTGCGGCAGCAGAGCAGGCATCGACTGGAGACTGTTCAATCAAGATCGAGACATTGCAGGTAAAATATCCTCAGGGTTCGGAGAAGCAGCTCATTCAGGCCATTACCGGAAGAAAGGTTCCGGCAATGGCGCTTCCTTCCGCAGTGGGCGTTGTGGTGCAGAATGTATCAACGGCTAAGGCAATTTATGATGGTGTTGTCTATGGCAAGCCACTCTACGAGAAGGTGGTCACGATAGCTGGAAAAGGCATCAATAAACCTGCCAATCTTCTGCTGAAAGTAGGCACCAGAATCAAAGATATTGTCGATTATCTTGGAGGGCTGGAACCGGGATTATCAAAAATTATTATGGGTGGGCCGATGATGGGTTTTGCTGTGTCCAGCCTCGATATCCCAATCACCAAGACTACTTCTGCGATTCTTTTTCTCACAGAAGACGAGATCGACACCAGTCCCCATTCCCAGTGTATCAGGTGCGGATGGTGTCTCGAGGCCTGTCCCATGGGACTTGAACCGAAAGAAATCGGAATCTATGTGGAGGCCAATCGGGCCGAGGACACCGAACCTTTTGGCGTTTTTGATTGTTTCGAATGTGGCTCCTGCGCCTATGTCTGTCCGGCCAAGCGCCCCCTTGTGCAGTTTGTAAGGCTTGCCAAGATGAAGGCAAAGAGACCGTAACACAAGCTTGGGTTTATCCGGGAATTGAAGGAGAATTATGATCAAACAGCAAGTGTCAGACGACCAGACAACTGCACCGGTGAAGCTCTGGAAGGTTTCTGTCTCACCACATATAAAGAGCAGTGAGTCGGTTGAAAAAATTATGTGGACGGTTGTTGCCTGTCTTATGCCGCCACTGATTTTATCAGTTTTTGTTTTCGGTATTCAAACGCTTTTCATAACGGCTGTCTCCGTTGTCAGTTGCGTCGTTGTTGAAGCTGTGAGTCAAAAAGCGTTAGGCCGAAGAGTGACCATAAAGGACGGAAGTGCGGTGCTTACCGGACTGCTCCTTGCCTTTGTCATACCTCCCGGTGTATCACCTCTGCTGCCGATTCTTGCAGCAATTTTTGCAATCTATATCGGCAAACATCTTTTAGGCGGAATCGGCTATAACTTTTTTAATCCGGCTCTGCTTGGGAGGGCCTTTTTGCTGGCATCTTTTCCGGTTGCCATGACATCGGCATGGCTTTCCCCTGTGGAAGGATTCGGGATTTTTTCCTATCTCGGAACATCCATAGATGCAATATCCACAGCCACTCCGCTGGCGGTGATGAAAGAACAGGGATTGGCTGCATTTACTGAAGCGTTCGGCTCCGGAGCTGGACTGTATACGAGCTTTTTTTTAGGTTGGCGTCCCGGTTGTATTGGTGAGACCTCCGGCCTTCTTCTCCTGCTTGGAGGTGGTTATCTGCTTTACAGGAAATATATCACCTACCACATCCCAGTCTCAATCCTTGGCACCATAGCTGTGCTTACCTGGGTGTTTGGCGGAGAAACCTATTTCAGAGGGGATCCATTGCTCGCACTTGTAACCGGGGGGGCGATTCTCGGCGCATTTTTTATGGCTACGGACTATGTAACATCCCCAACCACAAAGATATCCCAGATTGTGTACGGTATCTGCATTGGAGCTTTGACTGTCCTGATTCGCTTGAAGGGAGGATATCCTGAGGGAATCTGTTATGCCATTCTTCTCATGAATCCATTGAGTACTGTTTTGGACAGCTGGTTTAAACCGAAACGTTTTGCTCCACCCCAGGGAGGTGCAGAATGAAAGATATTATCACTATCATTATCCGCCTGACAGTATCATGCCTGCTGGCCGCCACCGTCATCGGTGTTACCTTTATCTTTACATCCAATGCCAAGAAACATAACGAACACGCTAAAGAGCAGCAGGTTATACTTGAATTACTGGGTTACAGGGGCGATGTAACAGTGCCGGATTCGATTTCCATGCATGAAATCTATCGATACATTATTTCCGGCCAGGACAGCCAGTCTATCGGTTATCTTGTACCGGCCGGCCATGGCGAAGATGGTGGCTTTTTCTTTGTTAATATCGACCTGAACGGCAAACTGATTGAGAGTAAAATCGTTGATATGAGTGAGGTGGACTCAAGAGAGACCGAAATCCGTGATACGGTAATGGCGGAGGCCGCCGGACCAGGCCATGTGGTAGATTTTGCTGATCAGACTATTGTCGTAACTGAGAGCGGCAGCCGGATTGCCTATCTTCTCGGTGGTAAGTTTCAAGGCTTCAAAACCTTTATTAATGTAATGCTGGCAGTCGACCCCGGGTTTAGCATGGTTGGGCTGGAAATCCTTGAGCATGAAGAAGATCCCGGACTTGGGGCGGAAATTGAGCAGGATTACTTTAAAAACCAGTTTAAAGGGAAGCCTTTTGAGGTTCTGAAAACTATTGATGTTGTCAAAAAACCTATTCCTGCAGAATACCTCGATGCGCTGAACAGCAGGTTGAGCGACGAAGATATTTTAGAGATTCGTAACCGGTACAGGGATCAGGACATTTATGCTCTGACCGGCGCTACTATCTCCTCAAAAGCGGTGAGTAATGGTGTGAAAAACATTGTGAAAAAATTTGCCTACCGTGTAACTATTTTAGATAACGTTCTGCAGGAACAGCAGCTTGCTGTCTCTTTTTAGCAACCGGGAGAGGAACAGAAATGGCAAATGATAAATCAGGCATGCAGCTGGTTGTCAACGGGATTCTGAGTGAAAACCCGATTTTCAGATTGGCACTCTCCATGTGTCCGGCAGTGGGAATCTCAACAACTGTTATGAATGGTCTTATGCTGGGGATCGCCGTACTCTTTGTCCAGGTCTTTTCCAGTGTAACCATTTCAATCTTTAAGAATGTGATCCATCCCAGGATCCGCATTCCGACCTATACGCTGACGATTGCAACATGGGTAACCGTAATAGACCTGGTACTGGCAGCACTTCTGCCGGATGCGTATGCTAAGATGGGGATTTTCGTTAAACTTATCGTTGCCTTTGCCATCATAACCATGCGCCTTGAAATGTTTGCCTGTAAAGAGAGTGTGAAGGACTCCTTCTGGGACGGGCTGGGGATGGGGCTTGGCTTTATGGTGGGTATGGTGGTTATCGGTTTTGTCAGGGAACTTCTCGGCTCAGGTGCCATTCTCGGCTATGATGTTCTCGGCTTTAAACCATTGCTTTTCTTTATCCTTCCCAGTGCAGGATTTTTTGTGGTCGGTTTGATGATGGCCTTTTTTAACTGGATTGAACTGTATTATAAAAGATCAAAAGGGTGATACGACATAAGTACGTTTATATGAAAGTCATGTCGCTCCCAGGGCAAGGAGGGATTCGGAGGAGTGTTGACATAACAGGTAAGGGAGCACGCGAGACTCCGATCCACAGCCTGCGAGGACGTTTGGCAACACTCCTCCGAATCCCGGTTATATTACTTTCATGCTTCGTTGTGTAATTTATTTTATGGGTGTTAAATTATCCAAGGTTTAAATGATGACTCTTGACAAAATCCACTTCACGTTGATTGCGGCTCTGTTATTCTGTCTGGTTCCGGTTTTGGGCCATGGTGAGGGTCTAATAACCGGTCAGAGCTTTGCGGGCGATAACGAAATAGTTGTTTCTTTTTCTACGCCATTGGATAAAGGGACTGCAGAAGATCCCGGGAACTATACTGTATTTGAAGAACCTGACCCGGATATCCGGCTGCAACTTGAGTCGGCAACTCTTGCTGACGACGGAAAATCTGTCTCGCTGCTGTTTGAAGAACCTTTAAATATGATACGAACTCATATAGTTTCTATTGCAGGGTTGCCGGGGCAGGAGAAAACCACTTTTAAGGTAAGTAAATCATATCTGGGATACCTGTTTTCCATCCTCATCTCTGCTCTGCTCATTAATAACTTTGTTTTTACCAAGTATCTCGGTCTCTGTGTCTTTTTTGGAACCTCGAAACGAAAGAGTACAGCAAAGGGAATGGGAGTTGTTTTTACCCTGGTTATTGTGGCAGCCTCTCTGATGAGCTGGTTCTTTTACCAGTTCATTCTTGTACCATATAACCTTAATTTTCTGCAGATTCTGGTCTTTATCGGGCTGGTTTCACTCACCGTTCAGGCGGTGGATACAATCCTTAGAAAAGTAAATCCCATTCTGTTTAACTCCTTTGGGGTTTATCTTGTTCTGGTTATCGCTAATTGCGTGATTATCGCTGTTCCTCTGATTCTAGCCAACAATAACTATAATGTTTTTGAAACATTAATGTTGTCTCTTGGAGCAGGCGGCGGGTTTCTTCTGGCGCTTTACCTGATGAGTTCGGTGAGTGAGCGTATGGAGCTTGCAAATATACCACCCACTTTTAAAGGCCTGCCTATAGCTTTTATCGTGGCTGGACAGTTTGCTATGGCTTTTCTTGGCTTTTCAGGGTTACAGATATTTTAATGGCGTCGTAAAAAGTCCGATCTCCTTCGTTGTGGGCTTTTCTCAGAACCTCAACATACCACATGTATTGTTGAGGTTCTGAGAAAAACACTACGCCTCGTATATCGAACTTTTTGACGTAGCCATCTGAAACTTCCGATAAGCGTAGACTTCGAGTGACTTTTTTACGAGGTTATCATATTTTAAGGCGAGAGTAATAAAGATATGGATCTGGAATTAGTTAAAATAGCATTGGGCGGATTGGTATTACTTGGCTGTATAGGTCTGTTTTTCGGTATCGGTCTGGCCCTTGCTGCCCATAAATTTGCAGTAGAGGTCAATCCTCTTATAGAAGAAGTCTTGGAATCACTACCTCTTGCACAGTGCGGAGGATGTGGATATCCGGGATGTGAAGGATACGCAATTGCAGTTGTCAACGATCCGGATGTACCACCCAATCTCTGCTTCCCCGGAAAAGAAAAGGTTGCACAACGAGTAGCCGAGCTTACAGGTAAAAAGATGGTAGCGATAGAAGATCAGATTGCACTGGTCCGCTGCTCCAGGGAAGAGGGGAGGGTAAGCCATAAACATGAATACTATGGCTTTGCATCCTGTACTGCGGCAAATCTCAGTTTCGGAGGGCCCTCCTCCTGCAACTATGCGTGTATTGGCCTTGGGGAGTGTGCTGCAGCCTGTCCCTTTGATGCCATTGATATGGTAGAAAACTTTCCCATCGTTAATCCTGATAAGTGTGTGAGCTGCGGTGTTTGTGTAAAGACATGTCCGAAAAATATAATCGAGCTTCAGACATTGAAGGCACGGGTTTATATGCCCTGTTCGACAAAAGACTTAGGCAAAAAGGTTAAACAGGTTTGCCAGGTGGGGTGTATTGGGTGTAGGATGTGTGTGAAAGCATGTCCAGCAGAGGCAGTCACTTATGTAGATAACCTCATTCGGATTGATCATGAGGCCTGCATCGGATATGGGCCAGGTTGCGAGACAGCGTGCGTCACAAAATGCCCACGTGATATTTTCAGGGAATATAAAGGAGCTCAGGTAATATCCCGAGATCTAAATGACGGCCTCAAAATGGCTGCTTAGTTTTTACGGTTCCATCAAAATTTAAGATTGGAAATTACTATGCATAATTCACCAACTCAATGTGATCAAAAAAGAAGATCGTTTTTGAAATTATCCGGCCTTCTGGGGCTGGGAATGGCATCAGCGGCGCTTCTTCCGGCTGAAAATGCGGAAGCTTTTCTCTTTAACAGAAAAGAATATAAGGTGACTAAAACCCGCCTTGCCATGGGCACTTTTGTAGCCATGACTGCAATCCACTCCTCAAAGGACGAGGCGGAGAAGGCCATTGGGCTCGCTTTTAATGAGATAGACAGGTTGAGTGAATTGTTTACGCACTTTGAAGACAGCTCTCCTGTTGGGACTCTTAACGGGTCGGGGGAACTTGAACAACCGCCCCAGGAACTGCTGGATCTTATAGCACAGTCGCTCTATTATTATCGCCAGACTGGCGGTGCCTTTGATATTACGGTAAAGCCTCTTATAGACCTCTATAAAACCAGCTTTGCTTCAGGCGGCCAACCGGGTGAGAGCCAGATAGATGCAGTACTCAAACGGGTCGGGATGGAGAATATTCGCTTCCAGTCCGGTTTAGTCCAGTTTGCCGGTAGTGGTATGTCTATTACTCTTGATGGTATAGCCAAGGGATATATCGTTGACCGGGCGTCTGAAGTTCTGACTGCAAACGGCTTATCCAATCACCTGATTAATGCAGGTGGAGATATACGGACCAGTGGCGCCGCTGCAAAGGGAAAGGCCTGGACTGTTGCTGTGCAGGATCCGAAAAAATCGAAAAAATACCCTGACATAATTACCCTGCAGGATGGTGCAATTGCCACTTCCGGGAACTATGAGATCTACTATGACAAGGAGAAACTGTTCCATCATATTATAGATGGTCGAACAGGTCTTTCGCCGCAACTTTCAACAAGCGTTACAGTAGTTGCTCCAACGGTCATGGACGCTGATGCTCTTTCCACATCTGTCTTTGTCATGGAACCTGCAGCGGGTGTGCAGTTTATTAACCGCCAGCATGACTGCGAATGTTTTATCATGGCAAAGGGTGGAACTGTTACGCGGTCAAATGGCTGGCAAGTATGATGGCGTCGTAAAAATTCTTCACCTGGTTCGTTGCTACAAATTTTTTATTGCTACGACGTACTTTAGTACGCCGTAGCAATAGAAAATTTGTGCGCCTCGCATGTGAAGTTTTTTCTTAGCCATCCAGAAATTTGAGCATTTATGAGTTTGTCAATCTTTACCTGTTCAACAGTGTTTCCAGTTTGTCGGTCAGTACACTTTCTTCTGAAGAACTGATAGCTGCATGCAGTGAACGCAGGATTTCACGGATTATTGCCACCTTGGGGTTTGGGGAAAGTAGTTGAACTTCGATGGTCTTTATGTCAATGACTCCTTCCTCAAGGAGCGGATAATCGGATTTTGTTCGGGCAAGCTCGTGTTTCAGTTCAGCAAGTACAGTTTCGACAACCTGCCTTCCCGCATCATCCAGTACAACTTCCTGTCCAAGTCGTAGATTATCATCACTGCTGCCGTCGGCGGCAGGTGCAGGAGTGACGCCCAATTCTTCCATGCCCTGATTGGTAATACCAATACCTCCGGAGAGCGTTTTTAGTTCTGCCAGGCCGAGTATCATCAAATTTTCAGCTGTCGCCCTGGCCTCTGCTTCTTCAAAACCGACGGCTGAACCTACATCAAGCATGGAGACCTGGGCATCAGTGTTGCCTTCCGTCTGCCTGTACAGTTCAGCCAGATAGGTTGTATTTGTAGTATTATTGCTGTCCATATGAAAAAAATCCTCTGTAAAAAGTTTATATGAAAGTCCTGTCGCTTCCCGGTTACATTACTTTCATAACAGCGTAGCGGTGTCATCGTTGTGAAATTCATTTCATGAGTGTTATTCGGCGCATGCTGGGTTCTTTAATCAGAATAGTTGCTAAGTTCAATATGCTGTCTGAAAAATGGGCGATACTCATCCTTGCGGTGACTGACAAAGATAATCGTTGAAATGTTCAGATCTGCAATCGTTTCCAATAAGTTAAGCAATCGATTTTTATTTATGTCATCAAATCCCTGGGTGGGTTCATCGAGGATGAGCAGTCTGGGAAGTTTGATAATTGCCCTGGCAATCAGCACCAATCGCTGGTCGGCATGGCATAGTTTCCTGAATGGACTACTCTCTTCCTGCTGAAGCCCGATCCGGCTAAGCCAGTGACGCGCAGTTCTAATCTGTCCATCACTTACTTTCTGGTAAAGTCCAATGGAGTCGAAAAGGCCGGAGAGAACTATCTGGAGCACATTTCCGGGAATTCGATGATCTCGGTGCAAGCCGGGGGAAACAATACCCATATGTTTTTTTATTTCCCAGATTGATTCTCCACTACCCCTTTTTTTGCCGAAAATTTCAAGCTCATTTGCATAACATTTCGGGTTGTCTCCAGTGATGATGTCCAGCAGGGTTGATTTACCACACCCGTTTGGGCCGGTAATCAGGGTATGATCTCCGGGAAAAATGTTCAAATCAAGATCGTGGAACAGTCTCTTTCCCCCATAACCCGCAAAACCGTTGCGGAGGACGACAAGTGGTTTTTTCTGCAGGGTGGGAGATGAGTGGTACCGGGGGAGTTCTTCTGTCCACCGGGAGTCCATATCTGTTGATTGTGAATTGCCGATTAATTGCAGAACTTGTTTTTTATAGCCGGACTGCAGCATCCTGCCTGCGGAAATTAGAGCGAGGTGACTGCACCAGTCGGGGATGTCAATAACTGAATTGACGACCACCATAAGTTGAATACCACTCTCATTGACAAGCCTGAGTGCATGGTCGAGTTCTCTGCAGCTGTTTTCGTCGAGACCGTCATAGGGGTTTTGAATGATGAGATAAGTTGCACCTCCAAGCAGCTCCTTTAACAGGAGGAGCTTTCTGCACTGTCCGGAGCTGAGCTGCCTGTATCCCTGTTCAAGGTTGTTGCCCATACCTAAAGCGTGGATTAGAGGGAGATGGTTTTTATAGTTCGGTAAAAAATCTTTTGCCGGCGTACCCGGATCAATCCTGTCCATAAAATCTGTATTGTCGAGTCGTAACTCTTTTTCGAATATATCCTGCTGGCGTTTGAAGGAGAGTAACCCCGGATGTTCAGGAAGGTGAAGCAGGGAGGCTGTGTATTCCCTCAGGTCTCCAGCGAGAAGGGCAACAAAAGAATCAATTCCGGAACGATTTTCACCATAAATGCACCAGGGTTCACCCGGCTCCGTCTTGAATTTACTGATCTGTAACTCTTTATGCTCAAAGTTCTCAATGTCCATGATGGTCTATCTGTTGTAGACTGCAGGAGGAAACGTTATTTTATTTGGTATTTTAAAGAGGTGCCGGGGATGATTATAACCATACGATAATAAACATTTTCAGCCGGGAATCAAATAACCTGTTGCATTATCATACGTCTAAGGACAACAAATACCATGCTGTCGCCTGATATATTTTCAGCAGAGTGGGTGATTACTCTCTATTACCTTCTGGTTCTCGCCACTATTATTGTCGTGGCGAAGATTGTCAGCACCCTTGCGGCAGGCAGAACATTGCGCGGGGAGGCTCGTTTTCTTCTTCTGGCACCTGTATTATCTATCAGCTCCTGGCAGCAGGTGGTACTACTTGGCAAACCGGATAAACGGTTATTGCTTTACAAAGGCATGATTTTTCTGCCATTGCTGGCTATCGTTTTTCTGTGGATGCCAACACTCACTTCGGGTATGGCCTGGTGGATTCGTTCATACCTTGCCATTTTGCCGTTCTGGCTTCTTATCGAGACGATTCAGCTATTGGTACAGTTATGCTGGTCACAGGTGAACCGGTCTGTTCCGGCGATTAGTCAACACCCCCTGATGGCGAAGAGCGTTGCTGATTTCTGGGGACGTCGTTGGAACCGTCTGTTTGGGGACTGGCTTCGGCAGGTCTGTTTTCAGCCTCTTGCCCGTCAGCCCATTCTCGCCCTGACGGTTACCTTTATAGTTTCTGGTCTTATCCATGAACTGCTGGTCAGTCTGCCGCTATGGCTGGTATACCGGGTGAACTGTTTTGGTTGGATGGTTGGTTATTTTTTACTTCAAATGCTGGGGATCCTGGCAGAACGACAGTGGTTAAGACAATCTCCCCGTTTAAATCGTCCCTTCGTCTGGCTTGTGGTTCTTGCTCCGGTACCTCTTATTCTCAATCAGGGCACTCTTCTTATATTTCACCTGGCGATACTATCGTAAAATGGATCTGGTGCTGCTACTAACCAGCCGGGTTTAATAGTATCTTAGATTTTCTTGTTTTTATGCTGATATGGATATTTACCCTTTTTTTCATATTGTGTTGTCGGAGAACACAATATGAAATACAATAAATTTAATACCTTAGAAATTGTTTTCGTGAAGGTACTTTTTCAAGCAACTAATTTTAAACAACCTTCCTCAGTTTCTTGTTTTTTATTACAGAAATCCTGGAGTAAGGCACTAAAAAGTTTCGATCTATTCGGGTTAGCTACGTTGAGGATTTTACGATTGAACAACATTCAAAGATAACCCGAAGATAAGATGCAAGATTGGCCAAGTTATTTTTTTACAGCCCC
>JGI24023J19991_10003880_pt1 | contig 10351 bp, 8 predicted proteins | sample Cruoilmetagenom1_FD_19991 | JGI IMG/M metagenome (IMG submission 19991)
ATGATTAGTCACTTCTTCATAATCAGATAAACTAAACGATAGGTTGTTAATTGAATCTCGTAATTGAGTTTTGAATAGGCCTGCATTATATGCCCAGTCTTTACTGGACAAGTCCTTATTTAATTCATTCATCTCATCAAGCCATTCAACATGACAATAATCATTTAAAATATTTCTTAGTGGTTTCGGTATTTTATTCATGCCAATGGTACTAGACTCGATTGATTATTTATAACGACCTATTTTTTGCCTCTGTCAAAGTAGAAGGCATCAATGAGAAACTACTTACTAGAATGACTTTGTTCACTTTATAGGTGGAAGAGGCTTGCCCGTTTCTTGTTCAATTATCCCTGAAACTTCTAAGATTAATGCTCTACATGCTTCATCTTCAGTATTAAAATACTTAATGTCCCTTTTTTTTCCGCGCTCACTATAGTACGACGCCCAACGGCCATCGATTTTTCCAATTCCCTCGACTTCACCACCTCCCAGTCCATCAATTACATAATATTCATCAGGTACGTTGTTTTGTTCAAAATAGAGTTTCATCTCTGCTATATTCATTACTTTACCTCTCGTAGGAAACCATTTTTTATTAGCTCCCTCATCGGCATACCGGTTCAATACTGAATTCCACCACCTTCGGTGAAATAGATTGGCCTGTCATCCTGTGGCCAATGTTTATTGTCTATCATTTCATAGGCGAAATAACGTGATTGTAAAAAATATCAAGTATTTGAAGAAGTCGGAATGAATGCTGGCAAAACTAAATGAACTCGCTGTTTTCGGAAATTCAGGTAATTATCAGGATACCATTCATAAATTTTTGATTTATTTAATTCTAATGATGGGGCGGGTAAATTTGCTCTCAAAACAAATTCACTAACTCTCACTCTATCCAAGCGAGATATGTCTTCAAGCTGAGACTGATTTAGCTCTTGAGTTTGTTTGTAACAATTGATTAAGCTTGTAACCCTCTATTCAATATTGCCTCAGACATTATTGTATAAACATCGTAGCTAGGTGAATCAAAAGGAACATATTCTACTTCCAAGACAAAGAATTCGTTTCCCGTATCAGCGTTGAATTTATCAACTCCTTTTTGAATTGAGGCAGCTAACAGCTCTTCCTTAATCAATGACTCACCAGTCTTCCCCTTTGGGTTAAATTGCTTAAACAACAATTTATCTATTGGCTGTTGACTAACCTTAAGACCAAGATAATGTTGTTGATCACCCGTATCACGAAGACCTATTAAAAAACCATTTTTTTCAATAATTTTCATAAAATTAATCCTGTATAGGTGACGGGTATTTGCCGTGTGCCCGTTTGTGAGCCTTACCAGATCCCGGGCCCCAAAGTTCTAAGATCTTCCTTTCGGCCGCTTCATGCTTGAGCAACTTAATATCATCAGCCCCATGAGTTCCTTCAATTAATCGATTCCAACTATCCGAGATCTTTGCATCACTATCCAGGCGCCCCCATTCTACAAAGTCATCACCATAATCGTCATATTTTTTATGGCTATCATAAAACAAGTGATTTTTGATCTTTTCTATATTAGATGTTTTAAACCCGGTATTTTGAGAAATAAGTTCTATGTCATCTGTTCGGTTTCGAATAATGTCATAAGCGCCATCAGCTTCATCAATCCAACCAGTACTACCGCCGCTTTGACCTAAGCGTGTCGTGTCTGGAGCATCAATATTTTTCTTTCCAACGCCCAGCAAAGACTTAGGCGGCTTCCTCGTGCCTACCATCCCTATAGCACCCGCAATAGTCCCCGCGAATTCACCATAAGCCTCATTATCATATTTCAGATTGTCTATTGCCAGAGGGTTTTCATTCACCCCTGAATTTAACTGTGGATAACGATCAGTATATTCAGCCAGTTCACGTTTACGGGCGACATCCGTCGCCGTATTCGTAGTGTCAATGGCGGTATTGGCGATAGCCCGTCGGGTATCAGCCATATTAGCCCCTGGAAAGAGGGGTTCGGAGGCAGGTTTTTTGACACTGCCCCGTTGTAGTGGTTTTTTAACCTGGTTCAGTAATAAATTAAAGTGATATTCAGAAGCAGAATAGAGATGTTCGCTCAGTGTCCATTGACCTTTATCAGGGTGGTCTTCATCCTGCTTCCAGATGAAGGCAGGATAGCGCACATTTTCCTCGAAGGTGTGGACTAACAGGACACTCCCTTCTTCGATTTTTCTTAATAAACGTGTAAGGGCCTGTGGGTCAACGTTATGACGGGAACCTTTGTATGTATCACTAAGAGGATTTTTGAAAATGCCGCTGTGAATTTTCGGACTGGGACGGGATAATTCGTTTCTGACGGTTCCTTGCGCAAAAAAGGGGCGTTCTATCCTGGGCAGGTCTTGCCATTTAATATCTTCATGATACTTAAGTTGCATATTTCATCCGTTGAAATATTGGCCGTCATCCGGTGGCCAATGTTTTTGTCCATAAGCTGATGATTACGGTAATAGTTTTTGAAAAGAGATTCAAGTGATTTTTCTTTTTTGCCAGTTGATGTAACAAATAAAGCCAATTAACAGGTTGCAGTTTAATTGCCTTTAATTCGTGCTTATTCCATAAAAAATACCATTTATGTTGGAACGCAGGTTAATTTTTGGATTGTTATCACTTGTTCTCTATTGGCTGCTGATTGCCCAGACATTTTATAGTCATTGCCAAAATGGTTGAGTAGCGCTCCGATTTCGGGTTTTTCGATAGTCATCAGCCAGTCCCGCGTTCGATTCGTGGTGCCGGCACCATATAAATCAACTGCTTATATCAATCCCGCCGAGTGCGGGATTTTTTATTTCTGCTCTTCCTTCGCTCATCGTTTGTTTTCTTTTCAGTTTCCGTTGTTTGTTGATCATGGTGTTATCGCCAAAGTGCTGGATTTTACTTGGTCTGCTTTGGTAAAAACGTTATCGTATGGGCGTTATTTGATAATAGTGTCCAGGTCAGGTTAATTGGGGATGTGTATGTTTTTGTTGTTTAAAAGGAAGGTTCGATTGAGTCTGATCGTCAGTGCTGGCTTGCTGGTGTTGTTGGCGGGTTGTTCAGATTCCGGGACGAGTAAAGGCGCAGGGGAGTTGGTTGAGCAGGCTCGGCAGTTTATGGCTGAGGGCAAGACGCGCCATGCCTTGATCAAATTAAAAGAGAGTGTGCAGGATGATCCGGATAATGCGCAGGCGCGGTTGTTGCTGGCGCAGATTTATTTGCATCAGGGTGAGGCATCGAACGCGGAGATAGAGATCAAGAAGGCGATCAAGTTGGGTGTTGAGCGCGAGCAGTGGGTGCCGGTGTTGGGCAGGTCGTTGTTGTTGCAGTCTCGCTTTGATGCGGTCCTTAGTGACATCAAGGAAGAGGCGCAGGATAACAATAAAATAAAGGGCGAGATTGCCTTGATGAAAGGTGATGCCTATGTAGCCAAAAAGCAGCTGGAGCAGGCGCGTGAGCGTTTTAGTCAGGCGCTTTTGTATGAGCCTGCCATGCTGGGTCCTATCTATGGTCTGGCCAGGGTCTCGATCGAGAATAAAGATTATGTGCGTGGACTGGAATACCTGGATAAGGTGTTGTCACAGGATGCGAATCATTTGGCAGCTATTATAAAAAAAGGTGATGTGTTTTTGCACGGTGGTGACAAGGCGCAGGCCTTGGCGCTCTATGATCGTGCCGTGAAGGCGCAGCCGACTTCGTTAGAGGCCTTGTTGAAACGCGCCTATGTATTGGTGGGTATGGGTCGCATGCAGGACGCGCAGCAAGATGTTGTGACGACCTTGAAGCTTTACCCGAATTCAACGTTGGCGCATTACCTCAATGCCAGGGTTTATTTCAGCCANGGTGATATCGATAAGGCGAGTGATGCCTTGCAGGAGGTATTCAGTATCCAGCANGACTACCGGCCTGCNCAGTTACTGAATGGTATCGTTGCTATTGCCAAGGCTCGTTATCGTTTGGCTGAGCAGTCACTGGAAAGGCAGCTTGCCGTTGATAAGGGTCATCTTCTGTCTGTGAAGCTGTTGGCCTTGACCCATATTCACCTGGGTAATGCGGAAAAAGTGCTTGAACGTCTTGCCGGTCCGTCCACTGGGCTGCGGCTGGATCGGGAAGCCCTGGCTATTGTGGGTGTTGCTGCATTACGCGCAGGCGATGCGAAGCGGGGAGAGAGTGCATTAAAGGCCTCGTTTGTCTTGCGCTCGTCAACGCAGGAAGGGGGGCAGGGTTCGGCTTCAACGGATAATAATGATACCGCCAGTGACGGTGATATGTTGCAGGAAAAAAAGATCTTCAAGCAATTTTTCATGCAGGTGATGAATGCCGAGATTAAAAACCTGTTGAAAGATACCAAGCCTGGAGCCGATGCGTTTTATCAGGCGGGGCTCATCAGGATGTCACTGGGTGAGATGGATGTTGCCCGCGACCATTTTAATGAAGCACTCGCGCGTGGATTTGATCAGGCAGAAGTGCAAATGGCGCTGGCGCAGATCGCCATAAAGAAACAGCAGTGGAGTGAGGCCAAAACCTCGCTTGCTCTTGTGTTGGATAAAAAGCCTAAAGATGTCACTGCGTTGGTGACGATGACCCGTGTCCTTGAGAAAGCAGGCGATAATGCCCAGACAGTGCAGTGGTTGAAGCAGACGTGGGAGAGTGATGCGGATGCCCTGGCCGTGGGCCTGGCGTTGTTCAAGCATTATTTGCAAGATAAAAAACTCGCCCTGGCGGGCGGTGTTACGGAGTCGCTTTATTCTAACCACGCCGATAATCCCAAGCTGACCGAAACGGTCGCCAAGCTTTATGCCAATGCGGGCTACCCGGTTGAGGCCGTTGCCTTGCTCGAGGAAAAAGTGAAGGTGAAGGGTGCAAGGTTGGAGGATAGGTTGTTGCTGGCCGATATGCTTGCCCGTCAGGGGGAGTTGGCAGAGTCTGGTGCCTTATATAATAAGGCGTTGGCTAAAGACGCCAACAATCGCTATGCATTGATGGGGCTGGTCAGGTTACATATCAAGGCAAAAGAATACGACAAGGCCAGCAAAGTCGCACAGCGCCTGTTGGGAGTCGAGCCGGATTTGCCATTGGCTTATCAGGTGCAGGCGCGTATCGCAACGTTACAGGGGCAGCATCCACAGGCCGTGAAATTATATGTGCAAGCGATGCAGAAAGGCGAGAATGAACAGCTACTGGTCGCTTATGTAAACGCCCTGATGAAAAATAATGATCGTGATCAGGCGGTGTTGGAATCGCGCAATTGGTTGTTCAGACATCCTGCGCATCATCGCGTGCGTTTCCTTTTGGCGGGTATCTATCAGGAGTCAGGCAAGATCGATAAAGCCATTGATGAATATCTGTTGCTGGTGGATTCCCCGGTCTTTCAGATGGTGGCTTTGAATAATCTTATCTGGTTGTTTATGGATAGTAATGATGCGCGCCTGAATGAATATTTGGCCAGGCTTGTGCAGATGAAACCCGACGCGCCTGAAATAATGGACACGATAGGCTGGGCTTACTTGCAAACGGATAAAAAGGAAAAGGCAGGTGAGTATTTACCAAAGGCCGCTGAAAAATTAAAGGATAACCTGAGTGTGCAATACCATTTGGCTGTGTACTTTAATGCGATAGGAGAGATTCCCAAGGCGCGCAAAATATTAAGTGCCATCGTTAGTGCGGGTGGGGTGTTCGCTGAAAAACAGGATGCCGAGAAGTTATTATCGACCCTGTAAGGTCAATCACAACCCTGGCGGCATTAATGCCAGGGTTGCGGGTTTAAGATTGACTAGACCTTACCGTGACCAATGGCGTAATAAGTAATTCCGGCTTTTTCCAGTAGTTCCGGGTCATACAGGTTACGACCATCAAAGATGACGGGCTCTTTCAGGGATGACTTGATCAGCTCGAAGTCCGGGCTGCGAAATTGCGTCCATTCGGTCACGATGATCAAGGCGTCAGCACCTTTGAGTGCCGCTTCGCTGTTTTCACACAGTGTCAAATCGTCACGCTGGCCATAAATGCGGGCAGTTTCCTCAGTGGCTTCAGGGTCGTAGGCCTGTACACTGGCGCCCGCTTCCCATAGTTGTTCCATTAATACGCGGCTTGGTGCCTCGCGCATATCATCGGTTTTTGGTTTGAAGGAGAGTCCCCATAAAGCGAAGGTCTTTCCTTTCAGGTCTTGGGGGTAATGCTTGCTGATTTTGTTGAACAGTACTTTTTTCTGACGTTTGTTGACCGCCTCGACTGCCATGAGAAGCTCGGCCTCGTAACCGATTTCGCCAGCGGTTCGTTCCAGTGCCTGGACGTCTTTCGGGAAACAGGAGCCCCCATAACCACAGCCAGGGTAGATGAAGTGATAGCCAATACGGGGATCGGCGCCGATACCAACACGGATCTTTTCGATGTTAGCGCCGAGTTTTTCCGCCAGATTAGCCAGTTCGTTCATAAAGCTGATCTTGGTGGCCAGCATGGCGTTGGCGGCATATTTGGTCAATTCGGCAGAGCGTATATCCATCGTAATCAGGCGTTCATGATTGCGATTGAAGGGGGCATACAAGGTACGCAACAGCTCGGCAGTGCGCACATTATCGGTGCCGATGATAATCCTGTCAGGACTCATAAAGTCTTGAATTGCATCACCTTCTTTTAGAAACTCGGGGTTTGAAACAACGTCGAACTCGGTATTGACGCCCCTGTCTTTCAGGGTTGACTGGATTTTTTCCCGTACCTTGTCTGCGGTGCCGACAGGGACAGTTGATTTGTCTATGATGATGCGATAGTCATCCATGTGAGTACCAATACTGTTGGCAACAGCCAGTACATACTGAAGGTCGGCAGAGCCGTCTTCGTCGGGCGGTGTGCCGACGGCTATAAACTGGAAGAGGCCGTGCTCAACGCCTAATTTAGGGTCCGTCGTAAATTTTAGTCGACCTGCCTTGCTGTTTTCGGCCACCATATCATCGAGGCCAGGCTCGTAAATAGGGATTTCGCCATTATTGAGTCGATTGATCTTATCTTCATCAATATCAACGCAAAGTACATCGTTACCAACTTGAGCCAGGCAGGTTCCAGTAACCAGGCCTACATATCCAGAGCCATAAATTGTGACTTTCATAGACTTATCAATTCCAATTTGTTATGTGTTTTCAGGTAGTTTGCTAAAAAGTTTCGGGAATTCGTAGCTTATTACAAAAACAACATTTATTAAATGTCATCTTGTTCACGGCCAATTCTCTCATAAATGTGCAGGGCAGAATAGTTTAGGGCGTGATTTTGGTGAAATTTCATCATAATTTCATATTCAAGTTAATTTACTATTATTTCAATCAATCAGTTGACATCAGTGGGGTTGTTTAGGAAAATACGCTGCTTGCGTTTCGGAGGGGTTCCCGAGTGGTCAAAGGGATCAGACTGTAAATCTGACGGCTCCGCCTTCGGAGGTTCAAATCCTCCCCCCTCCACCATAAGTACAGTATCTAGTAGCTAGGGGGCTGGTTGCTAGAGAAAGAAGGTTTGGGTTTGGCAGTTCTAGTGGGCTGAAAATCGTGACCGGTAATAGGCTATAGATCAGCCTTGCTACTAGCTACACGCTACTAGCTACTGAATTACGCGGGTGTAGTTCAATGGTAGAACTTCAGCCTTCCAAGCTGAATACGTGGGTTCGATTCCCATCACCCGCTCCAAAATTAAAGTGGCTAGTAGCGCGTTGCTGGTAGCTAGGATGAAAAGTTTGAGAGACTAGCAAGAGCTTGAGTAAGGTATGAGTGCATAATTTTTTGGTGTTTCTAGCTACCAGATACTAGCCACTCGCTACTGAAGTTCTCGCTACTGATTTAAAGCTCATATAGCTCAGTCGGTAGAGCACTTCCTTGGTAAGGAAGAGGTCACCGGTTCAAATCCGGTTATGAGCTCCAGTATGTAAGTACGGTTTTGTTTTAAGTTTAATTATTTTATGAAAAGAATATCGGAGGGTCGCCGTGTCTAAGGAAAAATTTGAACGTAATAAGCCACACGTAAACGTGGGAACGATTGGTCACGTAGACCATGGAAAGACGACGTTAACGGCCGCGATTACCAAGGTAATGGCCGAAGCGATGGGTGGCGAAGCGAAAGCGTTTGACGAGATTGATAACGCGCCGGAAGAAAGAGAGCGCGGCATCACGATAGCGACCTCGCACGTTGAGTATGAATCCGCGAATCGCCATTACGCCCACGTTGACTGCCCGGGCCATGCTGACTACGTCAAGAACATGATCACCGGTGCGGCACAGATGGACGGCGCGATCCTGGTGGTGAGCGCGGCCGACGGTCCGATGCCACAGACCCGTGAGCACATCCTGCTGTCCCGCCAGGTCGGTGTACCTTATATAGTGGTCTTCATGAACAAAGCCGACATGGTTGACGATGAAGAGCTGCTGGAACTGGTTGAAATGGAAGTGCGTGAGCTGCTCGACAGCTATGACTTCCCTGGTGATGACACGCCGATCATTGTTGGTTCCGCGCTGAAAGCGCTGGAAGGTGACACCTCTGATATTGGTGCCCCTGCGATCCTGAAGCTGGTCGAAGCGATGGACACCTACTTCCCACAGCCCGAGCGTGCCGTGGATGGTGACTTCCTGATGCCAGTAGAAGACGTGTTCTCTATCTCCGGTCGTGGAACGGTAGTTACCGGTCGTATCGAACGTGGAATTATCCACGTGGGTGACGAAATCGAGATAGTCGGCATCAAAGACACAGCGAAATCCACCTGTACCGGTGTTGAAATGTTCCGCAAGCTGCTGGACGAAGGTCAGGCAGGTGATAACGTCGGTATCCTGTTACGTGGTACCAAGCGTGAAGAAGTCGAGCGTGGACAGGTACTGGCGAAGCCAGGTTCCATTACACCGCACACCAAATTCGAGTGTGAAGTGTATGTACTGGGTAAAGATGAGGGTGGTCGCCATACACCCTTCTTCAATGGCTACCGTCCACAGTTTTACTTCCGTACGACGGATGTGACCGGTGCTTGTGATCTGCCAGAAGGTATCGAGATGGTCATGCCAGGCGATAACGTCCAGATGGTCGTTACCCTGATCGCCCCGATCGCGATGGAAGATGGTCTGCGGTTCGCGATCCGTGAAGGTGGTCGTACTGTAGGTGCGGGTGTTGTAGCTAAAATTATTGAATAAAAGCGGAGTAAAGAGAAAAGATGCAAATAAAAGGGTGTGAGTATCCCGCCCTTTTATCTTGTATCTTTAATCTTTTCCCTGCATTTATAGGCCAGTAGCTCAATTGGCAGAGCAGCGGTCTCCAAAACCGCAGGTTGGGGGTTCGATTCCCTCCTGGCCTGCCATTTTAACTAGTATGATTACGGATTATTAATGAGTACAAAGTCAACAGAGCAAGGGTCCATGGCAGATACGTTCAAGCTGCTATTTGCATTATTGCTAGTGGTGGCCGGGTCCATCGCTTTTTATATATACGACGAGTACTCATTATTAATGCGGGTTTTATCATTGCTGGTGGTGGCAGGTATCGCAGTGTTTATTGCCTTACAGTCAGAGCGAGGCCAGCAGTCATGGTCATTTGTCAGTAGTGCGCGAACTGAAGTCAGAAAGGTTATCTGGCCGACGCGTGCCGAGACAATGCAGACGACCCTGATAGTCTTTCTGATGGTGCTATTGGTGGGCGTGCTTTTATGGATCATGGATTCCTTTTTATTATGGGCGGTTAAGTTGTTAACCGGTCAGGGGGCATAGAGCGATGGCGATGCGTTGGTATGTAGTGCATGCCTATTCAAATTTTGAAAATAAGGTAAAGCTGAGCTTGATCGAGCGTGTTAAACGCTTTCATATGGAAGAATCCTTTGGCGAGATACTCGTTCCCACTGAAGAAGTGGTGGAAATGAAGGAAGGTCAGCAGCGTAGAAGCGAGCGTAAGTTTTTTCCTGGCTATGTGCTGGTGCAAATGGAAATGAACGATGATACCTGGCATCTGATTAAAGATACGCCCAAAGTGCTGGGCTTTATTGGTGGGACCAGTGACAAACCGGCTCCCATTACCGATAAGGAAGCCAATGCCATCCTGCAAAGGGTGCAAGAAGGTGTTGATAAGCCCAAGCCAAAGGTTTTGTTCGAGCCTGGCGAAGTGGTACGTGTTACCGATGGGCCATTTAATGACTTCAATGGAGTGGTTGAAGAAGTGAATTACGAAAAGAGCAAGCTCGTCGTGGCCGTGCTCATTTTCGGTCGATCTACGCCCGTTGAACTGGGTTTTGGTCAAGTCGAGAAAAGTTAATTAAAACCAGGGTGAAGGTTAAAGATACAAGATGAAAGTAAAGGCTTAGCCCTTTTATCTTTACTCTTTAACCTTT
>JGI24023J19991_10003884_pt1 | contig 10347 bp, 8 predicted proteins | sample Cruoilmetagenom1_FD_19991 | JGI IMG/M metagenome (IMG submission 19991)
CCTTGGTTTCCACCCCTTCGGGGTCGCTAACGCGGCCCAAATTGGCTCCCGGCCAATTTGTCGATCATTTGAGGCGAATAGTGGGCCTATTTAACAAAAATAATCGGAAAATCTGGCCGATCAGGCTTGGCCGCAGTAGATCAGTCTGTTCTCGGACAGTCTCCTAGGCCCACCCGCACTCGTACTCGTACTTAATCCATGAGTCCGCCGAAGATCAGTTCACCCAAGAGATGGGTCTTCTTTGTCTGCCCCATCGCCGGGCTTTTCTGACATTGTTCCCCATATAGATGTCGATGCGTTTTTTCCAGCGCTTGGACATCCGATCGAGCACGACGTATTGCCCTTTCAAGCCCTTGATCTTGATTTTCTTGCCCCGCGTCAATCCGCGCTTCATCAAATCATGAGAAACGGCAACGACTTTCATTCCAGGCTTCAGCCGGTCTCCCCAAGCGGCGATGGTTGGATTCCCGTCTGTTTGTGACCGCACCGAGTTATAGGCGGTAATGGTCACGTGTTCCTTATTGTGCCTTTCTTTGGCAACAAGCACACAGGGAATCAGCATAAGCACGACAAGTAAGATTTTGGTTGATAGTCTCATATAAACTTCAATAGCTTACGGAAAATATAATGCAATTTTCTCGAAAAAATTCGCAGTATACATAAATCCATGACTATCTGCATAGCATTGCTTGCAAAAAACGAGACATTTGTTGCAAAAATACCAATAAGCCGCCTGTGTCGGCGCATTGTCGCGCAAAGCACAAAAACCAAATGAGCTCGACATCTCACCCTCTCTTCCAAAGACAGCGACCACCGCTCTCCTTGTCGATAATATCAAGCCTCAGTTCGTGCGCCCGCTGCTCTTCCTGAGAGCAGTAAATGACTTTGATGCTCGGCCGGTCTACAGCATGAAGAATGCCGGTCGATTTCTTTGCATTCACTTTCTGGGCACCCTCATCGCTGAGCAACAGTGACGTTTGCCCGCCGGTCATAGCCAAATAAACATCCGCCAGTATTTCAGCATCGAGCAATGCTCCGTGAAGATCCCGATGACTGTTGTTGATGCCATATCGCTTGCACAACGCATCCAGGCTGTTTCGCTGTCCGGGATGTTTTTTCCTGGCGACAGTCAGCGTGTCAAGAACCGAACAATACCGCTCAAGTTGGTCGTATTCCTGCAGGCGCTCAAGTTCATGATTGATGAATCCGACATCGAACGGCGCATTGTGAATAATCAGTTCCGCGCCGGAAATGAATGTGATAAAGCGGTCGGCAACCTCGGGGAAACGGGGCCGCTCGGCGAGGAACTCATTGGTAATGCCATGCACATCGACCGCACCCTGCTCGATTTCGCGATCAGGGTTGAGGTAAACGTGAAACTGGTTATCCGTTCGCTGTCGGTTGACGATTTCGATACACCCGATCTCAATAATCCGGTGCCCCTCCGCCGGTTCCAATCCGGTCGTCTCCGTATCCAGTACAATTTGCCGCATCCTAAGATTTCCTCCAGCGCCGTAATTGGCGCGTTACTCTTCACAACTGCACTGTTCTTGCGCACATTCGTCGATGCCCCGATTGGCCAGCTGGTCAGCCCGCTCGTTACCCGGATGACCATTATGTCCCTTCACCCAATGCCACGAGACATCATGCCTTTTGACTGCGTGATCCAGGCGCTTCCATAGGTCTTCATTCTTGACCGGGGTATTTGAAGCCGTTTTCCAACCACGCCGCTTCCAGGCCAGCAGCCACTTCGTCATCCCTTTCATCACATATTGCGAGTCGGTGTATAGATCGACATGGCAAGGTCTGTTCAACGCTTCCAGCCCTTTGATGGCCGCCATCAGCTCCATTCTGTTGTTTGTGGTTTCCGGTTCGCCGCCCCACAATGTCTTTTCCTTGTCTTTAATTTGCAACAAGACCCCCCATCCGCCCGGCCCGGGATTGCCCCGGCAAGCGCCGTCGGCATAGATATTGACTCGGTTCCTCATTAATTTTCCCTTTCGGTTTCTCTTGAATACGTCTCGATCACTTCTGCCGGGACAAACCGGGGTTTCGACACGCGGACCGGTTTCAGTGGAATCAGTGTGTAGCGCCGCTTCACCGCCTTGATCGCATAGGCAATCGAAAAAAAAGCCGACACCCTGTGCTCGAATACGTCTGAGACGATCGCGGACGACTTCAGGTAAAAGCCGGCGCTGAGCTCCGTTTCAAAGTTTAACAGACCCAACCAGTCGAGCACTCTGTGGCGGCTGAGGAAACGGCCGCTCCATGGTGCTCGCTTCTTTTTCCCGGAAAGGTAATGAAACGCTCGATAACTGCTCCATGGATTAAAGCCCAGCAGCAGCAATTGCCCTTCCGGGATCAACACACGCTCGACCTCGCGCAAAACCTGATGCTGATCCGATTCGAATTCCAGGGTATGCGGCATAATCACCACATCGATACTCTCTGTTGCGATGGGGAGTTCATGGATGTTGGCAACAATCGTTTTTGTCCGCAAATTGCCACAGCGTTGCCGATCGATCACAACGAAGTTGCAAAACATCTCTTCATCCAGGAACAAGGACTCCCAACCGAGCGAACCGAGCTGTAAAATCAATTGCTTATAAGTAATATTCATCGTGCGGGCTAGAAATTTCGTTTCGCTGTTGCGCAACATCCGTCCGATTGGTGTATTGTACCATTCACAAAAAGCCTTGCGGTCGTTTTGAATACGGCTATAATTGACTAACGATTTCATGAAATTGCTCATACGAAATCAGAAATAATCGTTGTAAAAAACGGACACGATTCCCTGATAGGCCTATGACACAGACAACTCTGTACGTACTTCGACTTGGCGCAGTATGTCTGCTGCTTCTGCTTCTGACGTCCTGTGCTCAACATACGACGGTAAAGCCCTCAACCGGCTCCATCGATAAGATTCTGCACCGATACGCTACGCCCGGCAAAGGAAACCGCTCGGTTTCCAAGAGCGATGGCTTTGCGAAATTGGAAAACGATCTCGATCGCCTCTCCTCCTCGTCGCGCATTTCTCACAGGTTGAGGCCTCACAGCGGCTCGTATCCGATATCAGGGAACCATGATACCGTATGGCAACGCATGTTTTCTCTTTATCAGCTGCCTGAGTACAATAACAAAAAGGTCCGGCAGGAATTACAGATATACCTGCGACGCCCGGATTATGTGCAAAGAATTCAGAACCGCGCCGAACCCTATCTTTTTTCCATCGTAGAACAGATCGAATACTATCGAATGCCCGGGGAAATCGCGTTGCTGCCCGTGGTCGAGAGCGCATTTCAGCCGAACGCCTATTCCCATGCACATGCGGCCGGTATCTGGCAGTTCATTCCGTCAACCGGAAAAATGTATGGGTTGAGACAGAACTGGTGGTACGATGGACGCCGCGACATCCATGCATCGACACTGGCTGCCATTCATTACCTGAAGAAACTGAATAACGACTTCAATGGTGACTGGTTGCTTTCGCTGGCTGCCTACAACTCGGGCGAAGGCCGAGTACAGCGCGCGATAGACAAAAATCGGCGCAGGAACAAGCCCACCGACTTCTGGTCTTTGAAGCTGCCCCGGGAAACTCGCTCCTACGTTCCCCGCCTGCTGGCTGTCGCCAAGCTGTTTAAGAATGCACGCCAGTACGGCATCGCGCTGAAACCGATCCGCAACCGGCCGCATTTCGAAATCGTCGACGTCGGGCACCAGATCGACCTTGCCTTGGCAGCCGAACTGGCGGGCGTATCGATCGATACGATCTATCAGCTTAATCCGGGTTATCACCGTTGGGCGACAGATCCACGCGGCCCGCACCGCCTCCTTATTCCGGTCGAGAAGAGCAAGCGATTCAAAAGAGGGCTGGCGCGGCTTTCTCGCGATGACCTGGTTCGGTGGAACAGGCACATCGTCGACAAAGGCGAAACCCTGAGACGAGTCGCGCAACGCTATGGAATTTCAACCGCGCTGATCCGCCAGGTCAACAAAATTCCTCGCCGGGGAAGGCTGTATTCCGGCAAACAGTTGATGATCCCGGTCCCCGCGAAGGCGTTATCGTACTACACCGGATACCGCAGACCGGCCCATACCCGTTTGGCGTCAGCGAAAAAACGCAGCATTGTCTCGACCAGGGCGAAATCGAAAGGTCTCAGCAGAGTCGTTCATACCGTTCGAAGGGGTGATACCCTGACGAACATCGCGAGAAGATACGCGGTCACGATGAGCCAGGTTCGTGGTTGGAACAAGATGGGCCGCCGCAGCTTGGTCCGTAAAGGTGAAAAACTGGCCATCTGGACGAAAAAAACATCCCGGGCCAAGGTGGCAGCCGGCCGTTCACATGGACGCAAAATCTATCACACGGTGCGCTCAGGCGATACACTCTCCCATATCGCGAGAAGATATGCGGTCAGTTTGAGCCAGATCCGCGGCTGGAATAAGATGGGCCGCCGCAGTACCGTCCGCAAAGGTGAAAAACTGGCCATCTGGACCAGGAAGACACCACCGACCAAGGTGGCGGCCAGCCGTTCACATGGGCGCAAAATCTATCACACGGTGCGCTCGGGCGATACGCTCTCAAATATCGCGAGAAGATATTCGGTCAGTTTGAGCCAGATCCGCGGCTGGAATAAGATGGGCCGTAGCAGCACTGTCCGCAAGGGTGCAAGACTGGCCATCTGGACCAAGAAGTCGCAGGCGAAGACGGTGGCCAACCGCTCACAAGGGCGCAGAATCTATCACAGGGTGCGTTTGGGCGATACGCTCTCCAATATCGCGAGAAGATACTCGGTCAGTATGCGCCAGGTCCGCGACTGGAATAACATGGGCCGCCGCAGCACGGTCCGCAAAGGTGAAAAGCTGGCTATCTGGAAAATCTGAGTGGGCCTTGGGGGATGCGCTCACGTGGCCTGGCACAACAACGGAATGTTCCCCCGGATCTTTTCGTTGGGTGGCGGATTCGGTACCTCTCCGAGCCGGTCGGCTGAGATGAACGCCCGGCCGCACCGGAGGAGGCGTCCACGGCGCCGCTCTCACGCCAGCGGTTTGCTTGGTACGATATCAATGGCAGCTCCCACGAGCCTGCTCGCGCCTTAAGGAGGTGCCATCCAACCCAAAATGAAGGCCTATTGCACTGCCTGGATTCCAACATCCCGGCATTGGCTCCGCACGACATCCATCGATTGCCGCCCACTCCCTAACGATCTTTTTTCCTACACCGCATCGACCGTACGGTGCGACTCACCCGGCGCCGCTCTCCAACTGCCGGCCAACACTGTGTGACGAACACCGTGCCTTGACCTTTGATTATCCCTATGGACCAGCGTTTTACGATTAAAGATTTTTTTCTTTTCAGCGCTCTTGCGCTCCTGTTTGTCACACTGCTGTCGGCAATGTATATGGTGGATAGGCAGTGGGAAAAAATGGCGGCCATGCAGAAAATCATGGATGAACAGGCCAAAGATCTGCGCAACCTGAAAAGCTCGATTCGGTCGCTCGATCAGCGGCTACAGGGAAACGCCGCGCCTGTCAGCGGCGAACAGGTTAAGAACAGGCAGGATTCGATTCCACCCGCCTTCCGCCGCGCCTGGCAAGCCACGCAGAAAAAAGACTACAGCGACAGCGACTGGTTGGTTCAGTCGTTCGGCGTCAATTTGAAAAGCATCACACCGTTTATCTCCGAAGACGCCTATTCCGCTGAAATTCAAAGCTATGTGCTCGAATCGCTGCTGATACGCAACCCGGAAACATTGAAGTGGGAGGGATTGGTCGCCCACTCCTGGCAGATCAGTGACGACGGCCTGACGATCACTTTTCAACTACGCGATCAAGCAAAGTTTTCGGATGGCCAGCCGATTGAAGCCGGCGATGTGGCTTTCACCTTTCGCTTCATTATGGATCCTGCGATACGGGCTCCACGGGAGCGTGCCTATTACAGTAAAATCGAAAGCGTTGAGCCGATCAGCAAACACCAGGTCGTTTTCCAGTTCAAAGAGTCCTATTATGATGCTCTGGCGCTGGCAGGTACAATGCCGATCCTGCCGGAGCATTTTTATGCGCCTTACCTGAAACAGCCCAACACGTTCAACCAATCCAAAGGCCTGCTGCTTGGCTCCGGGCCCTACCGCTTATCCGACCCTACAGGCTGGACGCCGGATAAGGGCATTGTCGAGCTGGAACGGAATCCGCGTTACTGGGGTCCCGTGCAGCCAAGCTTCGACCGCCTGCTCTGGAAGGTCATCGAGAATGACAGCGCCCGCCTCACCACCTTTCGCAATGGGGAGATCGACGTTTATGGCGCGCGGCCACGCGAGTACGACCGACTCAAGAGCGATCCCGAACTGAAGAAAAAGGCCAAACATTTTGAGTATATGAGTCCGACCGGTGGATACAGTTACATCGGCTGGAACCAAAAGCGCCGCGACAAACCGACGCGCTTTGCCGACAAACGGGTCCGTCAGGCGATGACCTATCTGACCGACCGGGACCGCATCATCGATGAAATTTTTCTGGGTTACGCGGAACCCGCATCCGGCCCTTTTAATCCACGCGGCGCCCAACACAATCCCGGTCTCAAGCCTCGCCCGTACGATCCGGAAAAAGGGCGTGAACTGCTTCGTCAGGCCGGTTACGAAGACCGCAACGGCGACGGCATTCTGGAAGATGCCGACGGCAAACCCTTTGAGTTCGAGCTCGTCTATTTCCAAGGGAATGAAGACACGAAACGGATGGTGCTTTTTCTCAAGGATCTGTATGCGCGGGCCGGCATACTGCTCAAACCGAAGCCCACGGAATGGTCCGTCATGCTGGACCTATTGAAAAAACGCGACTTCGATGCCATCACCCTGGGCTGGACCGGCAGCATCGAAAGCGACCTGCACCAGATTTTCCACAGCAGCCAGATAGCGGACGGCGGCAACAACAACATCGGCTATAGCAACAAAAAGCTGGATGCACTGATCGAGCGCGCGCGCGCCACTGTCGACGAGAAAAAACGCATGCCGCTGTGGCAGGAAGCCGAGGCGATCCTTTACGAGGATCAGGCGTACACATTTCTGGTGCGCAGGAAGACCCTGGCCTTTATCGCCCGGCGTCTGCACGACCTAGAAAAGACCAAACTGGGCCTGAATCTGGGAATCGTACCGGTCGAGATCTATGTCCCGGAAGATGAACAGAAATACGGACGCTAGCCCGAATCTTTCACAAATTATGCTTGATCTCGCTTGTCTCTTGATTCCACAAGAAATATTTCCTCAGTCGGCCGTACTCACCGATACGGCACTCCTTCGGAAATTTCCTTGTGAAACCAATATCCTGCGCGATATCGGCGCAAATTTATGAAATCTTCGGGCTAAGACTCGATCGAGATGACGACCTATATCCTGCGACGACTGCTGTTGATGATTCCTACGCTGCTGGGCATTACCCTGGTGGTTTTTATCGTCATGGCCGCATCCCCCGGCGGCATCAGCGCCCAGAGCCTGATCGAGGGACAGAATCTCGATCCGGAAGCCAAAAAAGAGATCGAAGCCTATTACAATCGCATCTACGGACTGGATGACCCGCCGCCGGTGCAATACCTGCGATGGCTGAACAACGCCTCGCCGATCGGTTTCACGTTCGATGCGGGTAACCGTATCGAAAGCTTCTCCTGGAGCAAAGGCTCCGACCTCGGCCAAAGTTTTCGTTATGGACGCCCGGTCATAGATCTGCTGCTCGAGCGGATTCCAATCACTTTGCTGCTGAATGTGCTGTCGATTCCGATGATTTACATCGTCGCAATCAGCGTCGGGGTGTATGCAGCGACCAAACGCGGAGAAGCGTTCGATGTCGCCAGCGGCATGATGATGCTCGGTCTCTGGTCGATACCGACCATGCTGACCGGCGTCCTCCTGATCGGCTTCTTTGCCAATGTGCAATACTGGCACTGGTTCCCCACCGCGGGGCTGAGCAGCCGCCAGGCACTGGACATGCCTTTTCTGCCGCACTGGAGATCACTCCGCGATGTTGCAGTGCTCTTTCTTTCCATGATCGTTCTCAGCTCGCTGTTGATCCTGTTGAGCCGGGCCGGCAGCCGCACCGTCAGAATCCTGTTGATGACGCCCATCGGCGCCGGGCTCGGTGTTCTGATGGTCTGTGCTTTACCCGGCAGCGCGAAAAACAGCCTGCTTTACGGGCTGCTGCCAATAGTAAGCGGCGGCCTCTTCGGACTCATTGCCGCAACCGATTTTCAGGCGCTGCGAACCGGCCTCATGGGCATGATCGGCATGATGATCGGGATCGGTGTCGCCACACAAATTTTTCATGAGACGTGGACCCGCGGTTTTCTGCTCGATCGGCTGTGGCACCTGACGCTGCCCATCATCTGCCTATCCTACGGCAGTTTTGCAGCGCTTTCCAAGCTCACCCGCAGCTCGGTTCTCGAGAATCTGCAGGCCGATTATGCCCGCACGGCGCGCGCCAAAGGAGTCAGTGAAAAAGAGGTATTGTGGCGGCACGTGTTTCGCAACAGCCTGCTGCCGCTGATTACGGTCTCCTCCAGCCTGCTGCCGGCGCTGCTGACCGGATCGGTCATCGTCGAAACCATTTTCAGCATCGAAGGGATGGGCAAACTGGCGGTTGAATCGGTGCAGACCCGCGATCGCGAACTGGTGTTGTCAATTACCCTGATCAGCGGCATACTGACCCTCCTCGGCTATCTTGTCGCCGATCTGCTCTACGCCCTCGCCGACCCCCGGGTGAGTTATGAGTAACGCCGGTACAGCAGCCATTCCGCAGCCACGGATTCCCTCATATGTTCATCAGGTGCTGCGGGAAACCTTCGCCCGCTGGGGCGCGCGCTTCGGACTCGTATGGATCGGCGTGCTCCTGGTCGCGGCGGTGTTCGCCCCTTTTATCGCCACCAGTCACCCATTGCTGCTTTCTTCCGATGGCCATATCAGCAGCCCGGCCTTGGCTTCGCTCACGGCAACCGATGTCACCCTGCTGGTCCTTTTTCTGACCGGCGCCACCCTTGTCCTGGTGCGGATGAGCGCTCGCAGCAAGCTGATGATCTTTGTCATCACCCTGGTTTTGACCAGCATCTTGAGTCATCTGATGATTTCCCCGCCGCAGCTGACCATTTACGAACAGTATCGGGAACAGGAAGCGCAAGGCCGCTATCAATGGGTCATCCATGCTCCGATCCCTTATTCACCGCAGGACTATCTGCGTGACAAAGGGGACACCGGTCTCGAACCGCCGCTCGGCAACCCCGCCCGCCGGCACTGGTTCGGCACCGAAGAAAACGGCGCCGATGTGTTGAGCCGAATGATCCATGCGTCACGGATTGCACTTGGCATCGGCTTTGTCGCCACTGGAATCGGCATGTTCATCGGCGTCATTATCGGTGGGCTTATGGGTTTTTTTTCAGGCAATGTGGATATTTTCGGTATGCGCCTTGTCGAAATTTTCGAGGCGATTCCGACGCTGTTTTTATTGTTGACCTTTGTTGCTTTTTTCGGGCGCAGTCTGTATATCATGATGGTGATTATCGGCATTACCGGATGGACCGGCTACGCACGTTATATTCGCGCCGAGTTTTTGCGGCTGCGGGAACAGGACTTCGTACAGGCAGCCACTGCCTGCGGCTTGCCGCTGTACTCGATTTTGTTCCGGCACATGCTGCCCAACGGCATCGCGCCAATCCTGGTGGCCGCCAGCTTCGGCGTCGCCTCAGCGATCCTGGCGGAGGCTACATTAAGCTTTTTGGGGCTGGGGCTGGTCGGAGAACCGTCATGGGGGCAAATGCTCAATCAGGCGGTTCAGTCATCCAGTTTCAACTGGTGGATGGCGGCCTTTCCAGGTGGCGCGATTTTTCTGACTGTATTCGCTTACAATCTGATCGGTGAGGCCTTGCGCGACTCGATCGATCCCTATTTAAAAAAATAGAGTTCGGCACCACTACCATGAGTCGACAAATGACTGTCAACGAAACGACCGGTACGACAATTTGACTACAGTACAGCCCCAACGCAAAACGCATCGCTTCCACCTGCTGCGCTGGCTTTTCCTGCTGGTGTTTGTCAGCGCTCTCTGCGCGGCGGCATGGTACGAAGGAAAAACATCCGCATTGCAATCAATGTTGTTGAGCGAGTTTGCCGAAAAATTGGTCTATACGGTCGAACCGGGGCCCAGCGACAAGATTGCCTTTCCCACCGAAGGGCCGTTCAACGTGCAGCGCGGATACAACCGCATCGGAAAGTTCCAACGGCGACTGGAAGAAAGGGGCTTCGCCGTCATCGAGCAGTCACGGTTTTCACCCGAGCTGCTCGCCATCGCCGAAAAAGGCATTGCCCCCCCTTA
>JGI24023J19991_10003890_pt1 | contig 10340 bp, 6 predicted proteins | sample Cruoilmetagenom1_FD_19991 | JGI IMG/M metagenome (IMG submission 19991)
AAATGCATTATCTCTGGCGTGCGGTGGATCAGGAGGGCGAGGTGCTTGAAGTTTTCGCCACGAAATGCCGGGATCGCAAGGCTGCGCTGAAGTTTATTAAGCGTGCGATGAAACGCTATGGCCGGCCGCGGGCGATCGTCACTGACCGCCTTGGGTCGTACCGATCAGCGATGAAGATGATTGGTAACGCTGCCGCTCAGGAGTGCGGTCGCTGGCTCAACAACCGGGTAGAAAACTCGCACCAGCCGTTCCGACGACGGGAGGGGGCCACAACGAAATTCAGGCACATCAAGACCCTGCAGAAATTCGCTTCCGTTCACGCCTCGATCCATAAGCGTTTCAACTTGGAACGTCACCTCAAACGCCGCGACATCTTCAAACAGAACCGCTCCGCCGCCCTGGCCGAGTGGCGTCAACTGGCCGCCTGAAAGCCGGTGCCTCGCGTACTTCTGTGACGGGGTTCGCATCAAACTGACAGCGCCCACAGGTTGGTATCCCGAGATGACCCCATGTCAGATGTCATTGCTGGAAGAAGCTCTAACCGCTTGGCACGCCCGCTTTGCGCAAACCGTCCAGGTAGTGCGCGAACTCGTTTTGATCGACGAACATCTGCGGTTCCGAAACGAATTCCAGCGTTACCTGGTCGGTATAGAGGTGCGTGCTGCGCACCAGCTCCAATGAGAAATCGGGCCTATGGATCAGCACTTCGTCCAAGACCTTCCGCGCCTCGTCGGATCGGCCCAGATGGCCCAAGGCAGATAGCAGCACCGCGTAACGGGACCATTGGAACAGTGGCTGGCGCAGGGCGCGCCGGGCCCAAACGACAGACTCTTCGTATTGCCTCATGAACAGGTAGGCATCGGCCGTGCGGAGAAGAAAGGATCCCATGTTCCGGTCAACGGGGCTCAATCGGATCGCTTTTTCGAGATGCGGCGTCGCCTCCCTGGCGCTGCCGGACAAGACTTTGGCCGCTCCGATTCCGTAGTGCGCCCAGGCAAAGCTTGGATTCAATTCGGCGGCCGCTTCAAACGCCGGTATGGCCGATTCGGGTTGGCGCATGATGAGGTGTGCTTGACCCAGCGCACAGGGCACGGCGGCATCGCCCGGCGTGGTGTCGAAGGCTTGCTGGGCAACGCGCATGGCGCCCTCGCGCCAGTCCGGGGTCAAATGCACGTAATCCAGGGCAAGTTGGTCGTACATCGCATCGACTGATGCGGCCTGGGCGCGCGCGAACTTGGGGTCGAGGTCGGTGGCCTCCCGAAAAAGCTCCAACGCGCGTGCCAAATCGGACTGCGAGCGCTCGTAGAGGTGGAGAGCGCCGCGTTGATAGAGGCTCCAGGCTGCCGTCTTGGGATGCGGCAGTCCAAAGGTCAGGTCGGGCACCTGGCTGGCACCGGGGTCGATGGCCTGGGTCGTGGTCTCGGCCAGTTCGCGCTCCAGCGTGAACACGCCATCGATCCGGCACTTGAATTCCCGCGACCAGAGGGTCTGCCGCCGTATCGCATCGTTTAAGCGCGCGATCACGATGAGGTGCGGCCCATCCCGCCGCACGCTACCCTCGAGCACATGGCGCACCCCCAGACGCTTGGTCACCGCCGCCTGGTCCGCCGGCGCCTCGCGAAGAGTGAACGTACTGCCGCGGGATATGACGAATAGGCGCGGATCGTGACCCAGCCGCTCGATCAGATCCGCGGCGATGCCGTCTGCCAAGTAGAGATCGGCCGGATCGCCGCCTGCGTTTTCGAACGGCAAGACCGCGATCGAGGGTTTTTCCGGCAACGGGAGAGTGGCCGTTTCCTCGGGCACGGCGTGGCTTGGCAACTCGGCCGGAGGTTCGGCTCCTGGCTTGGCGCTTGGTTCTATGGCCGGGCCGCCTGGAGCATTGATCTGGCGCCAGGCCAACTCCAAGGCCTGGTTCTGGCCGGTTCCCAACTCGGCCAGTGCCTCACATCCCGTCTCGAATTGCTGCTCGGCTTCCAGGCGGCGTCCGGCCTGGGTAAGCCAGCGTAGCAAATCGACCCAAGCCGCCTCGTGGTGGCGGTCGAGCTGTACCAGGGTGCGCGCGTGGGGCAGAGCCCCCTCCGGGTCGTGCTCGAGGTGGGCGAGCAAGGCGCGCAGAATTCGGATCCGCAACCCTCTCGCTTCGTCCCGCTGAGCGACCAACCAGGCCTGGAAGTCCGGGCAATTGGGCAGATCAAGTCCTTCCAGGACTTCACCCCGGAACGCTTGCGCCAGGGAGGTGAGCGCTTCAAGCCGCAAATCCTCCAAACCCTTGGCCACGGCCCCGCGCAGCTCGACGAGGTCGATTTCGGCGCCAACCGGCTGAAAGCGCACGCTGTCCCGATCCGCCAAGATGCGCGGGCGGCCCGGCTCGTCGACCAAGGGCCGCAATTTGCTCAGGCTCCAGCGCAGCGACCCACGCGGATCATCCGGGATATCCCAGAAAATAAGGCACAGGCTATCGCGGCGGTGAGCCCGGCTGCTGGCCGCCAAGTAGGCCAAAAGGGCGCGGGTCTTCTTCGAACGGGGCAGGGCAAGCTCTTCGCCGTTCCGGCGGACCTCCAGGTCGCCAAATAGCCGCACATGCAATGTCGTCTGCTTCGGCACGAATATGTTCCTATTTTCGAGCGGTGATGGCAGCCGTGCCCGGGACATAGTCCAGCGCCAAATCGATTGAAACGCAATGGCGCCGCAATTTCCACGGTCATTTGGCGCTGTTTCCACGCGGCTTCCAACGGTGAATTCCACGCCACGGGGTCATCTTCCTTTCAACGCAACACGGGACGCCATGAAAGGACACGAATGATGACAACGCATGACACGGCCATCTCGGCCCACCATCGGCAAGCATCCGGGTTCGCTGACGCCAGCTCCCTGGCAGGACGGGTTCTCTCGGCCCTTTCCAAACTGCGCGACGGCATCGCCGCTCGCCGCCAGGAACGACGCGACATACGCGAACTTCGGTCTCTCAGCGACGAGACACTTCGCGATATCGGCGTCAGCCGATCCGAAATCGTCGGCCTGGTGACGCATGAGCAATATGGATTGGTGGATCACCGTCATGCCGACTTTTGATCTCGACGGCGCGAAAATCGCCTATCGCCGGCGCGGTGCTGGCGAACCGGTCGTTCTCTTGCACAGCTCGACCGGTTCGGGCGCCCAATGGGAGGCCCTGTGCGATGATCTGCAACGGGACTTTCTAGTCTTGACGCCGGACCTTTACGGTTATGGCGAAAGCGACAGTTGGCCCGGTGTCCGGCCGATGGGTCTGGGCGACGAAGCCGCGATTGTCGAAGGCCTAGCCCAGATCTGCGCCGGCCCAATTCACCTGGTCGGTCATTCCTATGGCGGCGCGGTCGCGCTCAAGACCGCGATTCAGGGTAAGGTCGCGATACGCAGCCTGAGCGTCATCGAGCCGGTCGCCTTCCACGTCCTTCGCAACAGCGATCCTTGGGGCGAGCAATACCTGAATCAAATCGTCGCCATCGCCGATCTCGTGCAATCAGCCCTGTCGCGGGGAGATTGCGACGGTGCGATGCATCGCTTCGTTGACTTCTGGAGCGGTCCCGGCGTCTGGAACTCTCTAGCGCCCAGGCAGCGGCAGAAGGTCATGTCGGTCGCGTCCAAAGTGCCGCTCGATTTCCGGGCCGCGATGTCCGAAACGACGACTCTCAAGGACTATGGCCAGTTGAATCAGCCGACACTCTTGATGTGTGGCGGCGATTCACCGGCCCCGACCCGGCGCATCGTCGCGCTGCTCGACGTGGTGCTTTCGGACTGCCGCCTGAACCTAGTGTCGGGGGCCGGCCATATGCTGCCGCTCACGCACTCGGGACTGGTCAACGAGGCCATCGCCGCACACTTGCGGCGCTGCCGGGCGGTGCGCTGCCGGGCCGCCTGACCATCGCCCAAGACAAAGTTTCACGCCACAACCTCAACCTAGTCAGACCAACCAGCAAACCAAGGAGACTATGCCATGACGATGTTCAAACATCCCGAGACTCTGGTCCTGCACGCCGCTTATCGCAGCGATTCCGCCACCAATGCGGTCGCCGTGCCGATCTATCAAACCACATCCTATCAGTTCGACAGTACCGAACACGCAGGCAAGCTGTTCGATCTGTCGGAGATGGGCAACGTTTATACCCGGATCATGAATCCAACCTGCGACGTCCTGGAACAACGGGTTGCCGCGCTCGAGGGTGGGGCAGCGGCGCTGGCCGTCGCCTCCGGGCAGGCGGCGGTCGTCATGGCGGTGCAGAACATCGCCCACGTCGGCGACAACATCGTCAGCTCGACCGACGTCTACGGCGGCACCTGGAACGTGTTCAACAACACCTTCAAGACCATGGGGATCGAGGTCCGCTTCGTGGATCCGAGTGACCCCGAAGCCTTCCGCCATGCTACGGACGAGCGAACCCGAGCCTATTTCGCGGAAACCCTGCCGAATCCCAAACTGGCGGTTTTCCCCATTAAGGAGGTCGCGGATATCGGTCGTGAGCTCGGTGTGCCCCTTATCGTCGACAACACGGCGGCGCCGGTCCTCTGCCGGCCCTTCGACCACGGCGCGGCGATCATCGTCCATTCGACCACCAAGTATATCGGCGGCCACGGCACCTCGATCGGCGGCGTGATCGTCGATAGCGGCACCTTCGATTGGGAAAAGCACGCCGATCGCTTCCCGATGCTGAACCAGCCCGACCCCAGCTATCATGGCGCGGTCTGGACCGAAGCGACCAAGCCGCTGGGCCCGGTCGCCTACATCGTCAAGGCGCGCGTGACCTTGTTGCGTGATTTGGGTCAGGCTCTAAGCCCCTTCAACGCCTTCCAGTTCATTCAGGGCCTGGAAACCCTGCCTCTGCGTATACGCGAACACTCCCGCAACGCGCAGGCCGTAGCCGAGTTCCTGAATGGCCATTCCGAGGTCATCCGGGTGATCCACCCCGATCATCACACCGATGCGGAGCAGCGGCGCCGGACCAAGGCCTACCTGAAAGGTGGCTCCGGCGGCTTGGTCGGCTTTGAGTTGGCGGGTGGAAAACAGGCTGGCCAGCGGTTCATCGATGCATTGCAGCTTTTCTACCATGTCGCCAACATCGGTGATGCCCGCTCGCTGGCGATCCATCCGGCGACCACGACGCACCAGCAACTCAACCCGGAGGAACAGGTTGCCACGGGGGTCACGGACGGCTACGTGCGCCTTTCCGTCGGGATCGAGAATATCGAAGACATTCTCGCCGATTTGGACCAGGCCTTGCGTACCGCGACCGGCGTAGCTCAGGCCGCATAGACCGGCAGTGAAGGGACCCGGGGTGGCCGCGAGGTCACCCCACCCCGCCGCTTCGCCCGCCTCGTGGAGATCAATATCACCCGGAGGTTCGCCATGCCGATCATCTTGACCAGGAACCTGCCCGCGTACCGTATTCTGCGCGAAGAGGGCGTCGAGGTATTGCAGCTAGGTGACGGCACACACCAGCAACGTCCGACTCTGCGGATCGCCTTCCTCAATCTGATGCCGGAGAAAGCCAGGACGGAGACGCAGATTGCCCGGCTCCTAGGCGAATCGGCGCATCGGGTCGAGTTGACATTCTTCGTGCCTGACTCCTACCGCTCCAAGACCACGCCGGCCCGTCACCTCGCGGCCTTCTATGAGCGTTGGTCCAGCATCCGCGAGCGTCATTTCGACGGCCTCATTGTCACCGGCGCGCCGGTCGAAACCTTGCCGTTCGAGGACGTGACGTACTGGAGCGAGCTGACCGCTATCCTCGACTGGGCACGGCGCCGGGTCGGCCAGAGTTACTACATCTGTTGGGCCGCGCAGGCCGCACTTTATCATTACCATGGCGTACCCAAACGCCCTTTGGCCGAGAAGATGTTCGGGGTCTTCGCGCATCGGATAACCAAGCCGGATGCGCCCCTGATGAAAAACCTCGACGAAGGCTTTCGCGTCCCGGTATCGCGCCACACGGAAGTGGTGGCGGCGGATCTGCCGCCGGACCGCGGGCTTGAGGTTCTTGCGGAGTCCGATGAGTCGGGGCTGTGCCTGATTCACGATGCGCCCAAGCAGGCGCACTACATGTTCAATCATCTGGAATACGACGCGTGTACGCTGGCTCAAGAATATCAGCGCGACCTGCGCGGTGGCCGGCCTGTGTCCTTGCCCCGCCATTACTTTCCTGGTGACGACCCGGCCCGGAGTCCCGCCCATGGCTGGCGCGGGTGCGCACGCACTCTATTTCGTAATTGGCTGAATGAAGTCGAACGCCATTCGCAAACTCGAAACGGCGGAGCGGAAGCAATCGATTGGCTGCTGGGCGGCGGTGCCGGACCGGTTCTCGCGGGCGTTCGTTTGGCAGACTTTCTAATCAGCGTCGAGGATTCTTTGGAGGCGGTTCCGACCATCCTGAACGTCCTGGCAGGCATCGGTCATTCGCCCATGGCCTTGAAGGTGACGAAGGGGAATGGACCGTTCAGGGACATAGCCCTGCGCATAGCGGAGGTCGATGGTGCCGTGGCGGCGCGGGTTGCACGGAAAATTCTGCACGAGGTCGACGGCGCACGGCGCGCCAGTTACCGCGACACCACCGGTACTGGCGGAATCATGGTCTCGGATGCCCGGCGGCGATCCAAGCCAGAGGCGGGCATCGGTCTGCATTTAGAGAGGCAATCCTCACGACGAAGCGTTGCTTGATCGGGGACCTGCACACGACCGGATCACCCTCTGGTCGTTGCTCTATCCCCAGTGATTCTGTGGCATGACGCGCAAGGCACCCTTGTGCTAACATTGTAGAGCCCTGGCTCGGGAAGGTTACTGTGGGCATGGAACACGAGCATAGCCACATACGCACCCTTAAGCGGGACTTCGCGGAAAACAAGATCGACCGCCGCGAGTTCCTGCGCGTGGCAACGCTGCTCGGATTGTCAGCATCGGCCGCCTATAGCGTCGTCGGCAAGTTAAGCGGAGAAAGCTTCGCCGCAAACGTCACGCCCGCCATGCCAAAGGGCGGCACGCTTCGCATTGGTATGAAGGTCCTAGACGTTTCGATCCCGCACATCATCAGTCGAACGAGCGCCAGCAATATCGTCCGACAAGTCACCGACTACCTGACCATAACCGGGCATGACAATTTAACGAGACCATGCCTGCTCGAGTCTTGGGTGCCGAGTGACGATCTCATGACCTGGACCCTGCACGTGCGCAAGGGGATCAAATGGCACAATGGCCGCACGTTCACCGCGGACGATGTCATTTGGAATATCAAGAACGTACTAGACGAGAAGGTCGGTTCATCCGTGCTCGGCCTCATGAAGGGTTACATGCTGGAGGAATACCAGGAGGGCGGCACCGTGCGAACCAGGTTGTGGGACGCCAACGCCATAGAAAGACTGAATTCGCATTCCATCCGTCTAAACTGCAAATCGCCGCAACTCGCGGTGCCCGAGCATCTGTTTCACTACCCCTTTGTGATTCTCGATCCTGAAGAGGATGGCGCCTTTCGGCCCGGATCCAATGGCTTGGGCGCTTTCGAGCTGGTCGATCACCGGATCGGCAAGATTTCCGTGATGAAGGCGCGTAAGGACTATTGGCGGGAGGGACCATATCTCGACACCCTTGAGTTCGTTGACTTGGATGACGATCCCGCAGCAGAAATCGATGCGCTCGCGTCCAAGCGGCTTGATGGGATCGACATTGGGGACATCGTCCAGATCGAGGCGTTCAGGCTTATGCCGCACCTCCAAATGTATGAAGTTGCCACGGCGTCAACGGCCGTTGTTCGCGGCAAGGTGACGCAGGCCCCGTTTAACGACCCGCGGGTGCGCAAGGCGTTGCGCTTAGCTATTGATTGCAATGTGACGCAAAAATTGGTGCATGGCGATCGGGGTCTGCCGGCGGAACATCATCACGTATGCCCGGTTCACCCCGAGTACGCGCAGATTCCTGCCATGCAACGGGACATCGCGGGGGCCAAAAGGCTGCTGGCCGAGGCAGGATATTCAGGCGGCGTCGACCTTGGCACGATCGACTGCCTGTCGACCCCGAGTTGGCAGTTCAACGCCGTGCAAGCAATGGTCGAACAGTGGAAGGAGGCCGGCATAGCTTGCAGGGTGAACTTGATGCCATCGAAGGATTTCTGGGCAATCTGGGACAAGACAAAGTTCGGTTTCACCGAGTGGAGCCACCGCCCGCTGGGCGTCATGTCGTTGGGCCTTGGCTACCGCTCCGGAGTGCCCTGGAACGAATCGGAATACTCGAACCCAGAGTTCGACCGTTTGTTGACCGAAGCCGAAGGCATTCTCGATTCCAAAAAGCGGCGTGCGGTCATGGCCAAGATCGAGAAGATTATGCAAGAAGATGGCCCCATCGTGCAGCCGTTGTGGCGCTCTGAACTCACATTCATGGACAAACGGGTCAAGGGCTTCAGAATGCATCCAACCACATACATCTTCGGTAACGAGTTGGCTCTTGAAACGTAGCAGAGCCCGCATGCCTTCCTTATAGAGACGGTGCGGTCGCCGTGCCGTCAAACCGATCCTGTGCCGTTTGAGCCGGGGAGCATTTCAATGCCGCTAAACGCTTCAATCCGCAGTCGGCTTGTGTTTCTGTCGTTTCTGCTCGTGACAACCCTGATTGCGACCAATCTCGTCTTGATCCACCAGGTGCGGCTGCAAGACGATCTGATCCGCCAGCAGGCGGAGAATATCGAAGCCATCGTCAAGGCCGACGCCGCGATCAAGACCTTCGGAGATCTCAAGTACTGGTTGACGGATTTTGCCGTGAGCCAACTGGTCATTTCGGAAAAAGGAGCTCAGGGCGCGCAGAAGCGGCTTGACCAGCAGCTTTCCGTCTTGGCGGAAGTCGTGCCCGAGGACTTGCACGGCCTTACCGACCAATTGCGACAACTGTCGGAAGCGTCCACGGCGGCAGTGGAGGCTTACAACCGCGACGACCGACTGGTTGGAAACGCGATGATGGCGCGCGGGCGAAGTCACATCCTCGCGATCGATTCCAAACTTTCGACCTTGGTTGGGCAGATTCGGGCAAGTGCGCAAGCCGCGGCCGATGCAGCTCTGGGGCGGACGAGTCGTGGCATCACGTTGGCGATCTCGACCGTGTTTCTCGTAACTCTCGCTGCGGCTGTGTTGACCTTTTTTCTTGTGCGCTCGATCGTCGTGCCCTTGCGTCAGATGGTTGAGGTCATACGCGAGATGGGCGACGGACGCATGGATGTAGCAATCCCCGCCGCCAGGCAAGGCGAGATCGGCGAAATGGCGCACGTCTTACGGCTGCTCCGGGACAACGCCGTGCGTCGCGAACAGGCCGAGCGATCCGAGGCACGACTGGTGGAGGCGATCGACAACATCTCGGAGGGTATCGGCCTTTACGATGCCGATGATCTGTTGGTTGTCTGTAACCGTCGGTACCGAAAGGGGCTCGAAGCTGTTGAAAGACTTCCTGACGGAAAAAATCTGATTGCGCCTGGGGTATCCTTTGAACGGATCGTGCGCGCGACGGTCGAGGTTGGCCTTCTTCCCGACGCGGTCGACCAAGAGGACGAGTGGACGGCCCGTCGCATGGCGCAGCATGAGCAACCTGGACAGCCGATTGTTCAGCGACGAAGCGACGGTCGTTGGATAAGGGTCAACGAGTACAAGACCAAAGATGGCGGCACCCTCGCCGTCTATACCGACATCACCGAGATGAAGGCGCGCGAGGAGGCGCTGGCGGAAAAGACCTCGATCCTGGAAGCGACCATGGAGAACATGGGCCAGGGCATCTGCCTGATCGACAGCCGCCTGAAGGTGGTGTCCTTCAATCGTGCGTTTCTCGATCTCCTCGATCTACCGGCCGAACGCTTCAAGCCCGGCTTCGATCTCGTAGATCTCTTCCATTGCAACGCCGAGCGAGGCGAAGCCATGCCAGCCGAAATCGAGGCGCAGGTTCGCGAAGGGGTGGCGGACGATGTGCTCTCTCGGCCGCTCATCTACGAACGTACCAGGCCCAACGGGACCGTCCTGGAGGTCCGCATGACCCCGCGGCCGGACTCCGGTGGTCTCGTGACGACCTATACCGATATTACCAAGCGCAAGCGCGCGGAAAAAGCCTTACGCATGTCGGAGATGCGCTTTCGTTCCATCACGCAATCCGCCAATGACGCCGTGATTGCCGCGGATAGCGAAGGCAAGATTATCTCCTGGAACCGGGCGGCCGAGCAGATATTCGGCTATGGTGAGGATGAAATTGCGGGCATGAACTTGTTGAACCTTATGCCCGAGCGATACCGCGACCGGCATAAGGAAGGCATCCGGAACTACCTGGCGGACGGCCGTGGCCGTAGCAT
>JGI24023J19991_10003891_pt1 | contig 10338 bp, 13 predicted proteins | sample Cruoilmetagenom1_FD_19991 | JGI IMG/M metagenome (IMG submission 19991)
CATCCCTTTTAAAAAAGTGTTTAATGATTATCGAACAGGGACAAAAAAGAAGGAATATAGATGTTCCTCATTGGTTTGTAAGTCTTGCCCAATAAAGCAGCAATGTTTAGGCAAAAGTGCACAGGAAAAGAAATTCTCGGTAACCTATTACCGCGAAGAATATGAGCGAAATAACAAGCGAGTAAAGTCCAAACGCGGTCGTTATTTAAAATCAAAACGTAGCAGTACTGTTGAACCCGTTTTTGGAACATTAACCCAATTTATGGGACTCAGAAAAATTAATACCATTGGCATTGAGCAAGCCAACAAAGTCATGCATATGGCTGCTATTGCGTATAATATTAAGAAATACCTAAAATTTACCAAAAAAACCGTAGAAACCAATAAGCAAAGACTTGCTTTTTACTTACATCAACTAAAACAGGTCATCATACTTCAAATAAGTACTTTTAAGCAACTAAAAAATTTAGAAATTATCTTAATTTGAAGATCGTATTTCTCTTAAAAATGGCTTACATCAAACTTTTGTACCGATTATAAATCTCTTGTGCAACGATTACCGTTGTTACCTGCTGGCTTTTTTAATTTATTCCGACTAACAGTGTTTTTTCCAATTCGAGTCAAAATTAGAGCAAAAGCGAGTACTGCTGAAAACCATGCTGTATTATACACACCATAATAAAAGACCTCTATAGGGACTAGTCCAGAAAATTGAGTTCCCAGAACAATACAAACCAAAAATATTCGTACCAGAGTTTTAAACAAACTTGGTTTAGTTGTCATTTCATAAAACCCAATAACTAGCACAAATAAAAACAAAGTGTCATAAGTAATAACAATGTTGATTAATTCATAAAGTTCAGGATTCTCTCTTTTCATCTTTTCCATTCCCTCGATAAATTCATAATGAGAGATCAGCGATAAAATCAACTGTACTAGAATTACAATTATTGAAAAAAGAGGTTTGTAGAATTTCATTGAACTAACTATTGTCTTAATCTATTTTTTTTTCAATGTTTTTGTTTTCTAAATCAATTTCAATCCATTCAGCTTGGGATTCTAAATCAGGAATGCATTCGGTCAAATCCATTCCTTCTGCATATTTACTCAAAGCTTTTTTTCCGAAATGAACAGTAGCTTTAAATTCCGTTTGTCCAGTTTTTCCAATCCACGCTTTAGTTTCTATTTTCCGCTTGTCATTGACGTACTTTTTAGTCAACTGTTTTTTAGTAGGAAACCACGAAACTCCATCGCACCAAAATCCTTTTAAGTCAGAGTCAGTTGATTTTTCCAATTCGTGACAAATTCGGTATTCTAGTCGAGTACAGAATTCCTCATTAAATGGCGTTTTTATATTTTTTCCTGACGTTGTCATTTTTCAGCTTGCAGGTAACATTAATATAACCCTATTGTGGTTATATCGTATATAGTTGCAAGGTATTATTATTTCTTAATAAAACCAATAAGGAAAAGTAATTCAGGCCTAGTTTAAAAATTATGATCCGTTTATTAACCGTTAAAAACGGATCATAAAAAAACATTAAAACAATACCCTTGTAAGCGTTGCATTTCATTACGTCTATATAATAGCATAAATAGCACATCATGAAAAATAGTATTTTATTGATTTTATTATTATATTCCTTTTGTGTAGTGGCACAAATAGATACTAAACATTTAGAAGTTGGAGATAAGGCTCCAGAAATTACCGGTATTGATCAATTTGATACAAAAATAAATTCTACTAAAATATTAAAAAACAAGAAAATTATTTTAGTGTTTTATAGAGGAAATTGGTGTCCTTATTGTAGAAAACACTTGGCTTCATTACAAGAAAATTTAGAAGAACTTTCAAAAAAAGGACTATTTGTTATTGTAGTAACTCCTGAAAAAGTTGAAAAAATACAGGAAACAACTGAAAAACTGGAGGCCACCTTTTCTATTATCCATGATGTTGATAATAGTATTATGGAAAATTATAAAGTAGCTTTTACCGTAAATGAAGAAAATGTAAGCAATAATTTCGGATTTACACAAAGAATAATTGCAAAATATAACACTGAAAATAGCAATACACTACCGGTTCCTGCTACTTATCTAATTGATGAAGAAGGTAAGATAATTTATGTACATTATGATCCTGACCATCACGAACGCTCTGATTTTAAAGAGATTATAAAGCTTATTTAATTTTTTATGTAAATTATGTAATTGAAATATAATTTGTGCGACTATTTCAAAGCAATTGCTTAGATTTGTGTTTTATTTTAAATTATGCCAAGAAAGAAATCATATATTGAAGAAGAGGTTATCGAAAAAGCAATGCATACTTTTTGGAAAAAAGGATATGAAGCCACCTCTGTTAGAGATTTAGAACGTGAAATGGGAATCAATCAATTTTCTATTTATGCAAGCTTTACTAATAAAGATGGAATTTTTTTAGAAAGTGTTAAATATTATAAAACAAAAGCAACAAAAGAGATTTTAAATAAATTGATCAATTCTAATGATGGTGTTAATAGTATAAAAAAATATTTTAAAGATTTTTTAAAATTTGTAAAAGATACTGAAGGTTATAAAGGTTGTCTTTTAACAAATACAATAAATGAATTGGGTGGCAAAGCCAATGAACAAGTTGTAAATGAGATTGGGCAATTCTCAACGCTTATTCGAGATACATTTTTTAAAAAATTAGCGACTAATACCATTAAAAGCAAAGAAACTATTAATAAGCAAGCTAATTACTTAATTGTTGCATTACAAGGATTATCAGTGGCTTCAAAAATGTTGGGCAAAAAGCAGTTAGATGACTTTATTGAAGTAACATTTAAAAATATATAAAAAAATTTATTTCAATACTAAGCGAATGCTTAGATAAATATATAAACCAAAATTATAATATTATGACTCTCAAATCTTTTTTTATTATCAATGCCATTATGTTCATTCCATTTGGAATTGGAATGTTGCTTATGCCTTTATTTATTTTTAATATGATAGCTGTAAATTTAGATTCAGATGGTTTGTTGATGGCAAGTACTGTTGGTTCTATGTTGTTGTCCTTTGGAATCTTAAGTTATTTAAGTCGCAATCTAGACATTCATTCAATTGGCGTGAAAGCTATACTCACGGCAAATTTACTATTTCATGCAATCGATTGCTTTTTAACATTTAAAGGTGCATCTGTAGGAGTGATGAATTCACTTGGATATATGTTTTCAACCTTACATTTTTTATTTGCCTTGGGCTTCTTCTACTATTTAATTATCAATAAAAGATCAAAACAATAACTATCTTAAATCATTAATTTAATATATAACATTATGAACACATTAAAAACGATGTCTTTAGAGACAAAAACAATTGAAACTGCAAATCCGATTTCAAGCGAAATCATGCAAAACACGAAAGACAAAATTGGCATGATTCCGAACATGTACGGATTAATGGCAAATAATCCTGCATTATTAGACGCTTACGCTGCTGCTTATAATACTTTTAGAACAAATGCCGGTTTTACACCACCTGAGCAAGAAGTTGTTTTCTTATCAGTAGCTTATGAAAATAATTGTGAGTATTGCATGGCGGCACATAGTTTTGTGGGTGATAAAATGACCAATGTACCATCTGAAGTAACAGACGCTATTCGTAATAATACTGCAATAGCAGATGCTAAATTTAAAGCATTGAGTTTGTTTACTAGAGCAATGACTTCAAAAAGAGGGAATCCTTCTCAAGAAGATATAACTAATTTTTTAGCAGCCGGATATACCGAAAATCATATTTTAGGCGTAATAACCGGAATAGGAGTAAAGACAATGAGTAATTATTTTAACCATGTGTTTAATACGCCCGTAGATGCTGCCTTTAAAGGAAGAGCTTGGGTAAAGGCCTAATAAATAGAATTATTTAAGCATAGAAGTGTAAAAACTTCTATGTTTTATAAAGCAAACATGCCTTCACAAAAGAAACAAATAAAGGATGCGGATTCAATACCGTACTTTTATATTCAGGATGATATTGAACACCAACAAACCAAGGATGGCTAGGTAGCTCTATAATTTCAACCAAATTCGTTTCAGGGTTTACTCCTGTTGCTATTAATCCGGCATCTGTAAATTGTTTTAAGTATTCATTATTATACTCATAACGATGTCTATGACGTTCGCTAATTAATTCAGTTTGATAAGATTTAAAAACGTTTGAATTTTTCTCTAATTTACAATCCCAGGCACCAAGTCTCATAGTTCCTCCTTTGTCAGTAATATTTTTTTGTGCTTCCATTATACTAATTACAGGATATTTAGTACTGCTATCCATTTCAGTTGAGTTGGCATTTTCTAAGCCTAAAACATTTCTTGCAAATTCAATAACCGCCATTTGCATTCCTAAACAAATACCTAAAAAAGGAATATTATGTTCTCTTACATATGTTACGGCTTCAATTTTTCCTTCTATACCACGTTCTCCAAAACCAGGAGCAACTAACACACCATGTAATCCTTTTAATTTTTCTGGCACATTTTTTTTAGAAAGCTCTTCAGAATGTATCCAGCGAATATTTACTTTTACTTCGTTTGCTGCACCAGCATGAATAAAAGATTCTGAAATTGATTTGTAAGCATCATGTAATTCAACATATTTACCAATCAAACCTATTTCAACTGTATGTTTTGGATTTTTATGCTTTTGTAAAAAGTTATTCCAAGCATTCAAATTTGGTTTTCTATCAGCTGAAAGAGTCAATTTTTTTAGCACAACTTTATCTAAACCTTCATTAAACATAAAATTAGGTACATCATAAATGGTATCAGCATCTATAGATTCTATCACATCATCTTTATGGACATTACAAAACAATGCCAGTTTTCTTTTAATACTGTCTGATAAATGATGTTCTGTTCTACATACCAGTACATCTGGATTTACCCCACTTTGCATTAACATTTTTACCGAATGTTGTGTCGGTTTAGTTTTTAACTCTCCGGCAGCAGCCAAATAAGGTATTAAAGTTAAATGTATTACAATGGCATTGTTTTCACCGAGTTCCCATTTTAACTGACGAACGGCTTCAACATAAGGTAAAGATTCAATATCACCAACGGTACCACCAATCTCAGTAATAACAATATCAAATTCTCCTGTATTCCCTAAAATTTGAATACGATGTTTAATCTCATCTGTAATATGCGGGATAACCTGAACTGTTTTTCCTAAAAAATCACCTCTACGTTCTTTATCAATTACGGCTTGATAAATTCTACCGGTAGTAACATTATTGGCTTGTGAAGTTGGGATGTTTAAAAACCTTTCGTAGTGACCTAGATCTAGATCAGTTTCGGCTCCATCGTTCGTAACATAACACTCTCCATGCTCGTAGGGATTCAAGGTTCCCGGATCAATATTGATATAAGGATCTAATTTTTGGATCGTAACAGAATAGCCTCTTTCTTGCAATAGTTTTGCTAAAGATGCAGCTATAATGCCTTTACCGAGTGATGAAGTTACGCCTCCGGTAACGAAAACGTATTTTGTGTTTTTCATGTACTAGTTGGTTTTGCCAAAAGTACAAACTCTAGATGTATTGACAAATGAAACCTGCATGTATTTTTATAAGATTTATAAAATAATATGTATGCTTTATTATAATTTGGGATTATCAAAAAAATTAGTCCTGTAAGGCAAAAACTTTTTTCAAAATATCAGTTGTTCTTGAAGATAAGTTTGTTCTAATGTCTTTTTCTTCAACGGCAATCATGGTATAAACACCTTGTAGAGCTTCTTGTGTTACATAGTCAGTTAAATCAGGATTTACTTTTTTTACAAATGGAATGCTATTGTATTTGTTAATTAAGTTTGTCCATATTTTATCTGCACCAACTTCTGCAAAAGATTGATTGATTATGGGATGAAATTTATCATACAATGCATTAGAAGTGCCAGTTTTTAAAAATTCAGTAGCAGCATTGTCATTACCTAATAAAATATTTTTAGCATCTGTAAAAGTTATATTTTTAACAGCATCTACAAAGATTGGCGTTGCTTCTTTTACCGCATTTTCTGCAGTACGATTCAATACTTTAATACCTTCTTCGGCTAAACTTTCTAAACCTATATCTCTTAAGGCCTTATCTACTTTTTGAAGTTCTTCGGGTAAACCTATTTTTACCAAATCGTTTTTGTAAAAACCATTTTCTATCGTTAAATTTTTTACTTGTTTGTCTATACCTTTATCTAAGGCTTGTCTCAAACCGCTGGCAATGTCTGTATTGCTTATACCTTCTTTGGGTAATTCATTTACTACTTGTTGTAATTCAGCACAAGAACTTAGGATAATTAGACTTAAAAAAAATAATGTTTTTAAAATTCTCATGAGTAATTGTTTAAAAATTTTCATCCCGATTGCTATCGGGAGTCGTTGTTAATAATCTTAAAACGTTTATATTTTATAGATGGTATTTTAATTTTTGAATAAGTTATTCATATGCTCTAAACTTGCACTAACATCAAAATATAATCCCTCAATATCCTCATCATTTTCTTTTAAAGTAAGGTAATCATAATGTTCAATAAGGCTTTGTTTACCGCCAAAATCATAACCTAGTATATTTAATAAACTGTATTCATGCGTTGGACTAATTACATAAAAAGCTGTTTTTTTTGTCAATCCATCACCAGAACTTAACAAGGCATCAGTGAGCATTCTCATTTTTGCATATTCTTTTTTTAAGTTTACCGCATCTCCTAACTGGTTAAAAGCATATATTTTATAATGGATTGCTTTCAAATTAAATGGATTCTGAATTAATAATGAGTCGGCATAGGTTGCTACTTTTTGAAGATCTATAGGTGAATACATTCTCTTTTTTAAAACAATTCTTAAACTATCTGTATAATCTGATCGAGAATAAGGCGAATATTTAGGATGATGAATATAACCATAATATAAATGTCTTTTTTCTTTTAAAGTCATAGTGGAATCCGCACTATTATATTTTTCAATTAATTTAGGATAGAAGAAACTTGAATTTTCCTGTACAATTTTCTTCTTAATTTCTGAATAATTGGGGCTTTTTAAATTTACACTTTGTGTAAAACCAAAGATGCCGAATAGCAAAGCAGCACACAAGAATAATTTTTTCATAGCTAGTTTTTAGAGCAATTAAGTTTTACGAAGTTAAACTTTTTAAATAGAAAATAAAAAAGGTTTTATAAGCCGGGTTTAATATTGAATTTTATATTAGATTTGACCTCTTAAACCCGGATTATGTATTGGCCCCGAGTACTCGGGGGTAATGAGGGTTTAAACACGTAATAGATTTTCTAATGCTTAATCAGAGTTAAATTATACTATATTTTTAATGCAACAAATAACAAATACCATATTAATGGTTCGTCCTATTCATTTCAGAATGAATGAACAAACGGCGGTAAATAATTATTTTCAAGAAGATTTACACCTTAAAAATAGTATTGTAAACGCCAGAGCCCAAGAAGAGTTTGATGTTTTTGTAGAAAAATTAAGAACATTTGGTGTACAGGTTATCATTGCACCAGATATGGAGAATCTTGATGCACCTGATGCGGTTTTTCCTAATAATTGGATTTCTTTACATGAAAATGGTGATATAGCCATTTATCCTATGTTTGCAGAAAACAGACGTATTGAACGTAGAGAAAGTATATTTGAATTACTGGAAACAAAAGGGTTTGTGATCAATAATATAGTTGATTATACTGCTGCTGAAAATGATAATTTATTTTTAGAAGGCACAGGAAGTTTAGCTTTAGACAGGCAAAATAGGAAGGTATATTGTGCCTTATCACCTAGGGCTGATGAAGAATTATTGATAGAATTTTGTGAAGATTTTGAATATACACCAATAGTATTCACAGCTTATCAAACAGTTGATAGTCAGCGTTTACCAATTTATCATACCAATGTAATGATGTGCTTGGCTGAGACTTTTGCTATTATTTGCCTAGATTGTATTGACAATAAAAAGGAGCGAAAAAATGTACTAAAACAATTAAAAGAAGATGGTAAAGAAATTATTGCCATTACAGAAGAACAAGTAGCACATTTTGCAGGTAATATGTTGCAAGTTATTGGTGCTGATAACAAAAGACTTTTGGTAATGAGTGAAGCGGCACATAAATCGCTTACTGAAAAACAACTACATACTATTCATAAACATTGCGAAATATTATCTAGTCCAATTGATACCATAGAAACTTGTGGTGGCGGTAGTGCCAGATGTATGATGGCTGAGGTGTTTTTGTCAAAAGAAAGCGATTGAGTTAAGTGCTAAAGATGCTTTTGATATCATAGTTATAATAGATACCATGGTTTTATATTCATAGTTTAAAAATCATGAACTGAAGACTGAAAACTGTTTACAGAATTACACTACCCTCACACTCTCAGGCACCAATAATTTGTAGTTCCCTTTATTCCTAATTACATCTCTTACTATTGATGAAGAAATAAATGATGTGCCCGAAGAAGTCAATAGAAAAACGGTTTCAATTTTAGAAAGTGTCCTATTGGTATGGGCAATGGCTTTTTCAAATTCAAAATCGGCTGGATTTCTCAACCCTCTTAATATAAATTTAGCATCTATTTCTTTACAAAAATCCACAGTTAATCCTTTATATGTTACCACTTTTACTTTAGGATAATCCCTAAACGCTTCTTCTATAAATTGTTTACGCTTTTTTGTTGAAAACATATATTTCTTTTCAGCATTTATGCCTATAGCAACGACAATTTCATCAAACAAATCTACACCACGTTTAATAATATCATAATGTCCTAAGGTTAATGGATCAAAAGACCCTGGGAAAATTGCTCGTTTCATGTACTGATTTAAATTTATGAGTACTAAATTACAAATAATTTATGATTTAGAATTTTAAATTCTTTAATCGTAAACTACAGTATCAATAGGTCTAATATATAGGAAGAGTAATGGACTGATTGATTTTCTTTTTCTTTACGAATTTAGTCCCTACTACTTTATGGAGGGACTTTTTACCTTTATGCTCCATTCATATTCAAATTTTGAAACAGAATCGCCTTTTTCATCAAAACCTTCGGCAGTCATAGTTACAGTTTGACCTTCTCCGGTAGCAATAGTTTTGTCTATTGAGGCTTTAATAAGATGACCATCTTTGCATATAAAATTGATTCGCCCGGTAGCTTTTTTTGTAAAAGTACCCGTTTGTTTGGTAACCAACATAGATATTTTTTTACCACTTTCTTTAATTTCTTTTATTACTAATATTCCTGTAGCCAACTCAGATGTCATACCTTGAACGGCCCAGTATAAAGATTTAAATGGATTCTGATTGATCCACTTATGTTTAACCGTTGCAATAGCCTCATTATTGTTTATAGATTTTACCCTTACACCCGAAAAAAAAGCAGATGGAAGTTTAAACATAAGAAACTTATTCATGTTTTTGACGGTAATTTCTGACATACAACTAATTTTTATGCAAGATAATTAAAATTGAATAGTTGTACAGATTAAAAGGATGAAAGTTTATTAAAAATACAGTGAAAGAGCTGATAATCAGCAATTAATAATCATATTAAAGGTGTCTAAATTTAATTAATTATAGATGGTTTGAGCTGAGTAATACATTTTCAAATGTTAAATATATGTTAAATAACAGTACTTTGTATTGCATAGTATTATCTTTTATCCATATATTTGCATAAGAAAGTATTATAAAAAAATTATCATGTTAAGTCAAAACGAAAAAAACACTTCATTCTTAATTCATTTATCGGCTTATTTAAGTTTTATTTTTCCATTTGGAAGTATTATAGGTCCGGTTATTATGTGGTCAATACATAAAGATAAAAGTGAATATTTAAATGAAAATGGAATTGAAGCAGTAAATTTTAATTTGAGCTATACGCTATATCTTTTTATTTTAGGAATGGTAATGTTTCCATTTGCTTTTGGTTCTTTTTTTAATTTCTTGAGGCAAATAGATGATTTTGATCAATTGGATCATTTTAATTTCCATTTTGATTTTGACCATCTTTTTGGTTTTCTTAGCATAGGTAGTTTAATAGCTATTGTAGCCTTTATAAGATTTTTACTAATTATTGTGGCTTCAATTAAAGCGAGTAGAGGAGAAGTATATCGCTATCCTTTAACTATAAATTTTATAAAATAAGTAAAAACATTATAAATTATAACATAAATCAATCATAATGATAACAATTTTAACCACATTATTAATTTTTATTATCAATTTTATCACAGTAGTAATTAATAATTAAACGGACAAATAATGAAGATAGAAAACACAAAAGCACAA
>JGI24023J19991_10003892_pt1 | contig 10337 bp, 12 predicted proteins | sample Cruoilmetagenom1_FD_19991 | JGI IMG/M metagenome (IMG submission 19991)
CCTGTTTATGAGGGATATGGCTTGTCTGAATGCAGTTCAGTCGTTAGTTTAAATACTAAGGAAAATTCAAAAGCCGGTTCTGTGGGCAGGCCTTTAAAGCATATTTCTGTTCAAATCGATAAAGGTGAGGTGTTTGTTTCGGGTAATACATTTTTAGGTTACGTGAATCAACCAGAAACCTGGGGGCAGGAGCTTATTGCAACCGGTGACTTGGGATACTTAGATGATAAAGGTTATCTTTTTATTAATGGTCGCAAGAAGAACTTACTTATTTCTAGTTTTGGTCGAAATATTAACCCCGAATGGGTTGAAAGCTGTGTGTTGAGCGATGGCTTGTTGAAACAATGCGTTGTGTTTGGTGATGCAAAGCCATTTTGTACGGCTTTAATCTATCCAGTAAATCGGTTAACAANCGCAGATNAAATCCAAGNTTGTGTCGATTTAGNAAATGAAACATTGCCAGATTATGCGCGAATAAAAAAATGGCATTTATTAAGGAATTCGTTAACNGTGGNTTCTGGTTTGCTAACACCCAATGGTCGACCTAAAAGGCATGTCATNCAACAAACGTATCAAACTCAATTAGCGATGCTTTATGACGCTGGACTAGATGAACTTTAATGAAAGATAACTTTAATTATACGGGGTACATATGAATTTTTTTGAACGATTGCAGTCCACAACACATCAACCCAGAAGCGACATGTTAAAGGCGCCGATTATTAAAAAGGCGGTATCTGGCACCATTACGCTAGATGAATACCACAACTATTTGGTGCAAGCATATCACCATGTGAAACATACGGTTCCATTGTTAATGACAGTTGGTGGACGCTTGCCAGAGGAAAAAGAGTGGTTAAGAAACGCTGTTGCTGAATACATTGAAGAAGAACTTGGGCATCAAGAATGGATATTGAATGACATTGCTGCCTGCGGGGGTGACAAAGAAGCGGTACGAAGAAGTTCTCCATCGATTGAAACCGAACTGATGATTGCTTATGCATATGACATGGCGAGCCGAGTCAACCCACTGGGATTTTTTGGCATGGTCCATGTGCTTGAAGGGACTAGCATAACAACGGCCGATAGAGCAGCCGATGGCATTCAAAAAGCATTAAATTTACCTGAGACAGCATTTAGCTATTTGCGATCTCATGGGGCGCTTGATCAAGATCACGTTAAGTTTTTTGAGGGTTTGATGAATAAGATTGATGACTCAGAAGAACAAGCCCTTATTATTCATTGTGCAAAGGTGTTTTACCGCCTTTACGGTGGCGTTTTTCTGAGTGTAACACCCGTCAATTAAAGCTAAATTATGAATAATAAAACAATTTTGCTGACGGGCGCTACTGGAGGCATAGGCGCTGCCATTGCTAAACTAATGAACGAACAAGGAGCGATGTTAGTTCTAGTTGGTCGAAATACGAACAAGCTTAATGAATTAAAAGAGGACTTGGGCGAAAAACATATCACCATTCAGGCAGATATTGCCAGCGAATTGGGCCGAAGATGTGTTGCTGATACATGCAAAAATTTAGAGCAAGGTATTGACGTATTAATTAACAATGCAGGTATTGGGCAATTTGAGTTGTTTGAGCAGATGACGGAAGAACAAATCAGTCAAATTATTAATATTAATTTGACCAGTACCTTATTGTTAACGCAGGCATTATTAACAACGTTGCAAAAGCAAAATAAAGCTCAAATTATCAATATTGGTTCAACCTTCGGGAGTATCGGATTTCCTGGATGCAGTGTGTATTGCGCCGGTAAATTTGCGATAAAAGGATTTAGCGAGGCATTAAGGCGAGAATTGATGGGCAGTAATNTTAACGTGCAGTATTTTGCACCACGTGCCACTAAAACATCTATTAATAATACTTATGTCGNTGCCATGAATAAGGAGCTAGGTTCGGCAATTGACGAACCTGANGAAGTGGCAAAACAGTTGTTATCATTTATTAAAACTGAGGGCGGGCAGTATTTTGTTGGCTGGCCAGAAAAACTATTTGTAAGACTTAACGGTTTGCTACCGAGTTTGGTTGAAAGCTCCATTGTTAAGAAACTACCAAGAATTAAACATTACCTAGCCGCCGCTAAAGACAATCAAGCTTAGAGAGAAATTCGATATGATGAATCTTAAAATGATCACCTTATTGCTGTTATTGTTACCTACGATAGTATTAGCGAATAGTGTGGTTGAGGAATTACAAAAAGACTGGGCAATTGCTAACTACCAACTAAAAGAGAATGCTCATGAAAAAGCGTTTGACACCTTAGTGATAGAAGCAGATGCTGCTTTAACTAATAATCCACGGTCTGCTGAATTTTTAAGAGATAAGGGTAGTATAGTTAAAGCTAAAGAATACTTTGAAAAAGCGAAAATAGCCCCTCAGCGATCTGCTCGTTCAGTTGCCGATAAAGGTCGGCATGAGGACATGGCTAAGGCATTAATTGAGGTAGAAGAGGCGCTAAACTAAATATTATGCAGATACTGCTTGTTGAAGATGATGTTGCACTTATTGACGCGTTAAAAAATGCCCTCGTTACAGAGGGCTTTGCTGTTAATTGTTTATCTAGGGGGCAGCATGCAATTACTTCGGTTAAAACAGAGTTGCCTGACATGGTGATTTTGGATTTAGGCCTGCCTGATATGGATGGTTTAGATGTTATGCGCTCGATGCGTGCAACGAGTGTGGATTTACCTATACTTATTTTGACAGCACGGTCTTCTTTAGATGACAAAGTTGCAGGCCTAGATTTAGGCGCAGACGACTACCTTGTGAAACCATTTGATGTGGACGAATTGTTGGCTCGAATTCGAGTAATAGAGCGTCGGGCGAGTTCATTTAAGCATTCAGGGCTTACCATTGGTGGTGTTCTCTTGGATATGGTCAGTCATGAGGTTTCAGTGGCTGGGAAAACCATCAATATGTCGCGTCGTGAGTTTATGCTTTTGAAAAGTTTGATGGAAAATGCAGGGCGGGTACTAACTAAAGAAAGTTTAGAGTCAAAATTGTATGGTTGGGGGGAAGAGATCTCGAGCAATGCAATCGAAGTGCATATCCATCATTTACGTAAAAAGTTACCCGACAGGTTTATTCAAACTATCCGTGGGGTTGGGTACATTATTAAGCGCCCATGAAATCTATTCGACTCTATTTATTGTTGGCCTTACTGGCCACCATTACGCTGGTGTCATTCTTATCTGTTTTGCAGGGATACCGTTCCAGCACCCAAAAAGTAGATGAGCTATTTGACCAACGGCTAAGAAATTTGGCAGACATCATTGTGCATGCTAATCACGACATTGAACCAAGACAAGAACGTTTGATTAACACCAGGCCAAGTGTGTTTTTTCAGATTTGGTCCGATAATAAAACATTATTAGCACGCTCTGGCAATGCGCCGGATAGTCTCTTATTTGATTTGCAACAAGTGAATAAATTTCAGGATGTAAATTTTAATCAGTTTCGTTGGCGAATATTTATTTTAAAAGATGAGTCATTAAACCGTTGGGTAGTAACGGCTGAACGAATCGACTTGCGTTATAGTTTAGCCGATACCATTGTTAGTGCTGCGATTAGGCCAACCGTATTTGTAATTCCAATTGCGGCCATTATTATTTGGTTTGCGATAGGCATTGGGTTACGCCCGCTAAAACAGCTAACAGGACAATTGAGCAATAAGCGGGCAGATGACTTAAGCCCCGTAGTTTTAAAAGACACGCCTGATGAATTGTCACAGCTGGTTATCACAACTAATGAGTTACTCAACCGCTTGAATGATGCTTTTATTCGTGAACAACAATTTGCCGCAGATGCTGCACACGAATTAAGAACACCGATTAGTGCACTCAACGTCCAAATGCATAACCTAGAACAGAAAGCCAATTTTCAAGAAGATGAGTTACGCCCATTGAAAGAGGGAATAAGTCGGATGAAGCACGTAGTCGAACAAATTCTTTCGTTATATAGAAATATTCCAGATCAGGCTTCTAGAAAGCTTCATAAAATTAATTTATATGCGCTTGTTCAGCAAATAATTGCTCAGCAATACAATGAATTTGAAGAAAAAATGCAAAGTATTAGCTTATTTGGTGATGAATCATGCTGCATATATGGTGAACAGTTTGCACTTGAAACCCTAGTGCTTAATTTGATTAATAATGCGGCAAAATATTCGCCAAAGCACAGTGAAATACAAGTCACCGTTGAGCAGAGAGGTAGACAGATTTGCTTAATCATTGAAGACTCTGGGCCTGGCATTCCAAAAGAAGATTACGAGCGTGTTCTAGAGCGTTTTTATCGAGTTGATGGAGATCAGCATAGTTCAGGCGAAGTAGGTTGTGGCTTAGGGCTTGCAATTGTTAACCACATTGTCCTGATGCATAACGGGAAGATGGTGCTTGGTCAATCTGAATCACTAGGTGGATTTAGTGCAAAGGTCGAATTTAAGGCGGGCATAAAGTAGTATGAAGAATCGTAGTATTTTGCAAGTTCTATTTCTTGGGCTTCTTTGGGGGAGTTTGATTTCGCCGGTATCTGCAACGCCAGTTTTTGAGATAGAAATACGTAATCATTTATTCTCCCCATCTGAATTAAGCATTCCAGTAAACACCAAGGTGAAGCTACTCATTAAAAATGCAGATCCCTCTGCCGAAGAGTTTGAAAGTTACGAATTAAACCGTGAAAAAGTTATTCCTGGCAATAGCACAGGCGTTATCTTTATCGGCCCATTAAATAAGGGTGTCTACCCTTTTTTTGGCGAATTCTTTCCAAAAACAGCGCAGGGCAATATTCATGTTGATTAATGCTGTAGTCATTATCTTGCGTGAGGTGCTCGAAGCTTCACTTATTATGGGTGTATTGTTGGCGCTCAGTCAGCTCAATTTAGTCTCAAAAAGTTGGTGTATTAAAGGATTATCACTAGGTGGAGTGCTGGCGGTGTTTTATGCTGCAAACCTGACAATAATTTCCGCAGTACATGGTGGCGTGGGACAGGAAATAGTGAATGCTGGTTTATATATTTTTATTTTTATCTTTGTGCTAACAATTATTTACAGCCTTCGTGATAAACAAAAATCTAACGTAACTGTTGCTGCAATGTTTGCTTGTGTGGTGCTGGCAGTTGTTCGTGAAGGCTCTGAAATTATTGTTTATATTCAAGGGTTTTCAACGATTAATGAGTTGTTTGCTCCGGTATTGATTGGTAGTTCAATTGGTACTGGAATTGGCCTTAGCATAGGTGTTTTTGTCTATTATTTAATTGTGAATTTACCCGTCTTATATGGTCTTCGACTTGGTTTTTTTGTACTGGTTTTTATCGCAAGTGGAATGGTCTCACAAGCCATCCAAATGTTATTGCAAGCAGATTTGTTGACAAGTCAATTACCCGTTTGGAATACATCAGAAATTGTTAGCGAACAGTCATTTGTCGGTGAAATTTTATTTGCAATGATAGGTTATGAGGCAACACCTACATTAGTACAAGTTGTTTTATATGCTTTCAGCATTCTGCTAACAAGTTTTATGGCGATTAACTCAATCAGGTGTATACAGCGGAGGGGGTTGTCATGAATAAATTCCTAATAATATTTTTTATAGTGGCTTCATACTCTGGTTTGATATTTGCTGATGGTGGTGCCGTAGAAAAAGTCTACCATCCCTATGTTCAGCCTTTTGAGCGTGAGCTTGAATGGCGAGTGCTATCGGCAGATGATGCTCAAGTGTATCGCTTAGGGCTTGGCAGGCCTTTAACAGATAGGCTATTTGTAGAAGGGTATTTGATTGCAAAAGATGTCGATAATCATCTCAAGTTTGATGCATATGAAATAGAAGTAAAGTGGCAAATAACGGAGCAGGGTGAATATGCTGCTGACTGGGGCTTGTTGTTTGAATTAGAAAAAGAGCAGCATGATGATACATGGGAGGCCTCCACTGGGTTGTTGATGGAAAAACAATGGGGACGTTGGGTGGGCACCGCTAACGTGAACATTGTTTATGAGTGGGGGGCAGAGATAAAAGACGAACTAGAAACATCCCTGGCCTCGCAATTACGGTATCGTTACAAACCATACCTAGAGCCCGCTATTGAGCTGTACAGTGGTGAGCAAGGGGTGGCATTAGGGCCAGTAATAATGGGTGATACTCGTTTAGCGATAGCTAAGAAATTGCATTGGGAGTTTGGTGTTATTCTAGGTTTGAATTCCAAAGTCCCTAATAATACGTGGCGTTTATTAGTGGAATATGAATATTAGGGATCAAGAGGAGTAGTTCTCGAGCTATTTAGTGTAAAGACCATTCGTCTCATTGATAATGCTCTGAGTAATAAGTGTTTGATAGGTGATAAACAGCCCAAGCCTTATCGCCAAAAACGGGGTAAATAAGGACACTGAAACCATTGAGAGAATATCTTTCTTCTCACTTTCATCTTGCAGTTTTATACGCAATCTTTTTTTAGAAAGAAAAGAGGCAACAGAAAAAATCACTAAAAAAAGAATGCTCGATATGATGACTGGAGCCAATACGACTTTGTCTTCAAAAATGAGTTTTAAGCTGCTCAATTGAGCAAAGAAGGTCTCTTTTGCTCCTTTCCATAGATCTATATTAAACGGTGACATTTGCTGCTCAAAAAGCCCATTTAGAAACAACATTCGCCTCAAAGAAGTAATTTTTTCTAACAAACGTGTTGCTTTAGAGCTTAGCGCTTCGGCCTGTTTCAGTAAGCCTTCTAATGCAAGAGAGTCCCTAGTTAACTCAGCCCGTAACTTCTGAATATTGTCTGGCTCGACTACCGCATTTTCACCCTCTGGTACAACTCCAAGATCGGTTAGATCAGCTTGCGCGCTGACATTAAGCGGTTTAACAATATCGACAATATTTTGTAATTCTGTACGTGACAACCTAAGCGTTTGACGGAACTCCAATAAACGAACTTCGTCAATAGCGCTTTCAGATAACACTTGAGAAATAAGCTCAACCGTATTGTGTTGCTCCTTAAGCTGTAACGCAATTGCTTCGTTATTTATGGTCTCCTTCGCATAAGCAGATGCAAAAGCACCTGAAATCAAAAAACACAGGACTGTAAAAAGTCTGGCAAAATTCATATTGCGCTTCTCTGACTATAAATACTTGGTAGGTTTAATAACAACGTCGAACTCATCATCTTCACTTCGAAAATTCAATTTAAATATTTTTCATAATAGCCGATATATTCATATGCGTCTTTGATCATTTTTACAATTTTTAAATCAATGACACGAGTAAATTATCTATTACGTTAAGTTAACGTAATGTCAACTTCCATAAGAGAGACCGTTACTCTTTATCAAAGCTTTCCACAATGATAGCGCCCATAGCAGCAGACATAGTAATTACTATTAGCCATTTAATTACGACAACCGTGTCGGTCAATAGCGGGAATGTATTTAATGAAAAAAGTACCAGTGCAACAACTATTGCTGTAATTGTATAAGCAATCGATATACGCCATAAAAAGACAGGGCCCCTGTATTTAATATTGCCCTGGAATACACTTTCATAGGCAAAAAAACCTAAAAACACAATTGACAGCATAAACACCGTTAGCAGATAAGTTAAAGGAAGTTCCTCACCTAGTCTCCAAGTTTCTTCGCTTGAGGCTTTCTTGATGACATTTTCTAAGCTAGACATTTCCTTATTCAGCTTAAACGCTTCATTTTCTAATTTCTCGGCTCGTTCAGCCTTATCAAAGACAATTTCTTCCGCAGAAGTATCATTACAGGCTGCAGGTACTGTTAAACGTGCGGTGGTCGGTATAACACTTGCGCCATCAAGGATTTTCCTCTGGTTCATATAAGAAGGAGACATAATTTCAATGTTTTGGCTATGTGGCGTATCAATAATGCAGCCATCAAGCTTCGATTGCATTGAAATTTGTCGCTTGGCCTCTTCAAGAAAACCAGACAGGCGGTATGAATAAGGGAGCTAATGCGGTTAAAAGCCGGCTTGATATTTCTTCGAGTGTCTAGAAGCGCGTATTGAGATGTTGTTTTGTTTAATGTGTGCCCGTAGTCAATTAAGTCTGGCATCACAATAACCTTTTATTGTAGTTTTATTGGTGTGTTGCGGTGACCGGTTGAATCCATCGGGGCTAATAGTATTCGGAGTGTGTGGCTATGTTAATATTTAAGCGTTACAGTGCTTAGGTGTGTGATTTAGTTACATACTTTATTATTCGACCACTTTAGTATGAATCTTTATTACTTAATGATTTCTGTATTCTAGGTAATAAAGCAGATTAGTATGCGACTTTATTTATTTCAAGCAAGATTTTCTAACGGTAGAATGCGCCTTGTAGCGCACTTCAGTATGAAACTTTATTTCTGTGCCACAACTTTTGTTGGCGAACAATAAAGTTGTTAATAAGACAATGAGCGTCGCCGCTGGTTCAAGTATCATCTTAGTAATTCTTTCACCCCTGTAGAGAAACCAAGGCGTAAAAATAAAAAGATCATAAGCTCCAAGTGAAAAAATTATTAAGGCTGTGCTACAGCTTTAATCTGAAAGCAAGCGCAAGCTCGATATTCGGCAGAGAAGCCAAAGCGCTCGATCATAAGTTTAGAATTTGTTAACAACTTTATTGTCCGCCAACACCTCTAATTAAATATTCCGAAGAATATAGTATTTAACAACAATATGTTGAATTCACTCTTTCAGTTCGTAACTAAAACCATGATTTATTATTTAATGAAATAACAACAACGGAGGTATTATCCTGATTAGCTGTTTCAGCAAGTTCAACAGCGGTTAAGAGTTTTGATGAAATAATTTCTGGTGATTTGTTTTTATTTTTATCTATTATTAATTCAATATCAGTAAGCGTTATTGTATCTAAGCCATCAGAGGCTAAAATCAACCTATCCTTAGGATCCAAGTAATTCAATTTACTTTGAATATCGACTAAAGAAATATCATCTACCGAGACGCAGCTTCTTAGAGCATTCCGCTGCGGATCAGATAAAGCCTCTTCTTTTTCTAAACGACCTATTTCAACCAAGTCATCAAGCACAGCAGCCATAGAATGGTCTACATTTAATTTTCTAACGCTCCCTTTTCGATATAAATAAAGATGTGAGTCGCCCACACTTAACCAATGTAAATCACTTTCACTAACATAAGCAGCTACGAGTGTTGTGCCCATGTCAGGGGGGGCTGAGTTGTCATTTACTTCGGTTTTAATGGCTCGGTGAGCCTCTTCTAGTGAGTTTGCTAACGCATCTGATGGCGCTAGGTTGGTTGAAGTAATAAATTCATTTATAAAAGCCGTTACAACAATATGACTAGCAAGCGCACCTCCACTATGTCCGCCCATACCATCACACAAAACAACTAAACAACTATCCGAACCTTTGACTTGTTCAGTACAAATCTCATAGTAATCTTCTTGGTAGTCACGCCCTCCTTGAGTCATGCTGCCTTGTATTTTTAGTTCCATGACGCTTTGCCTAAGCTACTCCCAGTCAAAACCATCATCACAAAACTGTATAAACTTGAGTGTGGTGCTACCAACTGAAATAGTCATATTATTGTTTAGTTCACAAGATGATAAGACAGGTTGGTCTTCTAGATAGGTTAGGTTTTGACCGCCACCATGCTGGATATAAAACTTTTTGTTCTTATGGTCATAAGCAATCTGGCAGTGTCCATTTCTAGAAATCTCTTCATCACCAAAATCAAGTTTTACGCCCATTTCTTCTTCACGGCCAATAGAGTTCAGTCCATATCCGAGTGGCATGCTCATGCCTCTTCCAGGCCCATTAACAACCACAAGCCAGCCCACAACAAACTCTGGGTGGTAACTATTAACGCTGTTAGTGGTGGTGTTAACCGATGCTGCTTCTTCCGCCGAAATCGACGGTCTCACTCTTCTTGTTACAGGGTTAATATCTGAGCTTTTCATATTCTGTGAAGTCTCAGCTAAATTTGTTGGGGGTTTATCATCGCCGCCACCTTTTTTTATAGTAGCAGCTGCTCCTGCTCCACTTCCAACTCTCCGAGTTGGGTTGTTAAAAAAACCACCATTTTTACTATCATCACTATTCGACATAATTTTCTCCTAAAATGTAATAAGTCTTAGCGTCGCGTTGCTATTGTTTTTCGATATCTACTATTCGGATATAGCCTTGTATAGATTGTGAAGGCCTCATCCGTGTTAATTTTAGAGGCGGTCGTAAAGTCCTTTTCTTCTTGCCTAGATGAAAATTTGTTAGGTTGAGCGGAAGGTATTGAAGCCACTCTGCGGGGGGCAGGGGGGATGGTTTTTGATTCACGAGTCGGCTCTCTAGTATTTTGCAC
>JGI24023J19991_10003893_pt1 | contig 10337 bp, 9 predicted proteins | sample Cruoilmetagenom1_FD_19991 | JGI IMG/M metagenome (IMG submission 19991)
ATGTTGCGTAGGTTAAAAATTTCATTGTTTTCATAATAATTGCTTTTAATTGTTTAATATTAAATTGTTTTTGTTTATTTAAAACTACCTAACAAAAGCAAGGTGTGATGCTTTTTTAATCTATAGGAAAAACCCTGTTTTACAAAAGGCTTTTACTTATTCTAACACAAAGATAAAACAGCAACTCCTTTGAGTATATTCCTTTTACACAAACTGTAATGAGATTTATATAGTTGGTCGCTTTTTTTATATAGTTGGTTAGTAAGGCTATTACTGTGGCAAATTGACAATAGGTACACATTTTAAAACCTTTTACGTAGTTTTATAGACATTCTATACAGTTTATAATCCCCTAAAATGAATAAAGAGTATATTTGAGGTACTTTAAACATTAGATCATGATAAAAGCCATAATTGTTGATGATGAGTTAACTGCCATTAAAAGTTTACAATGGGAGATTGAAAATTTTTGTGAAGACATTGAAGTCACGGATAGTTTTACAAACCCTAAAGAAGCTATTTCTGCCATTAACTACATTAAACCTGATTGTGTGTTTTTAGACATAGAAATGCCCGAAATGGATGGTTTTCAGTTACTAGAAAAATTAGATTTTCGTGGTTTTGATTTAATCATTACAACCGCTTATGATTCCTATGCGTTAAAGGCTTTTAAAGAAAGTGCCATAGACTATCTTTTAAAACCTGTTGATACAGACGACTTGATTAAAGCGGTCAAAAAAATACAATTAAATAAATCAGAAAATAATCTAGGAAAAGAACTCTATGCAATTATTGATCGCATAAAACCACAAAACAATTTCAATAAAATTACACTAGCACTCTCTGGTAAAACAATATATGTAGAACCTCATGAAATATTATATTGCAAATCAGATGGAAATTATACTGAAATAATGTTTATAGACCACAAAAGAACTCATTTCAAAAAAAATAAAAGATATTGAACTCATGATTAACAACCCGCTGTTTTTTAGAATCCATAATTCTTATTTGGTAAACATCAATCATATTAGAGAGTTTATAAAAAGTGACGGACAGTATATTATCTTAGATGACAGCACCAACCTACCCGTTTCGCGAGCTAAGAGAAAAGAACTACAAGAAAAATTAAGCAATTAAAAATCATGATTTTTAAAATGAATTCTTTTCTCTTGTACAAACACCTATACTTAAAAAGGAGTCTGCTACTCTTGTTAATTCTAATGAGTATATCATCTATGATTCATGCTCAAGAAAACAAAATAAGTTTTGAAAAAATTACCGATAGCATTTTGGTGAGTAGACCTCATTCGTATAAGGAAATTAACAACTATTTACATCCTTTTAGAAGAGATACTAGCGACTTAAAAAAGTTAATTGTAAAATTTAAAAAAAACAATTATTTAGTCGGTCAAACATTTTCAGAAAACCTTTTGGGAATAAGATACAGAAACTACTCCTTATTTGATCAAGCCATTCATACACATCAACAAGCATTAGAAACAGCCAAACAAGCCAATAGTATTGAGTTTAGAGTTTTTAGTTTAAATATGCTCGGTGTTGATTACAGAAGAATGGATGCCAACAGAACTGCTTTAGACTACAATCAAGAGTCTTTGGCTTTAGCTGAAACGGTAAAAGAACCTAGTTTAGGATTACAAAGAAGTATTGCCGTATCACACAATAGTATGGGTAATATTTATCTATTATTAAAACAATATGATTTAGCTATTGACCAATTTGAAAAGTCACGTGTCATTGAAGTCAGTATTGACAACAAGCTCGGTTTGGCCATAAATTATCAAAATGTAGGAAATGCAAAAGAGCTACAAGGCAAACTAGATGAGGCCTTAAAAGATTACCAAAAATCATTGGCACTCAACACTGAGTTAAATAATTCTCTTGGTAAAATTATCTGCAATGGTAGCATCGCAACTATTTTTATCAAACAAGGAGATTACCAAAAAGCTTTACGACTAACTACATATAATTTACCATTAGCTGCCGAAACAGGAAATAAATACTATTTAGCCTACGAATATTTAAACTTAGGATGGGCACAAAGCAAATTAAATCAACCCAAAAAAGCACAAGAAAACTTACTAAAAGGCATTGAATTAGCTGAAAAATATAAGTTTATCTCTGCCATTTCAACTGGTTATGATCATTTGTCTGAATTACATGAGCAACAACACAATTATAAAGAAGCATTAAAATACTACAAGTTAGCCGAAGAGTTTGATGAAAAAGTATCTAACGAACGGAACTCACAATATGTAAATGATTTAATTATCAAATATGATAGTGAAAAAAAGAACAATGAAATTAAAGCCCTTGCCAAACAAAATGAAATTGCAAAATTAAAATTATCAAGAAGTCAAAATATTTGGATTGGTATTATTGGCTTACTGCTACTTTTAGGTATCATACTCTTAATACTTTATAGAACCCAGCAACTGAGAAGTGATAAAAAAATTCTAAGTCTTGAACAAGAAGCGATGCGAAGTCAAATGAATCCGCATTTTATCTTTAACTCACTCAATGCGATAAAACTTTACATTATAAATAACGAACAAAAAAATGCAGTCTATTACCTCAATAAATTTTCTAAATTAATACGTAAAATTTTAGCTGCAACACGCGATAAAGTAACGACTCTTGCAGAAGAAATTGAAACTATAAAACTGTATATCGATATTGAAAACATTCGTTTTTCTAATGAAATTGAGTCCATCACAAACATCGATAATCGTCTCAACACGAACACTATTAAGATGCCTTCTCTCATTTTACAACCCTTTATTGAGAATACTATTTGGCACGGTTTATCACCTAAAAAAGGGCATAAAAGAATCGAGGTCTCTTATGAAAAAGTAGAAAATTCACATCTCAAAATTACGATAACCGATAATGGAATCGGTCGAGTTGCAGCTGCAAAAATTAAAAGCACTAAAATTCATAAGGGTAAATCAGTTGGCATCAATCTAACTGGAGAACGTTTAGCTAGTTTTTATAAAAATTATAAAAATAAGTATTCTCTAGAGTTTATTGATTTACAAGATGACGATAAGAATCCTTCTGGTACCAAAGTCGTTTTAAAACTGCCTATTAAGTAAAATAGTATTCTGTTGTAAGATATTTAAAGCACACTTTTAATTCGTCCAATGGCTTCTATCAATAATTCTCGTGATGTCGCATAAGACAATCTAATACAGTTTGGAGACCCAAAAGCATCACCTGTAACTGTAGCTACATTCGCTTTTTCTAAAATATATAACGATAAATCAGTAGCATTATTTATTTTTACTCCTTGCAGAGTTTTTCCAAAATAATAGGAAACATCTGGGAAAAAATAGAAAGCACCAGGCGCATTTTTAGTAATAAATCCTGGTATTTCTTGTAAAAGTCCTAAAACTAAACTGCGTCGTTCCTTAAACTCATCGACCATATACTTAATCTTAGAAACAGGTGCGTCAAGCGCTGTTATTGCTGCTCTTTGCGCAATGCAATTGGTTCCAGATGTAATTTGTCCTTGCATTTTTGTACAGGCTTTTGCAATCCATTCAGGTGCTCCTAAATAACCAACTCTCCAACCTGTCATCGCAAATGCTTTGGATAAGCCATTAATTGTTATGGTGTTTGCATACATATCCTCAAAAGCTGCCATACTAAAAACCGATCCTTCATAAATAATATGCTCATAAATTTCATCAGAAATAACATAAATAGTTGGATGTTTAACTAAAACATCTGCTAAAGCGCGTAATTCAGCTTTACTATAAATTGCCCCACTCGGATTATTGGGTGAATTAAAAAAAATCAACTTTGTTTTGGGCGTAATAGCAGCCTCTAGTTGTTCTGGAGTTATTTTAAAATCTCGCTCTACGCTTGTTGAAATTGGTACAGGTTTTGCTTCACACAAGTTTACAATTGCCTCATAACTCACCCAATAAGGCGCAGGCAAAAGAGCTTCATCACCTGGGTTTAGCAATACCATAGCCACATTAGCTAAAGATTGTTTGGCACCTGTTGAAACAACAATTTGGTTTGGCGTATAGTCTAACCCATTGTCTCGTTTAAATTTTCGACAAATAGCTTCACGTAAATCTAAATAACCATCAACGGGCGTGTACCAATTATAGTCCTCATCAATAGCTTTTTTCGCAGCATCTTTAATAAAATCAGGTGTATTAAAATCAGGTTCTCCTAAACTTAAACTGATAATATCCACTCCTTGAGATCTTAATTCTCTAGCTTTTGCAGCCATAGAAAGCGTTTGTGAAACAGGTAAATTATTAATACGATCTGATAATCTATGTGCCATATTGGATGTGTATTATTTTGAATTCACGAAAGTAAGCAAATTCCAAAAATCACTAGCGACAAATCTTAAATAAATTCTACATTTGCAGCATGGAATTAATTAAAAAATACTTCCCTGATTTAAGTGCCAAACAACTCAAACAGTTTGAAGCCTTACAAGATTTATATGAAGATTGGAACCTAAAAATCAATGTCGTTTCTCGTAAAGACATTGACGAATTGTATTTAAGACATGTTTTGCATTCGCTCGGGATTGCAAAAGTACAAAAATTTAGGCCGAGTGCCAATGTATTAGATGTTGGTACAGGTGGTGGATTTCCAGGAATTCCTCTCGCCATTTTATTTCCAGAAACACAATTTACTTTAGTCGATTCTATTGGCAAAAAAATTAAAGTAGTCAATGAGGTCGTACAAGGTTTAGGCTTAAAAAATGTTCAAGCACATCCTATTCGCGTAGAGCAACTTACAGGTAAATATGATTTTATAATCAGTCGTGCCGTTGCACGGATGGATGCTTTTACGCATTGGACCAAAGGGAAGTACAAATCTAAATCAAAGCACGAACTACCCAATGGCATTTTATATCTCAAAGGTGGTGATTTAACCGAAGAATTAGCTAATTTTAAAAAGGCTAAAATCTATGACTTAACTGATTTTTTTAGTCAAGATTTTTTTGAAACTAAAAAAGTCGTTTATCTACCCAATAAATAAAAAAACAATGAACAACAAAGCAATATTAATCATCTTAGATGGTTGGGGAATGACCCAAAACCCAGCAGTTTCTGCATTAGCACAAGCCAATACACCTTATATGGATTATTTAACTAAAACCTTTCCAAATGCTACTTTAAGCACCTCAGGTTTAGATGTTGGTTTACCTGATGGGCAAATGGGAAATTCTGAAGTAGGCCATATGAATCTAGGAGCTGGTCGTATCGTCTATCAAGATTTTGTTAGGATTAATAAAGCTGTTGAAAACGGAACATTGGGTCAAGAAAAAGTGTTGAAAGATGCCTTTGAATACGCACAAAAAAATCATAAAAAAGTACATTTTTTAGGCTTATTATCTGATGGTGGAGTGCATTCACATGTTAATCATCTAAAAGCTTTAGTAAATATAGCAGAGAGCTACCAAACAAAGAACTACATACATGCTTTTACCGATGGTCGTGATGTTGATCCACTATCCGGAAAAGGATTTATACAAGATTTTCAAAATTTTCTACAAGGAAAAAACACGAAAATAGCCTCTATTATCGGACGTTATTATGCCATGGATCGTGATACACGTTGGGAACGCGTTAAATTAGCCTATGATTTATTAGTAAAAGGTATTGGTGAAAAAACAAAGAATCCTGTGGAGGCGATGCAAAATAGCTATGACCACGACATTACCGATGAATTTATCAAACCTTTAGTAGTTTGTGATGATGAAAATAAAGCTTTGGCAACCATCGAAAAAGAGGATGTTGTNATNTTTTATAACTTTAGAACAGATCGCGGGCGAGAATTAACTGAGGTATTAACTCAAAATGATTTCCCCGAGTTTGACATGCAAAAACTCCCGTTAGAGTATGTAACCATGACAAACTACGATGAAAAATTTAAAGGAATAAAAGTAATCTATGACAAAGATAATTTATCAGAAACATTAGGTGAAATAGTTGCTAAAAATGGCAAAAAACAAATACGAATAGCTGAAACTGAAAAATATCCACACGTTACTTTTTTCTTTTCTGGCGGTCGTGAAAAACCTTTTGAAGGTGAAAAACGCTTGCTTGTAAATTCGCCTAAAGTAGCCACCTATGATTTACAACCCGAAATGAGTGCCTATGAAGTACGTGACAAATTAATCCCTGAGCTACAAAAGCAATCTGCCGAATTGATCATTTTAAACTTTGCCAATGGAGATATGGTGGGTCATACAGGTGTTTTTGAAGCAGCAGTAAAAGCGGCAGAAACGGTAGATTCTTGTCTAAAAGAGGTCGTAGAAACAGGTTTAAAAAATGGGTACACAAGCATTGTTATTGCGGATCACGGAAATGCTGAATGTATGATAAAACCCGATGGCAGTCCACATACGGCACATACAACCAATCCGGTTCCAATAATTTTAGTAGATCCTGATCGCAAACATATTCAAAAAGGTATTTTAGCGAATATTGCACCGACTATTTTAGACATTATGGGCATCGATAAACCTGAAATAATGAATGAAAAATCATTATTATAATTCCAAAAATTCAGATTTTTAAAACATTCTAATTTAATTCCATTCAAAAGTTTCCATCATTTTCATCATATCATTTTTGATATAGTCTACTGCTGGATAAATGGAATCATAATTGGGTCGCACTTTAAAATACAAAGCGGCGGTTAACACATGTTTACTACTATCGGTTACGTGAAACTGTACATTTGAAGCACTTTGCCCCTGTACTTCAAATAACACACCATAAACTTTTTTCTCCCTATTCTCAAACGGATATGGAATAATGACATCGGCTTTTACGGTATGTTTTGTCGTCAATCGATCTGCTTCACTCAATATCTCTTTCAAATTGTTTTGAACACTTCGATACGTAATATGTACCGTTGCATCTAGATTTGGATAAATAACTTGCGCACTACATCCTGGTTTGAACTGAATACTACTTTCTTCAGAAATCGCAAAAGAATACGGACAATCATTGATAAATTGTTTGTATTGAGCCATTGGATAGGCTAAATGTAAATAGGACTTCGGTTTTGGATAGGGGTCTTCTTTACAAGCGAGTAAACTAATGCTGATGCCCAACACAAGAAAATAAAGCAAATGTTTTGTAATCAAATTGATAAAAATTAGGTGTTTGTAACAAGTTATAAAAAACGCTTAGATGTTCTTTTTAGTATTTAAAATGGTAAATCATCATCCGCTACATCTGCTGATTTTTTTGGAGGAATCGGTTTAGAGTCCTGTTCTTTAGTCTGTTGATTTGTATTTTTATTTTCCGCTTTTTTATTACTTAAAAAAGTTAATTCACGTACGTGAATTTCAGTTGAATAGCGTTTTTGACCATCTTCCCCATCCCATTGTCGGTTTCTAATTTGACCTTCGCAATAAATTTTATCTCCTTTGGTTAAGTATTTTTCACATATTTCAGCCAATTTATTGCGTACCACAATAGTATGCCAATCAGTTGTAGTAACTTTATCACCATCTTTATTGGTATAACTCTCATTTGTAGCTAGTGGAAATCGACCAATTGAGTTTCCACCTTCAAAATAGTGCATTTTAATCTCGTCACCCAAATGCCCAATTAGCATAACTTTATTTAGTGTTCCTGTCATAATACAATTATTTTAATTTATTCAAAGTTACTACTATTTCTCGATTTTATTCTAGGATTTACTCTTTACACGCCAGATTTCATCCATAAAATTATGAATCACAATAGGTACAGGCAAACTTCTAGCTTTCTCTTTAGTGATCGTATTTGTATGCCAAGCAGGAGTTTTGAGCAACCAAAATTTGATCGTTAAATGTTGATGTGATAGTTTGTGAAGTATACTATTTTGCGTGAGTAATTGTAGTGTAAAATCTTGATTTGCTACAAAATCTAAAAAAGAAGCTTCTTGTAAAAGCGCAGCATAATCAATTTCTGAAGTGGTCTCTACTACAGGAAATTCATAGAGNTTTTGCCAAATTCCCTTTCCTGTGCGTTGTTGTAAAACAGTTTCATTAGCTGCTGTTTCAAGGACTAAATAATTAAAATAGCGTTTTGTGATTTTTAGCTTTTTTTCCTTTTTAGGTAATTCTTTTACGCTGTTTTTTTGCAAAGCAACACAAGAATCTGCCAATGGGCAATTAACACATTTTGGTTGTGCTGGGGCACATTGCAAAGACCCAAACTCCATGATGGCCTGATTGAAAATGGCAGGTCGTTCTGGATCAATAAGCTCTTGCGCCAAATCTTTAAAATACTTTTTAGCAGAACTCGTATTTATTGCAAGTTCAACCCCAAAATAACGCGCTAAAACCCGATATACATTGCCATCTACCGTAGCGGTATTTTCATTAAAACAAAATGCGGCAATTGCTGATGCCGTATAATCACCAACTCCTTTTAATTTAAGTAATTCGGTATAGGTATCCGGAAATTTACCTTCTAAAATATCCGTTACATATTTTGCAGTAAAGTGTAAATTTCGAGCACGTGAATAATAGCCCAAACCTTGCCACAGTTTAAGTACTTCTTCTTCATCTGCCTCTGCTAAATCTTGAATCGTTGGAAAATTTTTGATGAATTTTTCATAATAAGGCATTCCCTGTGCAACTCTGGTTTGTTGTAAGATGACTTCTGAGAGCCATATCTTATAGGGATCTTTAGTTTGACGCCAAGGCAAAACTCGTTTGTTTTGTTGATACCAATCAATAATTATATTTGAAAACTGCGACTTCATTCAGCTTGGCAAGATACTTCATTCTAAAGTCTACCACAATACTTATCTTTAATTTCGTTATACGTTACTAGTATAATAAAGTCACATTTTCTAAGATAAAATCGTTTTTGCTTTATTATATTTGCAAGACCAAAATAATATGGCGAAACAATCAAGAAAATTTAAAGAGCGCTTAACCAATAAATATCGTTTGGTTATTTTAAATGAAGATACTTTTGAAGAACGTTTTTCATTTAAATTGTCACGTTTAAACGTATATGTTTTTGGAGGTCTATTTACTTTTGTTCTAATTGCCTTAACCTCATTATTAATAGCATACACACCCTTACGAGAATATGTTCCAGGCTACTCATCGACCGCACTCAGACAAAAGGCAGCGAAGATTTCTAACGAATTAGACTCTTTAAGAAACGAGGCTTATATCAATAATTCAAAATTAAATGCCATGATGGCCGTCATAAAAGGAGAAGAAAGTTCAGAAACCTATTACAAAAAAGTAGATTCACTCAATCAATTGAATAAAAATTCTATTTTACAAGGCGTTGTATATGGTAGCAAAGCCGACTCTTCATTCAGAAAAGAAGTGGCAGATATAGATCGTTTTAATGTGCGTACTAATCAGACTGAAAAAATTGGTATGGTACTTTTTTCTCCTGTCACAGGTACGATTACCAATAAATTTAATAGCGAAGAAGCGCATTTTGCAATTGATATTGCCGTAAAAAAAGACACACCCATTAAAGCCATTGCCGAGGGTACTGTTATTTTTTCTGAATGGTCAGTTGACACTGGATTTGTTATTATACTCGATCATGGAAACAACCTATTATCGGTTTATAAACACAATTCAGAAATATTTAAACAACAAGGTGAACTCGTAAAATCTGGTGAAGTAATTGCTACTGCTGGATCGGCTGGCGAACTAAGTACAGCAACACACCTACACTTTGAATTATGGTATAACGGTTACCCAATTGATCCTACTAACTTTATGGATTTTGAATAATGAGTATCAAGGCAAACTTGGCATTAGTATTTGCAAAACGTATTAAAAAAAAGGTTTATGCTTGGGCAAATAAGCCGTATAAAACGCAAGACAAGGTTTTTAATAAGCTCCTAAAAAATGCTCAGAACACACAATTTGGAAAAGATCACAAGTTCGGGACTATAAAGACCTATGATGATTTTAAAAAGCAAGTTCCTGTTCGTGAATATGAAGGCTTAAAACCCTATATCGAACAAATCTTAGCAGGAAAATCGGATGTCTTATGGAAAGGAAAACCCAAATATTTCGCCAAAACTTCTGGGACTACTTCAGGAGCCAAGTTTATACCGATTACTAAAGAATCTATGCCAACGCATATTAAAGCAGCGCGAAATGCTTTATTATTTTATATCGCAAATACTGAAAATGCAGATTTTGTAAACGGTAAAATGATATTTTTACAAGGTAGTCCTATTTTACAAGCTAATGCAGGTATTAAAACAGGACGATTAAGTGGCATTGTCGCACATTTTGTACCATCCTATCTACAAAAAAATAGATTACCGAGTTGGGAAACAAATTGTAT
>JGI24023J19991_10003894_pt1 | contig 10335 bp, 5 predicted proteins | sample Cruoilmetagenom1_FD_19991 | JGI IMG/M metagenome (IMG submission 19991)
CGCCGTTGAGGATATCGTTGCCGTCACCGCCATAGAGGTGGTCGTTGCCGCCGTTGCCGTTCAGCGTGTCGTTGCCGGCACCACCCGCCAAGATTTCGTCCTCCTCGCCGATGCCGTCAAGAACGCCGTTATTGTTCGCCGTGTCGATGATGAGCGACAGCCCTTCGCCGGCCCCCGGCACATCGGTGATGTCGAAGGAGAGCGTCGCTGTGTCGGTATCGCCATCCCCATCGATAATCGTGTAATCGAACACGAGACTACCGACGCCGCCTTCCACAGTGTGCGGCAGCGGCTGCAACAGCGTGAGCTGATAGTCTCCAGCACCCGCATCTTCCGTATCGAGCGTCAGCACCCAATAATCAACGCCGCCGATCGATCCGGTCAGTGTGATCAGACCGGCTGCTACTGCAGGGGTTACAAGGAATCCCGATGTGAACCCGGTGGTCGCACCGACATTGAGAACAAGGTTCGTAATCGCCGTCGGCGAGCCGAAGCCGTCGGCACCAGGAAGGTCGTTGGTCAGCACGTTGCCATTGAAAGTGGAGCCGGCTATGTCGACCAGGAGATTGATGATCTCGCCCTCGGTCGTCACGATGATCGGCGGGATCTGTGGGTCCACCGGGTTGTTCGGGTCGTACGCAATGGGGGCCAGGTTGGTGGCGGTTACGCCGCCGCCAATGCCGATCGCAAAGGCCGGCATGTCATTCTCGGCGAGGAAGGTCTCCCACGCCAATTGCTCGCCGGGGCTGATGCCGGCGCTGCCCACCGGCTCGTTCGGTTTGCCGTCGGAGAGGAAGTACGTGACGTTGTTGCCGCTGGTTGGCGCATCGGGGTCGGTGAACGCCAACTTGGCCAAGTTGATGGCGGCGTCGTAGTTGGTGTTGCCGCCGGGTTGTAGACTGGCCAGATAGGCATTGGCCTCCTCGGCGGTGGTCAGCCAGCCGGACGTCGACGCATCGGAAGCGAAGTCAACGATCATTACATTGATGATTCCGTCCGGCCCAACCGCATGAAGCAAGTTGGCAACAGCCGCCCGCGCCAGATTAATGCGATCCGAGAAGCCGACGGTGCCCGGATTGTCGTTCATGCTGCCCGAGCGGTCGAAGATGATGATCAAGTTGGTATCCCCAACCTCCGGCCCGCCATCCGTGTCATCAACCGCCACCGGCACCGTATCGGTTACGGTGACCTGGAACTGGAAGTTCTCGGTGATGGTGTTGTCGCCCGTATTCGGCTCCTGCCCACTAGCCGGGACTGTGCCTCCAGGTGTATTAGCTTCCGTCGTCGTCACATCGATAGAAACGTCGATCGTGCCATCGAAAGAATTGCTGGGATCGACCTGCAAGGTCGTCATCAGGGCCTGCAAATCGGCCTCGGACCCCTCGAACTCCCACTCCAAGGTGCCCAGCACATGGGTAACCGTGATGGCCGGGCCCGCGATAAAGATCAGGTTGGCGCCCGCATCGTCATTGCTCAGAGTCACGGTTACATTGGTAACGCTTTCCGACCCGTCCTCATCGAAACCGCCCGGATTTTGCAGATCGCCAACAGGATTCGCCGGATTGCCAATCTCCGTAGTCAAGGTCAGGCCGAGGGAAACCGGCGCGCCGTTGTCGGACACCGGAATACCACTGGTATCGACCAGCACACCGCCATCCGCCACCGCGTCGACCACGAAGGTGGTCATGGCGGAGTTGCTGGCGGTCAGAGCTGGCGTCGTCTTATCCTGGGCATTCGCCGTGGCAACCACATCCAACAGATCGACATCCGTGTCCTCCGGCGGGTTCACGGTCAGCGTCGTGTAATTGAAGGTCTCGACACCCGGTACGAACGCGATCGTCAAGGTGCCGCCCACGAAGGTCGCGCTCGCCACGTCCGCCAGCGCTTCCAAGTCACTCAACTCGCCCGCCGAGACACCCCAGGTGAGCCCCGAGACTACCAATGATGTCAGCTCGTCGGTCGAATTCGTGACCGCCGCCGAGAGGGTGACATCGTTGGGCAGATCCTCCTTGAAGTACCCGCCGGCGTCGCTGTCGCCGTTGACGAAGATATTAACTTCCGGAGGGTCGACGAGGCCCCTAACGAGAACGCTGAATTCGAACTCGCCTTCGCGCACGTTATCCGAGATATCCGGCTCCTGGCCGCTGGCCGGCGCCGCGCCTTCAGGCGTATTTGCCTCGGCCGTTCTGGTGAAGACCGTACCCGTAATGTCGCCGTCGAAGCCCGCCGGAACGTTTACGCTCAGGGCATTGATCGCCTGGCCAAGCTCGGCGTTGTCGGCATAGCCGGTCAACTCCCAGCGGCCGGTGCCATCGTTGAACGCAAGCGATACGCCAGCCGGCTCGCTGCCGTTGAATTGCAGGGTTCCCGCCGAAATTTCAATCTCGACCGTCGTCGACTCCGAGCCATCGTCGTCGGTACCGCCGAATCCCGAGAACGGAAAACCGGCATTGATCGACCCGAAAGTAAGATCCAGGCTGATGTCCTGTGCGACCTCGCTCTCCGCCACCGCCGGCGCTGTTCCTTGCGATACCTGCGGCTGGAAGTCGAGAACCGCATCGACAATGATGTCGGTTGTATCGACGTCGGTTGCCGTCAGCGCCGGATCCACCGTGCTAACCGCGCCCGCTGTCGCACTCACACCACCCATATCGACGTCGGTGTCTTCGGGCGGCTGTACGAGGAAGCTGCCGCTGTAGCTGGTCAGGCCCAGGCCCGTCAGATCGATGGTAATGTTACCGTCCGACGGATCGGAGTCAGGCAGCGACGCACCCAAAGCGAGCAAACCGCTGAAGTCGTAAGACCACGTCGGGTCCAACCCCTCGATCACGATCGTGGTGAGCACACCGCCGGTTGCCTCGGCGACAACTTCAACCTCGTGGTTAGGATCGGGGAAGCCCTGCTCGTTGTCTTCGAATATGATGGACGGGCTGTCCTCCTTGATAACCAGCGAGCCAACGAGGGGACCGATGCGAACGTCAACCGTTACCACCGGAGCCTCGGGTTCGGCCTCCTCCAGCAGATCGATGTTCTCCAACTCGATCAAACTGAACTCGCGCTCGACGCCTGGGATGACGCCTTCCTTGTTGAGCAGCGGGATGATCTCGCCGGTATCGTCGCTGTACCGGGTTTCGCCAGTTCCCTGCGCACCTGCGGGGCCGGCAGCCGGGCCGGCTGCGGTTTCCAGGGTCGGCTGCCCTTCGGGCGCCGCGGCGGGGCCGGCTAGGGCGACCGCCTGCTGGTAGATAACCGTAGCCGGGACATCGGCCCCGGCGATCTCGAAGATCGGCGCTTCCTGCGCAGGATCGATGGCACCGATACCCTGGAAGATGATCCGCCCGCCATTGGCGAAGGTCAGGACCAGATCGTTGCCCACCACCTCGATCTGAGCCGCCCCCGGATCGAAGTCGATGACATAGCGCTGCCCGGCCATGATCGGCACCGGCACATCGGCGTCAGCCGCCGGCGCCGGCACGAGGACGCCGGCCTGGCCGACCAGCGTTTCGGCGCCGTCCATGCCCAAAATGGCGCCCAGTTCGGCGTCGCTATTTGTGGACTCGGCATTCGTGGATTCGGCGGACTCGGTCTTCGCGGCGGACTCGTCCACCGGACCCCAGGACAGATCCTCGGTCATTACCTATTCCCTCCTCGACAAGATCCGCTGCCGCCCGTCGTTATGCTCCCCAGCACGACGGCAGCGACCCAATGTGTTAAGAAATCATTGACGAGAGTTTGAGTAAATTTTGGATTAATTTCAACAGAACGTATCGGCTGATCGACACAAATATGTATGAGTTTNCTGTATAAGCAGTAATACTGCCTACAATATGGTAAATAGAAATGGATCTATTTATTAATATACAATATATTTGGTTAATACATTAAAATATTCATGACAATACTAAATGAATAATCAGGAAATAAATCGGATAATATTCCACATTACTCCGCCAATACCGATCGATCGACAAACTGTTCTGCGCGACCACGCGCGCCGCCACCGGCAAGCGCACGTAGTCAGACCCGGCGCCTGACCCGGCACCCGTGTAACCGCTCGCATCGCCGGTATTTGAAGCGCCCTGGAGCCGCGCCCCAGGGCCTGAATCTTAATCTGGCGGGAACTTAAAGTAGGATGATCTCGACCCGCCGATTGGCCGGCTCGGGCACGCCGTCATCGGTGGGCACCGCCGGCTCGGCCTCGCCACGGCCAGCGACACTGATGCCGCTCGCCTTGACGCCGCGCTGGATCAAGGCATCGCGCACCGCATTCGCCCGGCGCAACGACAGATCCAGATTATAGGCTTCCGGCCCCGCGCGGTCGGCATGGCCGGTGACCGAGAAATCCACGATTCCGTGTTTCTCGGCTGTCGCTACCGCATCATCGATGATCTGCAAGGTGCCGGCGGTCAGGACATCACTGTCGAAGGCAAAATGGACCATGAACGGCCGGGGTGCCGCCGCTGCCATCTGCGGCGCCGCTGCCGGTGCTGGTGCAGCTCTCCGGGCCATCTCGGTCAGGCTCAGGTTCGCGACCGCCTCGACCTTGGAGATGGCGTCGGCAAACGCCGCCTTGCAGCGGGTTACGTCGTTGTTTCCCGAGGAAATCGTTCCGATCTTGACCCGTTCGGCCGCCTCGATCCAGCAATCGTAGCTCACCTGTGCCGTTGCCGAATCGCCGGGTGCCAGACTACGACCACCGCGGTCGAAAGCCGTGCGCATGCGCTCGATCGCGGCTGAAAGTTCGGCGGCATCAGCCGCCTGCAGATCGCGGTCCGATACCCAGTCCGCATCGACCTGCGACCGGCTCGCGGCGCGCCTGGCTTTATGATTGAAATGCTCGCCGTCAAACGGATCGTGCGCCGAACTGCGTGCCTTCGAGAGGTCGACATAGCCCGCATACAGGCCATTCATGAAAGCGATGCCGTTGGCATCGAGCCCAATTCCCGATGACTTATCGAAGATCGGATCGGCCTGCGCCGGCGACGCCAATGCCGTGATCACCACTGCGCCAAAAAGGAGCCCTTTGGCCTTCATGTCCCCTAACCCCCTCAACATGAGTCCCCCCGCGCAAACCGCGCCGGATGATACTGCGCGACGATAGCCAAAGCCCAGTCCCGCCACACGCGTACGGGCCTAAGACTATGCGAATCATCGCCAAGTCACAATCCCGTATAGCGCACAACGTCGGCGCCGTGCAAGTCGGCCAGACCCCCGGCTAGGGTCGTCCAATCAGGTCGTTGCGGCGCGGCGATGCTCGACAAACAAGCCAAAGCGCGGGCGCAGCGCGGTGCCAATATACGTGCCCGCCAATGCCGCGACGAACCACAGCCAGCCGTGCAAGCTGCCCGAGGCAATGCCGCTGAAATAGGCCCCGACGTTGCAGCCAAAGGCAAGCCGGGCCCCGTAGCCCATCAGGATGCCGCCAACGGCGGCGGCGGTCACCGCGCCCCAATCGAGCCCCCAACCAAACCGGCGCAACGGGCCAAACTTGCCGGCCAGGCCGGCGGCCAGGAACGCGCCGACAATAATGCCAAAGTTCATGACCGATGTGCTCTGGGCAAAGACGCCGCCGGCTAAAAATCGCTGCGGGCCGGGCCAGGTCCAAAACTCCCATGAGGCCACATCGACCCCCAGCGCCGTCGCCGCCTTGGCGCCCCACAGGGCATAACCGAATGAGACCGTCCAGGGATGGCCGGCCAGCGCCAACGTCGCCACATTGAGTAGCGCCAAGGCGACGCCGCCAATCAGCAACGGCCATGGCCCACGCCAAATTCGCGCGCCGAAGCCGCGACCGCCGCTATGCCCAGGCAAACCGGCACCGCCGTGCGACAGTCGGCCGTGGCGCCGCCTTTCGACAACGACGGTCGCGGCGGCAATCAGCGCGAAGAGGGCTAGTTGCAACGCCAGCGCCCCTGAAAGACCCAACTCATCCAGCAGCGAGATGGTGCCCAGGCTGGGCGTCCCTAGCCACCACGGCAGGTGCGCCGTGCCCAGCAACGAGCCAACGATGAAGAAGATCAGGGTGACGATCATGCGCCCGGAACCGCCGCCGACCGTATAGAGCGTGCCCGAGGCGCAGCCGCCGCCAAGCTGCATGCCAAGGCCAAATAGGAACGCCCCGACCAGCACGGAAACACCGAAGGGCGCCAGCGCCCCGCCCACCATTTGGCCAAAGAACGTGCCCTGCGAGAGGACCGGCAGGAATATCGCCGTCGCCAGGGCGAGCATCAGCATCTGGGCGCGCAAGCCCGCGCCCCGCCCGTCAGCCAGAAATACCCGCCAAGTTGAAGCAAAACCGAACGCGGCATGAAAGAGAACCAGCCCCAGCGCGGCGCCGAGGCCGTACAGCACCGCCTGGTGCACGGCGACTGTACTGGCGATGTAGGACATGCCGCCGAGCAGCAAAACGAGCGCCAGGCCGGTGATACGCCAATCAGGTCCGGGCCGATCAAGTGGCGCCGACGTATGTGCCGAAGACGAATTTTCAGCGGTAGTCGTCATGGGGCCAATGATATGCGCGGTGGCGGCGGCCGTGTCGAGGCCGCCACACCGGAATGTGATTAGTTCGTTTGGATCTTGCGCTCGACGGGCAATTCTTCGCGGGCCGTCCAGTCGACCATGGAACCGTCGTAGACCCGCACTTTCTTGTTGCCCAGAATCTCGCTCTCGGCGAACCAGCCCAGGCTCGCCCAATGCCCGGTGTTGCAGAAGGCGATGGCGTCACCCTCGGCATCCACACCGGCGGTCTTGAGCAGATCGCGCAACCCGTCGGCGCTCACGAACCGGCCGCCATCGACCGTAACCTGGCTTTCCGGCACGTTGACCGCACCCGGAATGGTGCCCGGCCGCTTGGCCGCCTTGTGTGCCGTCTCACCGCGGTACTGCGCGGGCGGGCGCATGTCGATTAGGGCCGTCTGGGAGCCTGCCGCCGCCTGCACGTCGCGGTAGTCGGCCACCATCTCAGGTCGGAAAGACGCCGAGAATATCTGAGGTGACGGCTCGTTCCAGCCGGTCTCGACGGGATTGCGCGCATCGGCCGTATAGGCCCGGTATCCGCCGTCGAGAATGGAGACCTTGTCGTGCCCCAGGACCTTGAAGGTCCAATAGATGCGCGTGGCGCTGCCCATATCCAGGGCGCTCACCCCGGCGGCGATGATCACCACGTGGCTGTCATTGCCGATCCCTAAGTTGCCGACAAGGCCCTCCAGAGATCGGACGGGCGGCAACTGCCCCGGCACCCCATCCACCTTGCTGCGCCAGCCGGCCTTCAGATAGTCGCTGTATACGGCGCCTGGAATGTGGCCCTGCCGGTAGGTTTTCTCCGAGCCGCCATCCAGCTTGTTGCGAATATCCAGAACAACCACATCGGCCCGGCTGGCGTTGGCTTTGACCCAAGCGATATCCACCAGGGGCGTTATGTCGCTGGCGGCTTCGCCGCGGGCAACGCCGGCGACGGTCCAGAGAACCAGAACGGCGATAGCTGTCAGGGTACGCATGGCGATCTCCTGCAAGAGACAACGGTAAATTACATAAACTTTATGTAATTTAGATTATTCTACGATAATATGTGTGTTAATAAGGGGCGCGCAAGGCCTATTTGATTTCGCCTAGAGCAGCCTTGGCTGAACCTCTAGCGCAGCCTCCGGCTCGACGGGCGCAAGCAGGGATAGATCGTCGTTGGCGGCGCTGTTGATCCGCGTCGATACGGTATAGGTGGCGAACGTATGCGCCGGCCGGTGGTGCAGTAGCGCCTGTACCGCATCGACCTTGGTGCCCGGGCTCAGCCAAGCCGCAAAGTCCGCGGGATCCAGGATCACCGGCATGCGGTGATGGATTGGGCGCAGCGCGGGAGCCGCCTCGGTGGTGAGGATAGCGCAAGTCTCGACCGACTCGTTGCTTTGCGGGTCCCGCCAACGTTCCCAAATGCCAGCGAAAGCAAAGACGTCGGTATCCGACAATGTAATTCGGTAAGGCTGCTTGCGCCCGCCTTCGCTGCGCCATTCATAGAATCCGTCGGCGGCAATCAGGCAACGCCGCATCCGAAAGGCGTCTCGAAAGGCCGGCTTCTCGGCAACACTTTCGCTGCGCGCGTTGATCATACGGTCGCCGATCCCCGCCTCCTTGGCCCAAGACGGAATCAGCCCCCAGCGCAGCCAAACGAAATGCCGCGCGCCATCGTCTGCATCCAGGCGCACGGCAGCGACCTCCTGACGCGGTGCGATGTTGGCACGCGGCGGCAAGTTCGGCAGTTCGACAAAATCGAAATAGGCGCGCACCGCCTCAACGGGTGTGGTCAGGGAATAGCGTCCGCACATGGCACCGGGATTTAGCACAGGCGGCGCGCATCTTGAAAGCAGTCGACAGCAGGTCCATTCTCTCGCTCAGGCGGTCAAAAACCGTAGCCGCTTTGACGGGAGGAAAGACATGGCACTGAGAATCAATTCGGAAGCGCCGGATTTTTGGGCGGACACGACGGAAGGGTCTATCCAATTCCACGAATGGATCGGCGATGGCTGGGCAATTCTCTTTTCGCATCCCAAGGACTTCACGCCGGTCTGCACCACCGAACTGGGATACATGGCCGGGCTGAAGCCCGACTTCGAGAAGCGCAACTGCAAGATTTTGGGCCTGAGTGTTGACCCGATCACCGACCACAAGCGCTGGCTGAAGGACATCGAGGAGACACAAGGGCACGCGGTCACCTACCCATTGATTGGCGACCCGGAGTTGAAGGTCGCCAAATTGTACGACATGCTGCCGGAAGATGCGGGCGACACCTCGGAAGGCCGCACACCGATCAACAACGCCACCGTCCGCTCGGTCTTCGTCATCGGGCCAGACAAGAAGATCAAGGCGATGCTGACCTATCCCATGAGCACCGGCCGCAACTTCGACGAGGTGCTGCGTCTGCTCGATTCCTGCCAGCTCACGGCCAGGTATCAGGTGGCCACACCGGTCAATTGGAAACAGGGTGACGACGTCATCATCGTCCCCACGGTCTCCGACGAACAGGCCAAGGCCAAGTTCCCCGGCGGCTGGAAGGCCCCGAAGCCCTACCTGCGGATCGTCCCGCAGCCGAAATAAAATACCGAATCCTATTGCCGGGGGTGTGCTGACCCACACGGGCAGGCCGCCCCCGACCTGTCCGGCCCTGCCCATCGGACGACCTCCCTTACTCTCCCGTCGTTGCCTGGCACGCATTCGTCCGATACAGTGACAATGTTCGCTATTTGTTCTCCTCGACTTTGCCACAAGTCGTGGTATGTTCTTGGGTTCGCGGCCCAACATCTAGTAGTTTTCCACAAATTATTCGGTCCACAGCTGTGGATAAAGCGGGGGGTAGGGTATGGACGGCGCGGGGCGTCTTGAAGATTTCGAACCAATCGGGGAACAGCTCCAGGCTGTGGATAACGTGCGTTCGGGGGGGTCCACGCCGTCCGCGGGTGTGCCGGAAATGGCTTCGGCGGACTCGCGGACTGGTGGCGGCGATGCCTTCCTGGAGCCGGATTCTGCCGAGTCGCCGGCCCCAGAGCAGATCCAGGTCGATGAGAATCGCCCGAAGGCGATTCATCGACCTGGTGAATCTGCTCTGTCCGATAAATGTAGAGCGGATTCATGTGATTGGTCGGAACCGCTATGCGGTACCGACCAATCACGATCCGCTCTAGGCGATGCGCAGATTCGCGATCTGTTCCAGAACGAGCGCGGCATTACCGTGCGCATGGACCGCTCGCGCGATTCGCGCCTGACCGTGTTCGGCAAGGCGACCCTGTCGGACCGCTACCTGATGGACGGCGAAAGCTTCCAGGACCTATTCGCCCGGGTCGCGGCGCATTACGCCGATGATTCGGCGCATGCGCAGCGTCTTTACGACTATATGTCCCAACTATGGTTCATGCCGGCGACTCCGGTGCTCTCCAACGGCGGCACCTCGCGCGGTCTGCCGATTTCCTGCTTCCTCAACGAGGCTGGCGATTCGCTGGATGGCATCGTCGGCCTGTGGAACGAGAATGTCTGGCTGGCGGCGCGCGGCGGCGGCATCGGCAGCTACTGGGGCAATCTGCGCTCCATCGGCGAGCGGGTCGGCCACAACGGCAAGACCTCCGGCGTCATTCCCTTCATCCGGGTGATGGATTCGCTGACCCTGGCGATCAGCCAGGGCTCGCTGCGGCGCGGCTCCGCCGCCTGCTACATGCCGGTCTCGCATCCGGAGATCGAGGAGTTTATCGAGATGCGCCGGCCCACCGGCGGCGACCCGAACCGCAAGGCGCTGAACCTGCATCACGGCGTGGTGGTGCCGGATGCCTTCATGCGCGCGGTCGAGCGCGACGAGGA
>JGI24023J19991_10003899_pt1 | contig 10331 bp, 13 predicted proteins | sample Cruoilmetagenom1_FD_19991 | JGI IMG/M metagenome (IMG submission 19991)
ATTCATTTTTATGGATTCTGGCTTTTTCTTTCAAAATGACATAAACGGGACTCGCCTTTAGGCACTTCCCATCTCGAGTACAGATCAGAAAAAACCAGAACATATGTTCTGGTTTTTTTGTTTGAGGCTTTCTGATAAAATTTATTTTTGAAAGAAGGTGAAAACTAAAAAAAGAAATCTATAGCGTTGTGCGGATTTAACTTTTTCTTTCAACATGACGTTTTTGAGACTCGCTGCTAGGCAAGTCCTCAAAGTGATCAATTAAAAAGACTATACTCTTGAATAAATCCATGAAACTAAGTTTTACTTTGACAATGAATTTTTCATAAGACAGAATATTAAAAAAAGGTTTAGTAACCCTTTTTAGTCCTGAGTCCTCGGATGCCAAACCACCGCTCTATCAAAAAACACTTCCAATCTCAAATACATTTTCCTATACAAAAAACAAGTTATTCAACTAAATTAATCATTGAATTTCCAAGCTTAATCAGACGATATTCCTCAAATAAATATGTTAAATATTTCAAAAATAAAATAAAAATATAATTTTTGTTTAATCTTTTTATATATTTGTTAAACATTATGAAAAATAAAATTATTATAATAGGATCAGGTTTCTCCTCTTTAGCTGCTTCGTGTTATCTGGCACAGGCAGGATATAATGTGACTATTTTGGAAAAGAATAGCACTGTTGGAGGTAGAGCAAGAGTATTTAAAAAAGAAGGTTTTAAGTTCGATATGGGTCCTACTTGGTATTGGATGCCTGATGTATTTGAACGTTTTTTTAATGATTTTGATAGAAAACCCTCAGACTACTATTCATTAGAAAAACTAAGTCCTGCTTATCAGGTATACTTTGACGAGCTCGATTCAATTACTATACCCGATAATCTGACAGGTATCTTTGAAATCTTTGAAAAGACCGAACCAGGAAGTTCAAAATATTTAAAGAAGTTTATCAAAAGTGCCATGTTTAATTACGAAGTTGCTATTAAAGACTTGGTTTACAAACCTGGCGAGTCATTATTTGAATTGATTACGCCAATCACGGCTAAAAGGGCACATCAATTTTTCACAAGTATCTCAACACAAATAAGAAAAAAAATAAAGAATAAAAAACTAGTACAAATTCTTGAATTTCCGGTATTGTTTCTTGGGGCTAAGCCTAGTGATACGCCCTCTTTTTACAATTTCATGAACTATGCTGATTTCGGACTAGGTACATGGCATCCAAAAGGAGGTATGTATGAAGTTGTAAAGGCAATGGCAAATTTAGCAGTTAGTTTGGGCGTTGATATCAAAACCAATCAAAATGTAACTAAAATTGATGTAGAAAATGGCAAAGCAATAGGGGTCATTAGTGAGAATGCATTTTTGGAGTCAGATATTATTTTAAGCGGTGCTGATTATCATCATACAGAAAGACTATTAGAAAAACCATATAGACAATATTCTGAAAAATATTGGAATAAAAAGACCTTTGCACCATCCTCATTATTGTTTTATATCGCATTTGATAAAAAATTAGAGAATGTTTCGCACCATACACTATTTTTTGATGCTGATTTTGAACAACACGCCAAGGAAATTTATGATAATCCAGTCTGGCCTAAAAAACCACTTTTTTATGGAAGTTTTCCTAGCTTGACCGATACATCTTTTGCTCCTCAAGGTAAAGAAGCGGGAATTTTTTTAATACCTCTTGCTCCTGGTATTGAAGATACACCTGAAATTCGTGCTAATTATTTTGATCAAATTATTGAACGATTTGAGCAAATAACGAATCAAGAGGTAAAAAGCAAGATACTTTTTAAAGAATCTTATTGTGTAAATGATTTTATAAAAGATTATAATTCATATAAAGGAAATGCATATGGTCTTGCCAATATATTAACACAAACAGCATTTCTAAGGCCAAAGATAAAAAGTAAAAAAATTAACAATTTGTTTTTTACCGGACAGCTTACCGTACCGGGTCCGGGCGTACCACCCGCACTAATATCAGGTAAGATTGCGGCGAATTTAATTAGCAAACAATTTTTAAATCATAAAACATATGCAGCGACAACTATTTAATACTGTTTCTGTTCATTGTAGCAAATTGGTTACAAAAGCATATAGCACGTCGTTTTCATTGGCTGTTAAAACCTTGGCACCTTCTATCAGAAATGCTATCTATAGTGTTTATGGCTTTGTGAGATTTGCCGACGAAATTGTTGATACATTTCACGATCATGACAAGGAAAAACTGATTCACGAATTTGAGAACGACTATTACAAAGGGCTGAATGAAGGCATCAGTTTGAATCCTATTTTAAATGCTTTTCAATTAACTGTTAAAAAATATGCTATTGATGATGAATTGATTAAGGCATTTTTAGATAGTATGAAACAAGATCTTCACAAGGTGAATTATACATCTGCAGAATTTAATAATTATATTTATGGCTCAGCAGATGTGGTGGGACTGATGTGTTTAAAAGTATTTGTAAATGGTAATGAAAAGCGCTATGAAGAATTGAAAGAACCAGCAATGCGATTAGGCTCGGCTTTTCAAAAAGTAAATTTTTTAAGAGATCTAAAAGATGATGTAGAAATGTTGAATAGATCTTATTTTCCAGGTGTTAATATTTTAAATTTAGACCAAGAAGCGAAGATTAAAATCATTCATGAAATTGAAGAAGATTTTAGATCGGCATACGTGGGCATAAAAAAATTACCCAAGGAGGCAAAGTTTGGTGTTTATACAGCATATGCCTATTACAGGTGTCTTTTGAATAAATTGAAAAGAACCCCTTCAAACAAAATTATAAACACGCGCATTAGGGTATCAAACCCTCATAAATTCGGATTGCTGGCAAAATCTTTTGTAACTTACAAATTGAATTTATTATAATATGACCATTGCAATTTATATATTCATAACGTTGGTTACATTTTTAGTAATGGAAAGTGTTACTTGGTTAACACATAAGTTTGTTATGCATGGTTTACTTTGGTATTTTCATGAAGACCATCATCAACCCAGGTATCAAAATTCTTTTGAACGAAATGACATATTCTTTGTGATTTTCGCTATACCTAGTATTTTATTATTTTATACTGGTGTTGACAATGGTGTTAATTATAAATTCTTCATTGGCTTGGGTGTTTTATTATATGGTATATCATATTTTTTAATTCATGATGTGCTTATCCATCAACGATTTAAATGGTTTAAAAATACCCGTAACAAATACCTAGTAGGATTGCGCAAAGCTCATAAAGTACACCATAAGCATTTAGGAAAAGAAAATGGAGAATGTTTCGGAATGTTGTTGGTTCCATCTAAATATTTTAAAGTCTAAATGTCACTCTACTTATTTATTAATCTGGCTTCGATAAGTATTCCATTTTTATATAGCTTTGAGAAGAAAATGCACTTTATTCAATATTGGAAAGAGGTTTTTTCAGCTATCACAATAACCGGCTTTATTTTTATCGTTTGGGATGTTATTTTTACTTCACTGGGTGTTTGGGGATTTAATGACACCTATTTGCTAGGAATAAATATTGGTAACTTACCAATAGAAGAATGGCTGTTTTTTATCTGTATACCCTATGCCAGCATTTTTACGCATTACGCGCTTCGTCATTTTTTTCCAAATCTTGTTTTAAATTCAGTAGTTACGAAAGGATTCACTGTTACGCTGATTATCATATTATCGATCATTATCATTTTGAATGTAAATAAATTATATCCCTTTTATAACTTTGGATTTCTGCTACTAATTTTAGTATATAGTTTAATAACTAATAATCAGCAATTGCAGCCTTTTTATATTTCTTTTTTAGTGATTTTGATTCCTTTTTTTGTTGTAAATGGGGTTTTGACTGGCAGTTTTATCGAAGATCAAGTAGTTTGGTATAATAATAAAGAGAATTTGGGTGTCAGGCTGGGCACCATTCCCGTTGAAGATATTGGTTATGCCTTTAGCATGATTTTTTTTAGTATCATCCTAATAGAAAAGTTTAAACGTAGGTAACTACAAAGTAGATTAAGGAAATAATAAAAAATGCACATTAGAAATAATCAAATTGCAAAATAAATTAAAAGAGGAGTATATGGATATAATTAAAGAATCATTGGCATTTGAAAAGAATAAATTATCGCTCAAATCAAGAGATGATAAGATTCGAGCATCACAAAAATTGAAGGATTTAATATTAGGGCTAAATGAGATTTATAAGTTAAATAAAGACCCTACTATTATGGATATTATGAAAAGATTGACTGGTATAAAACGTAAAGTAGAATTGAGATTAAAAGGAAGAGTAACATCATAAAAGATGAAGATAGTCATAAAAATAAGAAGGAGTAAGTTCTTTTTAGTATCCAACCACCAACCCTACGAGTTTGAAAATGAGGAAATATATTAAAAGAATTGTTGAGGATACCTTAAATATTTACGGTAACTAAAGAAAAGAAAGAGCAGATGAAATACTATATAGTTTTAATTGTTTTTTTAATTATAAATTTTGGTGCACTAGCAATTGGCAGTTGGCTTATGAATGATGGACCGCAAACAGACTGGTATTTAGAGTTAAATAAAGCCCCCTGGACACCTCCAGGATGGGTTTTTGGGGCAGCATGGACCATCATAATGGTTTGTTTTTCAATGTATATGGCACAATTATTTACTATTGAAAATAGTATCAAAGTAATTGCCCTATTTACCGTTCAACTGCTATTAAATATAAGCTGGAATTATGCTTTTTTTAATCAACATTTTGTGGGAATAGCCTTAGTAATAATCACTTTACTTACCCTTTTGATCATTTATTTTCTATTTGCTTTTTTCGACCGGTTGCAAGCTAAGAGTTTACTCCTTATACCCTATATCGTCTGGCTAGTAATTGCCACCTCTTTAAATTATTATATATATACCCATAACTAATTATTACAGTATGTTTAATTTGTTCAAGAAAAAATCAAAAACAGAAAAACTGTCTGCTAAATATAGAAAGTTACTTGAGGAAGCACACGCTTTATCTACTAGTAATAGAAAGCAAAGTGATCTGAAGTATGCCGAAGCAGATGCTATTCAGCAAGAAATAGAAAGACTCAAAATTCTTAAATAATTTATCTATGGCTTTTTATCAATTTCAAAGAAAACAAAAAATTATAGCAACTATAGATGAGATATGGAATTTTATTTCATCACCGGCTAATTTAAAAGAGATTACTCCAGACTATATGAGTTTTGATATTACATCAAAGAATCTACCTGATAAAATGTATGCAGGAATGATCATAGGCTATGAAGTTCGTCCTTTGCTAGGTTTGAAAACGACCTGGGTTACAGAAATTACACAGGTCAGAGAAAAAAAATACTTTGTAGATGAACAACGTGTAGGGCCCTACTCATTATGGCATCATCAACATATTATTGAACCTATAGAAAATGGAGTATTAATGACCGATATCGTTTCTTATGAGCCCCCTTTGGGTATATTGGGAGCCCTAGCAAACACCTTTATTATAAAAAATAAACTGATTGAGATATTCAATTTTCGAACAAAAGCAATTGAAAAAAGATTTGGTGTTTACGAATGAATAAAAGGATAACAATGTATGAAAACAGTAATCTTAATATCAATACTTATGATTATGTCAAATGATAGCAACTATAAAATTGATTTCGGCCAATCCACCGGAGGACAAGATTGGATGATTGTTAATGACGGGGTTATGGGAGGGTTGTCACAATCAACACTTACATTTACAAAAAACAGCCTGGTGTTTAAAGGTACACTTTCATTAAAAAATAATGGTGGTTTTGCATCCATAAGAAGCAGCAAGGGAAAATTTGACTTGTCAAAATATACAACGGTAAAGATTAAATATAGAAGTGCGGGCCGGAACTTTTCGTTAAGGTTTGCTGACTCTGAAATCTATTTTAGGCCCAATTATAAGCACAATTTTGGTTCATCATCGAGAGAATGGGAAATAGCCGAATTGAAAATGTCAGATTTTAAAGAATACACAATGGGGCGACTTTCAGGTGCAACCGTGAGCAAAGATAAACTCGAAAATGTGATTAGGATTGGAATCATTCTTAGTGATAAAAAAGAAGGGCCTTTTGAAATAGAAATAGATTATATTGAATTTTCGTAAATAATGTAACATGCAACGAAAAAACGAAGTATCTATCTTTTGGTTTAGGCGAGATTTACGTTTGGAAGATAATGTAGGCTTAAAACATGCTTCAGAGAATGACCTGCCTNTATTACCAATTTTTATTTTTGATGATGAAATACTGGATGGATTACCAAAAAACGATGCCCGGCTTTCTTTTATTTACGCTACCCTTAAAGAAATTGATTTGCAACTTAAAAAGAAAGGGAGTTCACTCCTTATTAAAAAGGGAAATGTCATCGAGGTATGGAAAGAGCTTATTTCGAAATATACCATCAAAAAAGCATATTACAATAAAGATTATGAACCATATGCGATTAATCGTGACAATACAATTATTCGATTATTGAACTCCAATTCTATTGATACGTATACATATAAGGACCAGGTTATTTTTGAAGAAAATGATATCCTAAAAAGCGACGGGAGGCCTTATACCGTTTTCACTCCATATAAGAACAGGTGGCTTAATTTACTTGAGCATGTTGAAGGTAACACCTTACCTCTCAACAGAAAACAAGTTGACAATTTCTACCATATTGAAACACTTTTCCCTTCATTGGAATCCCTGGGGTTTTTAAAGAGCAAACAAAAGGTAGTTCCGTATAATTTAAATGGAATATCAACATATCATACCTATAGGGATTATCCGGCAGAGGATGGTACTTCATATCTATCTCCTCATTTTCGGTTTGGTACCATGAGCATCCGAAAGTTGGTTGGACTTGCCAAATCTAAGAATCCGGTTTTTCTAAATGAATTGATCTGGCGTGAATTTTTCATGCAAATCCTTTTTCATTTTCCCAACGTTGTAACAAATAACTTTCGATCAAAATATGATGGAATTACATGGCGAAACGATCCTCTTGAGTTTAAAAAATGGTGCGAAGGGAAAACAGGATACCTATTAGTAGATGCAGGGATGCGAGAATTGAATGCAACAGGATATATGCACAATCGTGTCAGGATGGTTACCGCCGGATTTTTATGCAAACACCTATTAATAGATTGGAAATGGGGAGAGGCCTATTTTGCCGAAAAGTTATTAGATTATGAATTGTCTTCCAATAATGGTAATTGGCAATGGGCCGCGGGAACCGGATGTGACGCAGCACCTTATTTTAGAATATTTAATCCAACTCGTCAATTGCAGAAATTTGATAAGGATTTGAGATATATCAACAAATGGATCCCCGAATGCGATAAGGGTCTATACGCTGAACCCATCGTTGAGCACACTTTCGCCAGAGCTCGTTGTTTAAATGTTTACCAAAAAGCACTTGCAACCAACTAAATTCTTTTTGTTAAGAAACTGTTAATGTTTAATGAAAACTAAAAAAAGCTAAACAATAATTTGTTTTTGTTTAATCTTTATTTATATTTGTTTAACAAAATAACTATTTAAAAATTTAAATCATGAAAAAAATGTCAGCATTAAAAAAAATTGCACTACTTCTATTGGCAGTAGTGATGACGTATTCTTGTGACAANGATGATGACTCGATCATTGTTGAGGANCCATTAAACATTGTAGAAACTGCAGTCGCTACTGCAGACTTAAGTAATTTGGTNGCAGCACTTCAGGCGGCAGATGGAGATTTAGTAAATGTATTAAGTGGAAACGGACCGTTTACTGTTTTAGCTCCAACAAACGCCGCCTTTGCAACGTTCTTAACTGATAATAATTTCGCAAGCTTAGCCGATGTACCAACAGATGTGCTAGCTCAGGTTTTATTGAACCATGTCATTTCAGGGAAGGTAGAGTCAACAGATCTAGCCGCTTCTGGTAGTGGTTATGCAAAAACAAATGCTACGGGCGCCGGAGGAAACGCCATGAGCATTTATTTTGACACTTCGAACGGAGTAAGATTTAACGATGTAGCGAGTGTAGAAACACCAGATGTTATGGCATCTAATGGTGTTGTACACATAGTTGACGCAGTAATTGGTTTACCGAGCGTTGTAGATCATGCCTTAGCAAATTCGAACTTCAGTAATTTAGTGGCTTCCTTGCAAGCTGCAGATGGAGATTTAGTTTCAGTTCTAAGTGGTGCCGGCCCATTTACGGTCTTAGCTCCTAGTGATGTAGCTTTCGGTACGTTTTTAAGCGATAATGGTTTTGCAGGATTAGGAGATGTTCCTACCGACGTATTATCGCAGGTATTATTAAATCATGTATTGGGAGCTACCATACTTTCAACAGATTTAGTAACTGCCGGAGCTGGTTATAACAATACAAGCGCAACTGGGGCTGGTGGGAATGCCATGAGCATTTATTTTAACACTAATAATGGTGTAACTTTTAACGGAATCTCTTCAGTAACAGAAGCGGATGTGGTAGGTACAAATGGAATCATTCATGCAGTTGATGCTGTAATNGGCCTGCCTACAGTAGTTGATTTTGCATTAGCAGACCCTACATTTGAAACATTAGTAGCCGCATTGACAAGAAGTGATTTAACGTTTGACTACGTCACAACATTATCTACTCCTGACGGAACTTCACCGGCTCCGTTTACAGTTTTTGCACCAACAAACACAGCATTTGGCGATTTACTAACAGAACTAGGTGCTGGTTCTTTAGCTGACATTGATGAACCTACATTGAAAGCAACATTAGATCACCATGCTGTGGCTGGTGCTAATGTGAGATCAAGTAGCTTGATGGATAATATGACTGTTTCAACTCTAGGAGGTGATATTACTGCAAATATTACCGGTGGTGCAACGTTGACCGATGCGAACGACAGAATAAGTAATATCGTGGCGGTTGATGTGCAAGCTGCAAACGGTGTTATTCACGCAATAGATAAAGTGATCCTTCCAGACCTGAATTAAATTGCATAAATAAATTAAATACTAAAAAGAACAATCTAACCAATTGTTCTTTTTTGTTTAAATCAATGATAAACACAAAAAAAATACTATTTTTGTTTAAATAAAAAGCAATTTTAATGAACAATGTAAAGACCCAATTTAGCATTAAAGATTTAGAAAATATTTCTGGAATTAAAGCGCATACTATTAGAATATGGGAAAAACGATACAAGTTATTATCTCCAAAACGTACTGATACCAACATACGTTTTTACAACTTAAAGAATCTGCAAAAGCTATTAAACGTCACTCTTTTGTATAATAATGGAATTAAAATTTCTAAAATTTCTAATTTAAGTGAAGATGAAATAAAAACACAATGTAGAAGTATTATTTCAGAAAAAGCAATTAAAAATCTATTCATCAATGATTTGAAACTTGCAATGCTTAATTTTGATCATACTCTTTTTGAAACTTCATATCAAAAACTATCAGAAGTATTAGATTTTAAGGAAATTTACGTTTCTTATTTTATACCTTTTTTAAATGAAATTGGATTACTTTGGCATACTGACACCATAAATCCTGCCCATGAACATTTCATAACCGCATTGATAAAGCAAAAAATACTTGTCAATATAGAAAAAATACAAGGTGTTTCACCAACAAAGCATGACAATCGTTTTATTTTATTTTTACCCGAAAATGAAATTCATGAACTCGGGCTAACTTTTGTAAATTATGAAATTATCAAACGTGGATACCCAACTATTTATTTGGGACAATCAATACCGATTAGTTGCTTAGACTCATTCTTAAGCTATACTGATAAAATAACATTTATTACCTATTTTACTGTTGAACCTTCAACTGATAAAATACCCGAATATTTAAATGAATTTCACAATAAAATTATCTCCAAATGTAATAGTGAATTATGGGTGTTGGGGAGAAAAATTAATGAATTAGAAAATATTAATTTACCAGATAATATTAAATTATTAGAGGTCACAGAAATGATAGAGTTTTTACATGACCACCAATTGACATATTAGAAACTCTTACAAATACTCAACGTTTAACTTAAAATTAGACGTCAGATAAAAATAACACCTTCGTCCAGACTTGATTGAAATACTCCTTAAGTCTAATCATATAAAAAGCAAATTATTTGACAAAACGAATCAAACAATTCTTTAAAAGTTCATCGTTTTTTTCACAAACATTCATTGAAATTCACTAACTTGCTTAGCATTAACAACCTTCCTTTATGAAGACCAAATTCTTTTCAAATGAACACAATTTCTAAAATTACTCTGTTGTGCCTTTTTTTGAT
>JGI24023J19991_10003900_pt1 | contig 10327 bp, 11 predicted proteins | sample Cruoilmetagenom1_FD_19991 | JGI IMG/M metagenome (IMG submission 19991)
ACCGGTGCCGCCATGGCGATCGCTGCAGCAGGTATGTTTGCTACAGTACCCGCTTCAGCCATGTCTGAAGGGACTGATAGCAATGTACACTGCTATGGCGTGAACAAATGCAAGGGACACAATGATTGCAAGACGGCGAATAATGCCTGTAAAGGTCATGCCAGCTGTAAAGGCCAGGGATTTGTCAGCATGTCCAACCATGCCTGTGATGAAGTGGGCGGAAAGGTTGGTAAGTAAATCAGTATAAAATTGCCTTCCTGTTTAGCGGCGACATAAAATCATGCCTATTAAAAATCATGCAGAATATCCATACCTGGGTTACGGCCTGGGCCTACGTAGTGAATATTACGACACCATTCTTGAACAACGCCCGGATATTGACTGGTTTGAAATCACCTCGGAAAACTACATGGTGAGTGGCGGTAAATCGCTGGACTACCTTGATCGTATTCGTGAACATTATCCAGTCGTCATGCACGGCGTCAGCCTGTCCATTGGTGGCACCGACCCTCTGGATAAAACCTATTTAAAACAACTCAGGGATCTTGCAGATCGCGTCAAGCCCGTGTGGCTATCTGACCACCTGTGCTGGACTATTCATGCTGGCAAGAATATCCACGATCTCCTTCCCTTGCCATACAACAGCACCACTATCGACCATCTTGTCAATCGTATCAGACAGGTACAGGACTACCTGGGTCGGCAGATATTACTTGAAAATGTTTCCAGCTATCTGACTTATAAAGAATCACAAATAAGCGAATGGGAATTTTTTTCAACGGTAACAGAAAAAGCTGACTGCATGATGCTGCTGGATATTAATAACGTCTATGTCAGCGCAGTCAATCACCATTTTGATCCTGCTGACTACCTGCATGGCGTTCCGCAAGAACGCGTGCAACAAATCCACCTGGCAGGTCACACAGACTATGGTGGTTTTATTGTCGATACCCACGACCATCCCGTGGTCGATTCAGTATGGACGCTTTACCAGCTTGCACTGGAATTATATGGTCCTGTCTCTACCATGATTGAACGGGACGATAATTTTCCACCGTTCCAGGAACTGCTCGACGAACTCGACCATGCCCGTCAAATAGGTCAAGTTGTCCATGGTAGAAAAACATGCTCAGCCTGAGTGAGATACAGGATAAATTCCAACGGCATTTACTACAAGGGGATACGGATATCCTCACACACATCGTTAGCGATCAGGACATCAGCCATATTCAACGACTGGCGACTTATAAACATGCCTACACTGCGCGTCTGATCGAGGCATTGTCCATCGATTTTTCGAGTGTAATGGCCGTACTGGGTGAAGAAACATTCTCCCGCATTTGTCTCGATTATATCAATCAACATCCCTCTACCTATGCATCACTACGCTGGTTCGGGTCTGAATTCCCGGATTTTATCAAACAGCACCCTGACTTTCGTGAACAGCCCTATCTGTATGAACTTGCAGTCATGGACTGGATGTTTATCAACGCATTTGATGCGACTGACCATAACTCCCTGACACCATCCTGCATGATCGATGTACCCGTGACATCATGGCCTGATATCCGCCTGCTTTTCCACCCATCTGTTTTTTATTTTACTTATCGCTGGAATATTATTGAAATCTGGCATGCGATTAAAGATGCCAACAAGATTCCCTCTCCCCTGTTAATCGATAAACCCGCTGTCTGTTTAATATGGCGCCAAGCCTTGTCGACACAATTTCGCGTACTCGATGAAGACGAGGCTGCCATTTTTGATGATGCCGTACGCGGTGCCACCTTCGAATCCTTATGCGAAAAATTATCTTTACTAACAGAACATCGTGACAGTGAGCCTGAGAGTATTGCCATGCGCAGTGCTGCCTTATTAAAAACCTGGCTGGAAGAAGGGCTCATTACCCAACTGGATTGCCAGCCGTAGCGCCCTTTGAACTTATATTAGCGCGCCATGTCTATCTACACAGAGTAAAACAGGTATCAAGCATGCGTTATATTTCAATCATAATTCCAGCCCTTGCGATCATGTTACTGATCTCCAACAGCACCCGCGCGGCCGACACGGTTGATAAAACAAACCCGGCTACAGCCATCCTGGCCGGAGGCTGTTTCTGGTGTATCGAGGCCGATTTTGAAAAACTGACAGGGGTTATCGACGTGGTGTCAGGGTACACCGGAGGCACGATAAAAGAACCCACTTATGCGCAGGTCTCCAGCGGATTAAGTGGTCACATTGAATCAGTCAAGATCAACTTTAATCCTGATATCATCAGCTACAGAAAAATACTGGATTTTTTCTGGACCCATATCGACCCCACCCGCAATGATGGCCAGTTTTGTGACAATGGCCCACAATACCGCCCCGCCATTTTTTATCTCAATGAGACTCAAAAAACGACAGCACTGGAGTCGTTGCGTGCAATTAAAAAGACCAAACCCTTCAAAGAAGACATCAAGGTAGAACTGATCTCCGCATCAACGTTTTATCCAGCAGAACAATACCATCAGGATTATTACAAAAAAAATCCATTACGTTATCGTTACTACCGCTTTACCTGCCGACGCGACGCTCGCGTTGAAGCATTATGGGGTCCCTAGCCAGCCTGGCGCCAATATAATACAACGGTTGCGGGCTTAGCAGCTGGCATTTATACTCAATGGACACTGTTGCAGTAATAACACTCGATAAAATGGCCACTTAATAATGAATGTGATAAAAATCTCTATACTGCTAGTGACTCTGTTATTGTCTTCAATAACGTCAGCTGCTGGCCTCAAAATAGGTGACCCTGCCCCTGCGTTTACATTAAAGAGTTTAAATGGGCCGCTAGTGTCCCTGGACGATTTAACTGGCAAAGGGCACGTGATGCTGGTTTTCTGGGAAACGGAATGTGTTTACTGCTTTATGCACATCAAGGACTTTAATCGCCTGCAGGAACAATACCACGACAAAGGACTGACTATTGTCGCCATTAATTTCCTTGGTGAACATGAAGAAGAGGTCAGGGAGTACGTCAACAATAACCATCTTAAATATCTGATGCTGACAGACCGCGTCAAAAATATCGATGTGGCCAGTGATTATAAAGTCTTTGCTTCACCGACCATCATAGTCGTCGCCCCCAACAAAAAAATACTGTATTACGGGCATAAAATACCCGATGTCGACCAATGGATCAAAAAATAATCTGCATCAGAGGCGAATCTCATCCATAGCTGACATGTGCGGTATCGGCGGCATCCTTTCCTTTATCCTTCTCACCGGCAGGCCTAGACGCTTCTCATACACCACCGAATACGCCAGTATGTTACGCAGGTAGTTACGAGTTTCCTTGAAGGGTACGGTCTCTATCCATATATCTACAGGTAAGACTTTTCGTTTGTTCAACCATGCCTTGACGCGTGATTTACCTGCATTATATGCCGCAATCGCCAGCACTGGATGTTGTAGCAATTCATTTTTGATCGTATTCAGATAATACACACCCAGCTTGATATTCACGGACGGGCTATTCAACTGTTGCATATTGTGCAGTTTTATTTTCAGCTCACCGGCGACTTCCTTCGCGGTCGCTGGCATGAGTTGCATTAAACCGCGTGCATTACTTGCAGAAACAGCATTCTCCTGAAAGGCACTCTCCTGGCGAATCACTGCCAACGCCAACGCCGGATCGATAATCGTACTACGGGTATTCTCCTGTATTTCAGGCATGTGCTTGAGAGGGAAGCGCAATGCAAGATCATTCCACTCCGCGATGCCTGCTAATGTAACAATGGCCTGATGACTCCAACCCCATTGATAGGCTAGCCAGGCAGAGCTGGCTTTTTGTTTGCTAGTCAACTTCGCTGTTGCCCTGTTCCATTCACTTCGAGCCTGTGAGAATCTTTTCAGCAACATCAATTCACGCGTGCGCGCCATACCGGCATTATTTTTCAAACTCTCCACAAACTTTAAATCTATATCCAGGTCTTTATGCTTAAAGGTGTAGTCCGCATTAATAATATCGGCCGCCAAAAAAGCCTCATAACTTCTATTCTGCGAGATTTTTTTATAAATCGTGTTGGCCTTGGTTGTCTGTTTGAGTTGCGCATAAGCCCGGGCGCGCCAGTATTGCCATCTGTCCTCAAACCGCTCAGTCTTACCCAGACGATTAATATTGCTCAATACAGCTTGCCAGTCACCTAGATATAACGCAGTTCTGATCTTCCATTTAATGACTCTGTCGCTGGCATACTTACCTGTTACCTGCCCCAGCCAGTAACTGGCCTGAGCATGCGATTTACGCGCGAGACTAATTGCCAGGATCTGGTTTAATTTTCCGCGTACGCTCGAAAATTTCTTGATACGACTTATTTTCTTTGCGAACTTGATCGCCTCATCCGGGTAGTACCAGGCAAGTGCTGCAAATTTGAAATTCGCGAGGGCCACAGCGTCAGGGTGCTGGATAATATCGTCATCCAGCAGTATGCGGGGATTTTTATAAACGCGTAACCAGGACAACATGTTGTTGCGTGTTATCGAGGGTAATTGCTTGATCAAATAGCGCGCCAGATTAACATTGCGTTTCTTGAGCGCCAGCTGAATACGTTGCTTCAGCATCTGCTTAGTCAGTAAATTATTGTTAGTCCAGACCTTGATCAATTCATCACACTCATCCGGTAAGGATGCCCCCGTTAACCAGATCGATCGCACGCGTTCTATCGGGCTGTTTTTCTTATAAACATGCAGGCGCGCCTGTTCCCTGTAACAATTCAGTGTTTTGTCTTTGGTCGGTCGATAGTACTTGAGGAAATCGTCCCAGCGTTGATTTTTCGCCAGAGAACGTAACCAGGCGGTACGCATCCTCGCAGAGACCGGAGAGGTCTTGAATGCCTCGATAAAGATAGTGATTTCCTCAGGGCGCGCAGTATCCAAACGTAATTTCAGGTCTTCATAGCGCAGATAAGGATACAGGGGGTAATCTCTTAAGGTCTTTAGCAGGTCCCAGTATTTCATCCGGTCCTGATCCTTTAAGGCCTGCTCAGCCTCTAAAAAGCGTTCGCGATGTTGCGTATACGAATCAGGAAAAGACAGGGAGGCTGCGGGTAGTGATAAGGCAACCCAGAACACAGCAAGAAGAAATTGCAAATATTTCATTATCAATTTGTACTATTAAATATCCAGTCATTCATAACAGATGTCCGCTCAATTAAAGGCGCCATCATCTATCAGGAGTAAGTATAGCGTCAAGGATTGTTACTGGCCATGTTATCAACATATCCATGGCTATTGTTTGTTGATCCCGCATAAATGAATACTACACTTGAATCATTAAATAAACCGAGTTTTACACCTGTTAAACATAACCGCAAATACGTTAATAACCTTAATCACAAACACTATCCATGCTATGGAAACTTCACGACAATATAATGACATCAGACAAAACAGGGGTGATGCCAATTAACGGGTAATGAGTTGCAAAAATTCCTGGCGAGTACGATCACTGTTCCTAAAGGAGCCCAACATCATTGATGAGGTCGTCCAGGAATTTTGTTTCTGAACACCTCTCATCATCATGCAGAAATGTTGTGCCTCGATAACCACCCCTACTCCGGCTGCACCTGTCACTTCCAGGACAGCATCAGCAATTTCCTTGGTCAACTGTTCCTGTATCTGCAAACGCCTGGCAAACATATCACTGATACGGGCAATCTTGGACAAACCAATCACCTTGCCCTTGGGAATATAAGCGACATGCACCTTACCAACAAAGGGCAACAGATGATGTTCGCACATGGAATAGAGCTCTATATCCTTGACGATGACCATTTCATCATTATCGGAATCAAAAATAGCGCCGTTAACGACTTCGTCGAGTGACTGGTTATATCCTTGTGTCAGAAACTGGAATGCCTTGGCAGCCCTTTGTGGGGTCTTCTTTAGTCCATCACGACTAACATCCTCTCCGGCACTGGCTATCAACGCCTCATATAACTTGTCAGGTTCCATTATTGCTAAGCCTTAATTATGGTAATAAATTTGTGCTAGCACTTTGTCATAGCCGTGTCAGATCGTCAAGCAAAGGCGTGTTGGTATCTACTATAATTTCCAGATTAATCATAATTTTACATTTCATTTATAAAAAACATTACTATTAATCATGTTTTTTATAAACACGGAAATGAGTAACAACTATCTGCTTTTCAGGTGACAACGAGCTCGTCCAGATCGCCATCCATGTGCATTTCGGTCAACTCCGAGAAGCCACCGATCCATGTCCTTTGACCAGAATTTGCGGTACCGTGCGGGCGTGGTTAGTTTGTTCCAACATGTCTTTTAAATCACTCTGGGATAAATCAACCCGTACTTCTTCATAAGGGATATTCCATTTTGTCAGCAAAGTCTTGGTCTTGTCACAAATCGGACAGGCTCCCGTGCTGAAAATTTTGATTTCGGCCATGGTTATTTCCACATTAATTTGAATGGACATATTATAGCACGCAGACATTAAATGTCGCCTTACTTCGCTGGTACAACATAACGCGATTTATAATTCCTCCAGACTCTCGCGTGCTATTTCTCTAACCTGCGCATCTTCATCTATGAGCATGCTCTGAATAATCGGGATCACGCGCTCAGAGTGACTCAGCATCAAGTAATGACAGACATCAGCGCGCACCGTCGCGCTGGTATGATTTGCCAGCGGGGTCAACAAGGGAATAATGTTTTTTAGTTCACGCGTATTTTCGAAATGTTCCATGATCGCACCAATGCCGATGCGAACATTCATTTTAACATCGTCCTTTACCATCAATAACAACAGACTACCCAGGCTTTCATTATTTTTCTCTATCCATGCAATGGCCTTGGTCAACTTGCCATCCGCCAGGAGATGCTCAAGATAGTATGAGCTGGCATCCATCTGGCTCGTCAGACCTATCCAGTGATCGAGTTCGGCGGGCGTCATAACACCATCAAATTCAAATGATCCCAGCTTTAGCCAGGGAACCGATCGAACCTGATGAGAGCGGGCTACATCAGGTGAATCGTCAATATTAATGATCTGCAACAGACCCGGCGTCGAGTGCTGGTAACGCTGTTGCAATAAATCCTGCAATACATGGCAATGCGGACAATGTGTTGATGTTAGCAATAAAGCGGATGGCCGATATGGTTGTTTCATGGTGATGTCATTATGACTGAAAGAGAAATACGATAATACCCGATATGACGATTAATCCTGCGCTACAGCAAATCCATCATACCGGATTGTTTTATATCATATTAGCAGAAAATAATGACTTACTATGTTCGAAAACAAATGTCCTGAATGCCTCGGCCACTGGTGATAGACGTTTACTTGCCCTGTGCACCAGATACCAATGCCTTAGTATTGGAAATAAATCCACATCAAGAGGTGAGTTTTTCCCATCTAGTCAAACAGATTGATGCCTAAATTACTTTCTAACTGTACCCTTACGGGTCCTGATAGACACCATTAAGAAAATTACAAGGCTTTGTATCAGGAGGATACAATTGGTTACGCTTGAGCCAATACTCACCCACCGCTGTCTGTACCTTGATGACTTTATCTTTGACTTCTATCACTAAGCCACAGTGTGAATCATCACCCTCGCTGACTGTTGTACGAAATATCTCTGCGCGTTTATTTAATTCCCGCTCACTCTGATCCTGCAAGCGCTTCTCCTTGCGTTCTTCCCCATTCAGCTCGGCTTTTTTCCTGGCGTCTTCCTTTAATTGCTGAAAACTTTTCCTGTTATCGGTAACGTCTGCAGATTGATTCTTTTCCTTCTGTATTTGATCGAACAGGAGAGCGCCTTTTACCTTGTCATACCTGAACTCGATAATACTTGTCAGATCAGCTTCCAACCACTGCGCAGCACCCCGGCCAGTCATTACCTTGAAATGGAAAGCAGGCCATTCGTAGATTAAATCATTTTCATTAATTCGACTGCAATCTCCACCCTTCACATGCTCTGCGAGTGTTGCTATCCCACTCCATTTGTTAATTTGATAACGCTTATTGCCTACATAGACATGCAGGCCATAATTCTCACTTTGCAGGGGCACATTCCTGAACCCTTCTATCCTGGTCACGTCTTTGAAATAAACCCGCTCTGATAATCGACTTCCCCGGGTGATATCCTGCCTGGTATTTTTTAAAAAGAATTCACAATATGATCCGAAACCTGCAAACAATACCGGGTATTTTTCTATATGTGTTTGTAGCGAAGGCCCGCCCTCTTTAGCGACGATCTGATTTATGCGTGTATATAGGTAACCAACAATTTCACTGCGACTCCCAGTGAATTTCTGCTCCTGGGCCATCGCAGGACTATGCAATGCATGGATGAAATTTGATACCAGTATAATTACAGCATACCCAACAAGCTTATGTTTCGTCATTTCCATTAGCCTTTTCCCTTTCTTATAACTGCCCCAAAAAATAAAACGGTCAACACTGAAAACATATCAATGGCATAATTTACACCACGCATGTCTTTTTACCATACCTACCCATAAGAAAATTCTACATGCCCATCACCAAGGTAATCTTAACTATAGCGCAACAACAGAGACTTAAAGTCATCCGATACACTAAATTCGCTAATTATTGCATTAAATTAACAACCTATAATGATTAAAGGGGCCTACAATGGCCGCCGATATAAGTAGTCAACATATCATATAAGAGACCAGATAAAAGACCAACCTGACGTCATTAAGAAATATACCCAGCTATCCTTTTGGCATCCATTTTACAACTAATATTGAGCTAAATCAGGTTAAGTAGCCCAGCTTCGATTACAATGAGCATCTAATAATAATGGAGATAAAACAATGAGCACCTTCACCAAGGGCATTAGCATGTTCTTACTCTCAATATTAATCATGGCCTTACTGATCATGGTCGCATTGGGTTTCATGCTCGGTTTTTCCCACCCATTGCCCTGGGTTCTTGTCTTTTTCGTGTTAATTATCCCGTTTGTGCATGACAAGGTAGTCGCCAAACGCTATTTGCATTGGGACAATTCCATGAATACAGGCATCGAGTTAATCGACAATGACCATAAAAAATTACTCGGACTAATTAACCAACTTCAGACTGCCACACGCTACCAGATCGATGACGAAATGATAGAAAATACTCTGAATGAGCTTATTGAATACACCAAATATCACTTTGACCGCGAAGAACAATTGATGCGTATCAATCATTATCCCGGCTATGAGGCACACAAAGAACTCCATAAACAAATGATCAAAAAAGTCTCACAATCTGTAGAGGGTTATAAAACCGATAAGGCACACACCATTGACGAAACCCTGGCATTCCTAAAAAGCTGGCTGGTCAATCATATTAAAGGCAGGGATCAGGATTATGCTCCCTATCTGAAAATCAAAAAACTGGACTAGCTAAATGCTGAAGTTTTACCAACATTTATTATCACGCAAAATAATATTTGGCACCACCGTAGGTGCTGCCATTTTTTTTATGGTCATCGGCGTCGTTTACTGGGGTGCATTTAATACCGCGATGGAGATGACCAATGATATGGATTTTTGTATTAGCTGCCATGAAATGAAAGATAATGTTTACCAGGAATACAAACATACCATTCACTATAAAAACCGCTCCGGTGTCAGGGCGATTTGTTCGGATTGTCATGTACCCAACGAATGGAAACACAAAGTGGTCAGAAAAATACGTGCCAGTAATGAACTCATTCATAAACTTATTGGCTCTATCAATACCAAGGAGAAATTTAAAGAAAAACGGCTGGAGTTGGCCCAAATAGTCTGGCAAGGCCTGGAGAGCACAGACTCGCGCGAATGCAGGAACTGCCATAATTTCACTGCCATGGACATCAACACCCAGAAAAGCCGGAGTCGCCTGGTACATAAGTATGCCATCGAAAATAAAAAAACCTGTATTGATTGCCACAAAGGGATTGCACACACGCTACCTGAGGGTGTAGTGGCGTACAAAGGCGGGAGTGATAAAGACCATTTGCTGTATGAGGCAGAAAAAATTAAATGTTATCTGTGCCATGAGGACATGCCCAAGCCGTCGATCGAAGACTGGGGATACTAGTAAAATCCTTGTTCATTTTTTATATATAAAAAAACGGCCAGTCTCCTGGCCGCTATATCACACTAACTCAGCTCTAACTATCATGCCTCTCACCACGCTCACGATGTCCTTCATGTTCATGGTGCTTGCAACCGCGGCGATGCATCACGGAACCCTTTTTTTCACGCTGTTCCGGCGTCAGAAGCTGATTAATTTCACTCATCATTTTACTCTTTAACAGAATCT
>JGI24023J19991_10003905_pt1 | contig 10315 bp, 13 predicted proteins | sample Cruoilmetagenom1_FD_19991 | JGI IMG/M metagenome (IMG submission 19991)
TCAATAATATTTATTGATAGAGCATCGCTCCAATAATCTAAGCAGTACCAGTTCAACAAACCTTCTTGTGACCTGAAAATGGGGGTTAAAAAATCAACTGCTTCTGCAACTGACACACCTTCTTTTTTCGCATAAGCCTCAGGAACTAACACCCGCCAAAAATAGTTATCGAACTTTAAATCCAATAAAGTGCCATCCATATCTAAAAGAATTGTATTAATTTTAGGCCAATTAATCATTTACCAATTTATTGTCTCGATTACAATACTTAATCGACTATTCGTTGCCATAGGGACTCAATATGATAAAGCATTCCAGTAAAATACTTTTTATTATCACTAGTTGCATCACTCTAATTTCTTGTAGCAACTCTTCAACTCTCTACGAAGAGTTAGCGCTAAGCATGCTTAATGACCCACAAAAACCATCTGGTTATGCGGTTAGCATGGTTTCAAACAACCCACGTGCGCGCGGCGAAAATGCCAGTGGCTGGACCTGTAAAGACAAACAAATACTCATTGATGCTGGCGTAGTCACTTGCAAAGAATCTGGGCGCTCTGGGGTTTACCTTGATTTTAGCGACGAAGGGAAGAAACTAATGATTGGTGAACCATGGGGAGATACAACCCTGCGTAATGTACGCGTTATTGCTGTAAAGCAAATCGCGCAACAAATTACTGCTATCAAAATGGCTGATGATTCACATGCAACAGTTAGTTTCGATCGTATATATAGCGAACACACCCCATTTTCAAATCATGTGTTACAAAAACTAATACAGTTAAACACCCCCCAAAAAGCTCAAACCAACTTTACGCTGATTGATAATGAGTGGGTAATTCAATAGTCAGTTGACCAACTTGAGATGAACAAAGCCAAACGCCTAGAAATTTTTGAACGTTTAGCTAAGGCGATCCCAGAACCAGAAACAGAACTCAATTACAGTTCTCCATTTGAACTACTGATTTCTGTCATTCTTTCTGCTCAATCTACCGACAAAGGCGTCAATAAAGCCACAGACAAACTCTACCCTGTAGCTAATACACCTCAAGCAATTTATGCACTTGGTGTCGATGGATTAAAACAATATATTAAGACCATTGGGTTATTCAATACTAAAGGCGCAAACATCATTAAAACGTGCAAAATGCTGATTGACTTGCACAACAGTGAAGTACCTAGAACACGCACAGAATTGGAAGCACTCCCTGGGGTTGGGCGAAAAACTGCCAATGTTGTTTTGAATACTGCCTTTGGACAACCCACGATGGCTGTCGACACTCACATATATAGAGTCAGCAACCGAACCAATATAGCATCAGGTAAAACAGTATTAGACGTCGAAAAGAAGCTTGTCAAACATGTACCCACCCCCTTCGCCATTGATGCTCATCACTTACTAATTTTACATGGCAGATATACATGCATAGCCCGCAAACCTCGATGTGGCTCCTGTGTGATTGAAGATCTTTGTGAGTTCAAAAAGAAAATCGTCGACTAATTCATTTCCCGTTCATGGAATACCCTTTATCCTTACTATGCAAATTCTTAAATATTGTTGTAATATTTTTTACCTTTGCATGGTCTAGTAAATCGCATATAGTTAACAAGTCAGATCTTGTCTGAACTTCAATAAGAACTATGGCAAGACGACTAGTTATATAGTTTCAACATTACAATAAAGGACAACATTATGAAAAATTCTACTAAAAAACCATTAGCAGCGGCATTAGGTGCTGCATTTGTAACGTCTATGGCTTTTGCTCCTGCAGCAAGTGCTGACGCAAACCCTTTTGGCGCAACTGAACTAGAAACAGGTTACATGGTTCTTGCTGAAGGCAAATGCGGCGAAGGCAAATGCGGCGGCGACAAGGCTAAAGAAGCTAAATGTGGCGAAGGCAAATGCGGCGGCGACAAGGCTAAAGAAGCTAAATGTGGCGAAGGCAAATGCGGCGCTGATAAAGCAGCAAAAAAAGCTAAAGAAGCTAAATGCGGCGAAGGCAAATGTGGTGCTGATAAAGCAGCAAAAAAAGCCAAAGAAGCTAAATGCGGCGAAGGCAAATGCGCTGAAGGCAAATGCGCTACTAAAAAATAAGTTCATATAATAAAATGAACAGTACCTATCCAGTTAATGGAGCAGGTCTCGGATTAAGGCGAGCCTTCACGGGCTCGCTATCTGAATGCCCGCCTAGCAACGTCGATTTTTATGAAATTGTCCCCGAAAACTGGATTCGTATAGGTGGGAATTATGGCAAGCAACTCCGAGCGCTAACTGAGCAATTTCCGTTTGTCGCGCACGGTTTATCACTTAGCCTTGGCAGCCCGGACCCAATAGACGTCGAATTTGTGCGCGATATTCGTGATCTTTTAAAACAACACCAAATCAAAATATATACTGAACACCTCACATATTGTAGTGACGGTGGTCATATGTATGACCTAATGCCAATCCCCTTCACTGAAGAAGCGGTTGATTATGTGGCCAACAGAATCATTCAAGTTCAAGATATATTAGGCGAACAAATCGCCATAGAGAATGCATCGTATTACGCAGCGCCTGGTAAAGAAATAGAAGAAATTGATTTCATTAATGCGGTGATTAAAAAAGCAGATTGTAAGTTATTAATCGATATCAACAACATTTATGTGAATAGTGTTAACCACTCTTACAGCGCCGAGAAGTTTCTTAAAGCACTTCCAGGGGACCGCATCAGCTACGCGCACATTGCTGGTCATTACCACGAATCAGAAGATATTATTATTGATTCCCATGGTGCAAAAGTAATTGACCCCGTATGGCAATTATTAGATACCGCCTACGAACAATTTGGAGTCTTTCCAACCTTGTTAGAACGTGATTTAAATATTCCACCGCTCGCTGAGTTACTAGAAGAAGTCGATCTTATTCATCAAGCCCAATCGAAATATGTCGCCCAACAAGAACGTGCAGCAGGATAACACCCCGTCTTTCATTAAGACGCAGCGCCAATTTACCCAGTATATTCGCGACCCTGATAATTCTCCGAAACCTACTGACATTGAAAGCCGCCGTATGGACATGTACCGCGACCTTCTTTTTACCAATATTTCAGGCATGCTTAGTGATAGCTTTCCTGTCCTTAAGCAAATATTATCCGAGGATAAATGGATTGCATTGTGCCGAGATTTTTTCTCTCGTCATCAAAGCCATAGTCCTTATTTTTCAGAAATATCTCAAGAGTTTATCCATTTTTTACAAAGTGAGCGCAATGAAAGCGAAGAAGCCAAAAATGATTTACCTTTCTTAGTAGAACTCGCACATTACGAATGGACCGAATTATTTATCTCCATTGCAGAAGAAAACGTGGTGAATCATGAAACTATCGAAAACCCAATAAATAAAGTGCTGACTGTTTCCAATACGGCAATGGCTGTAGCGTACACATTCCCTGTTCATAAAATCTCACCTGACTATTTGCCCAGTGAAGCACCTGACGATCCTACTTACCTCGCTGTTTACCGAACAACAGACAATCAGGCTGGTTTTTTAGAAACAACCCCCATGACTCATACTTTACTAACGGCATTAGCTGACAATACCGAACTGACCACCAATGCATTGTTAACCAAATTAGCAGACGACCTACAACATCCTAATCCAGCCATCATTATCGAAGGCGGTTTAAGCATTGTGAACGATTTCATGCAACGCGGTATTGTTATTCTTGCCGCACCCACTTAAGCGCACCAACCTCTATAACATTAGCTAAACAAAAGTTGCTTGATTTAAATTTATATTCTAAATTAGAATAGATGTATAATTTATTAGAATATATGATGCGAAAACTCTTCAAAAGCACCTTCTGTAAAGAAATTATTGCTATTTTGGTCGTTAAACTTGTCTTAATCATCATTATTAAGCTTTTGTGGTTCTCAAACCCGCAACAACACGTACAACAATCTTTCACCAAAACCCTTTTTGGAGAAAGCATTTCGCCCGTTAAAAAGGAAACACCCTAATGTCACCTGATGACGTCATCCAACTATCTAGAATGCAGTTCGCCATAACAGCGTTATTTCATTTTATTTTTGTCCCGCTTACTATGGGCTTATCATTCCTCTTGGCAATTATGGAATCTGTTTACGTAATGACCGGTAAACAAATCTATAAAGATATGGTGAAGTTTTGGGGGAAATTATTTGCCATTAACTTTGCAATGGGTATTACGACGGGCATTACCTTAGAATTCCAGTTTGGTACTAACTGGGCTTATTATTCTCATTATGTTGGTGACGTATTCGGCGTGCCATTAGCCATAGAAGGCATGATGGCTTTCTTTTTAGAATCCACATTTGTAGGCTTATTCTTTTTTGGCTGGAACAGATTGAGTAAATTACAGCACCTTTCTGCCACATGGATGGTTGCCATCGGCTCGAACTTATCAGCACTGTGGATTCTCATTGCAAATGCTTGGATGCAACACCCCGTTGGCGCAGAGTTTAATTACGAAACCATGCGCATGGAATTGACCAGCATCACTGAACTCATCCTCAACCCTGTTGCTCAGGTTAAATTTATTCATACTGTTTCTGCAGGTTATGTAACAGGCTCCATGTTTGTACTCAGCATTTCTGCTTGGTACATGTTAAAAAAGCGCGACCTAGCTTTTGCGCACAGGTCGTTTGCCATCGCCGCTGCTTTTGGTTTAGCGGCTGTCGGTTCTGTCATCGTCTTGGGGGACGAAAGCGGATACGAGGCTGGACAAATCCAAAAAATGAAACTGGCCGCTGTTGAAGCAGAATGGGAAACCGAGGAAGCACCTGCGGCGTTCACCGTGTTTGGCTTCCCCGATCGTGAAGCGCAAGAAACCCATAACGCTGTTAAAGTTCCCTACTTACTAGGCATTATAGCCACACGTTCTTTTGATGAAGAAGTTAAAGGTATTAAAGACCTTGTTGCCGAGAATAAAGCCAAAATTCGCGAAGGCATACATGCTTATCGCCTATTAATTGCGCTTAAAGAAGGCACAGCAAGCGATGTTGATGAAACATCCTTCGAACAAATTAAAGAACATTTAGGCTATGGCTTGTTGCTTAAGAAATACACCGACAGCGTTGTTGATGCGACTGAAGAGCAAATCCAACTAGCGGCGTTAGATACTGTACCGAATGTCCCTGTTTTATTCTGGACTTTCCGTGTAATGGTCGCCTCAGGGATGTGGATGCTATTGGTCTTTGGACTCTCATTTATCTATTCAAACACTAAAAAGCATATCTCTGAACGCCCGCTTATCCTCAAGTTGGCATTATACTCCTTGCCCCTCCCTTGGGTTGCCTCAGAAGCCGGCTGGATTGTTGCCGAATACGGCCGACAGCCATGGAGCATTGGTGGCATTTTACCCACCAATTTAAGCACATCTACGTTAACGGCTAATGACTTATACTTCAGCTTAACTGGGCTTATTTTGTTTTATACCTTATTGTTTGTCGTCGAAATGTTCTTAATGCTTAAGTACACACGACTAGGGCCAAGCTCTTTACATACGGGTCGTTATCATTTCGAAAAACTAGAAAAAGCGGAGAAATAAATGCTTGAACTAGAAACATTACAAATTATTTGGTGGGCACTCATATGCGTTCTGTTCATCGCATTCATGCTAACAAGCGGATTCGATACAGGCATTGGCATCATTCTTCCTTTTGCTGCCAAAACAGATACCGAACGTCGTATTTTAATCAACGTGCTTGCACCACATTGGGATGGCAACCAAGTATGGTTAGTGCTCGCCATAGGCGCAATTTTTGCTGCTTGGCCAGTGATATATGGTACCTCCTTTTCTTTGTTTTATTTTCCTTTAATGCTGGCTCTTTTTTGTTTATTTTTTAGGCCATTAGGATTTGACTATCGTGGCAAAATTGATGACCCACGCTGGCGAGAATTTTGGGATTGGGGTATTTTTACTGGCAGCATCTTCCCTACCTTTTTCTTAGGTCTCATCATTGGCAATTTATTTATTGGCTTACCTTTTGCTATGGATGAACTTCATCGTGCAATGGTTAGCACCACATTTATAAGCCTCTTTAATCCGTTCGCTATCCTTTCAGGCATTTTCTGTACTAGTTTGTTGGTTTTACACGGTGCTAGTTACTCAAAAATGCGTACAGATGATGCTTTAAATACGCGCCTTTCCAAATTCATCAAAGCATCCAGCTTGGCGTCTTTAATAAGCTTTATTCTAATGGGACTCTTACTTTGGCGGGTGATGGATGGCAATACTGTTAATACCACTGCGTTGGTTGAAACAACAAAAGCCGGTTGGCTTAATAATTACCAACTTTATCCAAATCTGGCCATAGCACCTACCGTTGGAATACTTGGGCTAGCTACAGCTTATTTATTCTCAAATAATTTCCCGTTATTAACATTTTTATCTAGCTGCATCGCCATCATTGGCTCAATCGTGACGGCTGCCGGATCATTGTTTCCATTTATTGTTCCATCATCCATCGCCCTACAAGATAGTCTTACCATCTTTAACGGCAGTTCTAGCAGCTATGCTTTACAAGTCATGTCTATCGCTGCTGCCTTTTTTATACCTATAATTTTTATTTACACAGCATGGTGTTATAGAAAACTATGGGGTAAATTAACGACTCGTTTTATTCAAGAAAACGATCACTCACTGTATTAGGAGACTCACTTATGTGGTATTTCACTTGGATACTAGGCGCGTTACTGGCCTGTTCTTTCGGCATTATCAATGCTTTATGGCTTGAAAATAACGACCTTCTGGAACATGAAGATAATAATGATTCTGATGAAAACAGGCATACTGGCAAAAGAAAAAGGAATTCACCTTAAGCAATTAATTGAATTACAGCTGGTGATTATTATTACAACATTAAGAACCAATGAGCTATATCTCTTGTTTTTTATTTCAAAAACCAACGCCTTTGCATGTAAAACATTTCTATTAACGGAGCTAGCTACCCATCGGGTATAAGCTTCATTGAAACGAAAACAGATTTTCATTTAATTCGGCTTTATAATACACAGCGAATCAATCAGCTAATATCAACATGACAAAGCCTTCTCTTTTCGATCGAGCCCAGCAAAGTATTCCTGGCGGCGTTAATTCACCTGTACGCGCCTTTAAAGGCGTTGGCGGTGACCCTATTTTCATTGATAGCGCTAATGGTGCTTATATTACCGACACGAATGGCACGGAATATATTGATTATGTCGGCTCATGGGGTCCCATGGTATTAGGGCATAGCCACCCTGATGTTATCAATGCCGTTAAACATGCGGCTGATAAAGGTCTGAGTTTTGGCGCTCCAACCATTATTGAAACCATCATGGCTGAAAAAGTCTGCGCACTTGTACCGTCTATTGAAAAAGTACGCATGGTTAGCTCAGGCACTGAAGCAACCATGAGCGCCATCCGCCTAGCGCGAGGATTTACTGGGCGAGACAACATTATTAAATTTGAAGGCTGCTATCACGGGCACTCTGACTCCTTATTAGTAAAAGCGGGATCTGGCGCGTTAACATTCGGCATACCCAGCTCACCCGGCGTACCCGCTGCGCTAGCAGACCACACGTTAACCCTTCCGTTTAATGATGCCGATGCCATCACCGAGGCATTAACATCAAATGGCGACACCATTGCCTGTATTATCGTTGAGCCCGTGGCCGGCAACATGAACTGCATTCCTCCAGAAATTGGATTCCTAGAGTCCTTAAGAGCATTATGCGACCAATACGGTATTGTTTTAATTTTTGATGAAGTCATGAGTGGTTTCCGCGTCGCTTTAGGTGGTGCACAAGAACTGTACGGCGTAAAACCTGATTTAACCACGCTAGGCAAAGTAATTGGCGGCGGCATGCCTGTTGGCGCCTTTGGTGGGCGTAAGGACATTATGGCTCACTTAGCTCCCGAAGGCCCTGTCTACCAAGCAGGCACCTTATCAGGCAACCCGCTCGCCATGACGGCAGGGTTAACCACCCTTGAACTTGTCAGCCAACCTGGCTTTTATGAAAAGCTGACAGAGCGTACAAGCCAATTACTCAACGGCTTAAAGCAACGCGCTGATAAAGCGGGCATTTCCTTTTCGACCAATCAAGTTGGCGGCATGTTCGGTCTGTTTTTCTCTGAAGAAAAACATATTAGCCGTTTTGAACAGGTGATGCAATGTGACCAAGAACGATTCAAACAATTTTTCCATGCGATGTTAGAACAAGGTGTCTATCTGGCACCCTCTGCGTTTGAAGCGGGGTTCGTTTCGGCAGCACATACCGAACAAGACATAAACACCACCCTAGATGCTGCCACCGCTGCCTTCACCAATATCAAATGATTGAAACCGTTAAGCCTGGACAAATGTATAAATTAACGCAGTACGAGAAACTGGGAGGCGAAGCGGGTGTGCGCCAACTAACGAAAAACTTCTATGCAGCGATGGATTCTGTCGCCGACGTTAAAATCATTAGAGATATGCATTCGCCCGACTTGAGTGAGGCTGAAAACAAACTTTTCATGTTTCTTAGCGGCTGGTTAGGCGGCCCTTCTTTATATATTGAGAAGTTTGGCCACCCCCGCCTGCGTGCTCGTCATCTACCTTTCAAAATAGGCACAAAAGAACGAGATCAATGGCTACACTGCATGGACGTTGCTTTATCTAAAATGGATATTGAAAAACCCATGCACGATGAACTCATGCAGGCCTTTTTTAATACCGCTGATTTTATGCGCAACCAAAGCGACTAACGTATTCCAGCATGTTTGCTGACTTTCTAAACACCCTTACCGATCTCATTAGCCAGAACCCTACTTGGGCTGGCCTTATTGTGTTCTTAATCGCCATGATTGAATCGTTGGCTATAATTGGCGTTGTTGTTCCAGGGGTCGCCATTATGTTTGCAGTTGGCGCGCTCATTAGCAATGGCACGCTAGATTTAGTCAGTACCGTATTATGGGCAGCCGCTGGTGCCTCTATCGGTGACGGTTTAAGTTTTGCTTTAGGCAAACATTACGATCAAAAAATCTATAACGTTAACTGGTTTAAAGACAACCCGACTGTATTGGAAAAGGGACACCGGTTTTTTGAAAAGTATGGCGTATATAGCATCCTAATTGGGCGCTTTGTTGGCCCTATCCGCGCTGTTATTCCATTGATNGCCGGTATTTTAGATATGCCGCTAAAAAAATACGTACCCATAAATATTNTCGCGTCNTTATTATGGGCCCCTGCTTACTTAATGCCTGGGTTCTTTTTNGAAAAANCAACANANNTNATACCNNNTAACATTCAAAANAAATGGCCTCTCCTATTAATCGTAACCTTATGTATATGGGGTTTTTATAAAATTAGAAATAAGCAGCCTTAAGCTATTCACTCACCATTCAGGTTGTTGTTACTAAACTACGCTTATGTCTCTTGGCATAAACTTAAAAACAACATTAGGGAATTAAAATGAATATACGTAAAGTAACCACAAACGTTGCAGTGATGGGCGCCATTGTCATGACAGTGGGTTGCGCAAGCACGGAGCAAGGTAGCATAAGTGCTTACGAATCTGAACTTAAGGGACGCGCAGCAGCACTAGACACGCGTGAATCAGCCATTTCTCAAAGAGAATCTGAAATAGCTACTCTAGCCACATCGCGCCAGGCCACTACAACACAAAGTGATTTATTACCACCAAACGCTAAAAGCGGCGAATGTTATGCTCGTGTTTGGGTGCCAGAGAAATTTAAAACTGTCAGCGAGAAAATGCTAGCCACTGAAGCATCAGAACGCGTTGAAGTAACACCCGCAACATATGAATGGGACACTGAAACAATCGAAGTAAGCGCTGCTTCAAGTAAGTTTATTCCAGTACCGGCAGTCTATGGTACAGAATCTGAAAATATTCAAATGAGTGAAGAGCAACTTGTTTGGCGGTTAGATCTCAAAAGGAATTCAGCACCTGCAACTAACGAACTGTTAGCTTTAGCAAAAAAATACGGCGCTGATATCGACTCTGCAACACCCGGCATGTGTTTCCATGAACACACAACACCCGCTCGTTTCGAAAACGTATCAGAACAAGTATTGGTTGCTGAAGCATCTGAATCAGTGAACACAATTCCAGCGACTTACCGTACAGTCGAAAAAACGGTTCTTGTTAGCGAAGCATCAAGCAAAATTATTCAAGTACCTGCTACGTATAAAACTGAATCAGAAAAAGTACTGGTTAAACCTGCACACACAATATGGAAAAAGGGTACAGGCCCAATTCAGCGTATTGATTCAGCCACGGGTGAAATTATGTGTTTAGTTGAAGTGCCTG
>JGI24023J19991_10003906_pt1 | contig 10314 bp, 6 predicted proteins | sample Cruoilmetagenom1_FD_19991 | JGI IMG/M metagenome (IMG submission 19991)
TATATTGACTTAGCTTCTGTGTATGTTCGAGGAGAATATCATCATCTATTAGAATATTATCCAAAACCTCGTCCGGTTTAAACAACCCACCATTATAGGCAAAAATATCGTAATCCTTCCCTTTAAACCCCCTATCCATATACCCAAAATATTTTATAAACCTTGAATACAAGGGTTTGTACTCATCCAGATCCTTTAAAGATTTCCATTGCCCTATGATACGGTTTATGGAATTAGGAGGTAATAATAAGCGGTCTTCTGCAAAGAAGATGAATAAAAACCGATCCAGAAGTTTTTGCGTTTTTTTAAACACTAAAAGCTTATCTTTATCTGTATTCTTCTCTACAAGATTATTAAATACAGCTTTTCTAAATGCTGAATAATCTGTATACAATTTTTTTGTAATATCCTCTTCCCGTACAATAGAAGATTTTTTAATATCCAGAGGTCGGTTGTTTAACAAACTGTCTTTAGCAAGACACAACCATAACAATGCAAACTGCTCTTTTGAGAGAGCAAACAGATTAAAATCTATAAAATCAATGGCATCTTCTATGTAAAACCGTAGTTTCTCAAAATTGGAAGTTATAACATAAACACATTTGGGCTGATGATTTTTATACCCAAAAGCCTGGGTTTCAATGGAGTCGAGGTCTGTTGTAATTGCAGATTTTAATTCAATAACAGCAATAGCTTCACCATCAGCATTCAATACAGCCCCGTCGACTTTTCCTCTGTTGGAAACATTTTTTAATTCCGTAGTCAGGTTAAATCCCGGTTCCGGGTTTAAGGTATAATCAAAAATATTGACGAACAGTTCGCGTAAAAAACCTTCCTGAAACTGCTCTTCTTTGGAGTTCCGTATATTTTCCTGTCGCTCAGTATTTCCAAAGTATTCCTGAAAAGCTGTATATTTTGAATTGATTATTGCTTCATTAAGTTCCGAAAGATACTTTTTTTCAACAGATTTTTGAAATAAACTCATTTATTAACCTACTGCTCAAATCTCATGTATACCTTCAAAAATTATACTTTAAATAGTAAGAATTTAATAGGAAAAATTACAAGATTTTCAAAGCGTGACAATTTGTCCCGCTTACATTTTCAACTGTCCGATATTTCCGGACAGTTCATTTTAAATATTCCTCTTTTTTCTCTATCATCTTTCTAATTTCACGGTCGAAATCAGATTCAATTTTTTGTATTTTATTAAATTCATCGTACTCTACATATGCCTTTACTTCAGCATTCTTGTGAGAAATACGCCCCTTACCTTCAAGAATTTTATATTCATTGAATTCCAGAAATTTATTTACAGACTCTGCTAAGGATTCCATTGTCAAAGTTGTTCTGTTTTCAATCAATCGCTCAATATAATCAAAGTATCCTGAAACTGCCCGTTCCAACTTCTTTATTTCAGTTTCTTTCAGGTAGTTCTTGGCAACTACTGTATCAGATTTTAAAATTCGACCTGCGGGAGAATTTTTCCAGGCTAACATCCCCATAAAAGGTTTTTTCCTGTCAGCTTTTGAATGAATTATTTCAGCTGCGGTTTTCCCCGTTATGGCAAAATGGAATTTATTTTGGACCATAGCATAAAAGGTTTTAGTGATATTAGATTTTGGATCATAATCAATAGTGCATTCTGCAAAAATATCTGTAATTTGCTGGTATAACCTTCTCTCACTGGTTCGAATTGAGCGGACTCTTTCAAGAAGTTCTCTAAAATAATCCTGTCCAAAGAAACGACCGTTTTTAAGACGATCATCATCCATTGCAAAACCTTTAATAATATAATCTTTTAAGGTTTTAGTTGCCCATATTCGAAATTGGGTGGCCTGGCGGGAATTGACCCTATATCCAACTGATAACACTGCATCGAGATTATAAGAGATAACATTTCTTTTGACTTGTCTGTTACCTTCCATTTGAACTATTGGGAATTTCCCAATAGTTGCCTCTTCATCCAATTCTTCTACTTTATATATATTTTTCAGATGTTCGTTAATGGTAGATATATCTACACCAAACAGTTCTGCCATCCGTTTTTGTGTGAGCCATACGGTTTCGTTAAAAATAATTATTTCAACTTTAACATCACCATTGGGAGTTGTGTACAGCAGAAATTCAGATAGCTGATCTCGTTCTGTTATTTCTTTTTTATCTTTTGACATTCTATATCACCAATCTTTTCTGTTATGTTATTAAAAATTTGAATCATATTAGTAGAAATTCGTTCCTAATAATAAGAAACTTACATGCCAAGAGTTTACTCTAAGTTGGAGTTTTTTGCACATACTTTTATGAATATTGTAGTAAAACTTAATACAAAGAGGGGATAGCGGAAAAACTGCCAACTCTGCCCGGCGATAGCCGGAAAAAGCAGAGTTGATCAGCAGGTTTGTAACCAGGGGGAGACTTCCCCCTCCTGATATTTTCTATTTATCTTTCAAAAAATTATCTATACCAATGGCTGCCTTATGACCATTCGCAATACCATGAATAACATCCGGGCCTTCGATAATATCACCACCAACAAAAAGCCATGGAAGTTTAGACTGGAAGGAAATCTTGTCAACAACAATTCTTCCTCGTGGGCCAAACTCTAATTTGTCCTTCATTTTATCAGTGTAGGTAATATCCATACCCTGTCCAATTGATTCTACAATCATGTCTGCAGGAAAAAACTTTATATTTTTAATATCACACTGAGGATTAAATCTTCCTTCATCATCGAAAAGAGCAAGACACTTTTTAACACGGAGACCTTTGATCTGTCCATTTTCAATTTCAATTTCTTCCGGTGCCCAACCTGGATCAATAACAGCCTTTTCTTCTCTTGCTTCAATAACTTCCTCATCATCAGCAGGCATTGCATCGGCTGACTCAAGGCATGTTGTAAGAACATTTACTTTGCCGTATTTTTGGTTCTGCAGTCGTGCAAGAGTTCTGGTAATATCCATGGCAACATTTCCACCACCAATAACAACAATCTTTTCGGCCACATCAATCTCTTCGCCATTAGTAACTTTTCGAAGAAGTTCAATGGACTGATAAACCCGCTCGTTATCAGACCCGGGAGCCCCTGTACTTCTACCAAGATGTAATCCTGTTGCAGAGAAAACAGCATCATATTCTTTTTCAAGATCCTCAAGCTGAATATCCTCGCCAATTCTGGTGTTATACTGAACCTCAACACCAAGGGAAAGGATATAATCAATATCCTTATCTATTTGATCGTAAGGCATTCTGTATTCGGGAATACCGTATCTAACCATACCACCAGGGCCTTTTAATGTTTCATAAATTTTTACACTGTAACCCATAAGTGCCAGGTAATGAGCAGCAGATAACCCGGCAGGTCCTGCGCCAATAATAGCAACTTTTTTCCCATTTGTTTCTATTTTATCAGTTCCAAGTATCTCTTTATACTTACCAGCTGGTACCTGGTCTGCAATATATCTCTTCAGCCATCTGATTGAAAGTGCATCACCTTTATGATTAAGAGAACAGACAGTTTCACATTTATGAGTACAGATTCGACCACATATTTCAGGTAGTGGATTGGTTTCATAAAGAACTCTTAATCCTTCTTCCATATCATCTTCACGAACAGCCTTAATATATGCAGGTATGCCCATATGTGCAGGACATGTTGCAGTACAAATACCACATTCCACACATCTGTCCGCTTCTTTCTGAGCCTGTTCTTTGGAATACCCTTTAATCATTTCAACAAAAGACTTGTCTCTGTCTTCCGGATGAAGTTCTCCCATTTCTACTCTGGTTTCATCATAAAGATCGTATCCATCCTGCTTTCTGTATCCAAGCTTATCCCCATCCCAGTCCTTCTTATCAACACCGGGAATATATCTGTAATCGTCAGGATTGGTTGTTGCCCACTTGAAAGTGTTAGTTAATGAAAGAGAATTAGTTGTACAAACATCAACACAAAGTGCACACCAGCAGCATCTTCCATAATCAACCAGAGGCCTGAGTCCGGAATCACCATCTTTTGTTTCGATTCCCTCGACAGGAACCATATCTATTGCATGATTCTGACAAATTTCTTCACATGTACCACAACCAATACAAACATCAACTTCATTAAAATGAAAACCTCTGTAGCGCGGAGCACCCTTAACTTCTTTCGGTCTCTTAATAGTTACCGGTTCAACAAGAATATTTTTCCATGCTGTAAAGGGCATTAAAACATCTTTAATACTCATACCTACCTCTCTATCTCAGGCGGATAAGTATGAAGTGATGACATCACTCCTGCTGTGTCCGCAATATTTACATTTATAGCTATTCTCTCCATCAGCGCTATTGCATGGGTATAAGAGGGTCCCCGAACATTAATTCTTCTGGGATATCCACTACCGTCAGTAACTGTATAATAACCAAACTCACCCCGTGTACATTCTGCTCTTTTGTAAGTCTCCCCATTTGGTATCTTCCAGTGAAGTACATTAGGGACCTTAGCCATAAACTCACCTTTTTTAGGTATTCTGGGAACAATCTGTCTTATTAGATCCAGAGTTGTTAAAATATCCCTTCTACGAACATCAGCTCTATCAAAAACATCAGAATCTTTTCCGACTGCAACCTCAAAATCAAGATCAGCATACTTTAAGTAGGGATAATCTTTTCTGACATCCATAGGGACACCTGCACCTCTGGCTACAGGTCCTGTAATTCCATATTCATTAATCCAGGAAGGATCAACATAACCAAGGCCGATTGCTCTTTTTTTGAAAACAGAGTTATTAAACATTACTCTTTCAACATCAACCATTACCTTGTTAATTTTATCAAGAGTATCATTCATTCGGTCTTCAAATCCGTAAGGTAAAAGCCCCCTGACTCCCCCTGGAGGCATGTGCATATGATACACCCGGCCACCGGTTATTTCTTCGAATCTATCAAGAACAAGATCTCTTGCCCATATTGTCCACTGTCCTATAATTCCCAAACCAAAGGAACTTGCCTGTCCGCCTATCCATGCAAGATAAGACTGAAGTCTGGACATTTCCAGAAGTAGTGTTCTCATCCACTCTGCAGCATCAGGAACTTCAATTCCGCCCAATTCTTCAATAGTTGAAGCAAGGCAGTACTCATTAAAATCGGGTTCCGGTACAGCTATACGAACACAAATAGGAAAACACTGGATAAACCTTCGTCTTTCCATTAGTTTTTCAAAACCTCTATGCAGGTAACCTACATGAGTTTTACAATCCATAATTTCATCACCCTGGATTACAAGTTCCAGAGACATATTTCCTGTCATACCAGGGTGTATAGGACCCTGCCATATTTTTGTAAACTGACCACTTTCCAGGTCAATATCTGGTCTACCTTCCGAATTATTTTCCGGAAATTTTGATCTGTCGCTCTCAAATTTAAACACTTCTAGCCCTCCGGATACATCTTTTTCTTCATGTGTTCTGCAGGATCATTTGTAGATCTGCCTGGCCTTGGAAAGAAATTTTCCTCTGCATATTTAAGTGTATCAAAATCTCTTCTATATGGAGGAGGCCCATCCCAGCCATCCAGAATGAAAGGTTCTTCCATTCTGGGACTACCTGGAAATGAAATTCCAAACATTTCATACAGTTCTCTCTGNTATGTTGACATTGCTGCCCATAAATGATGAGCAGATGTCATTTCAGGATTATCCCGTGATATTTGTACCCTCACACCAAGATCAATTTTTTCTATTGGATTATTAAGAAGATATGTAAGTTGAAATACACCATCCTCCAACCAGTCCACTGCTGTTAAAAGAACTAAGTGTTTAAAACCTTCATAGTCTCTTAAATGAGTTACAGTTTCAACAGCATGAATTTTATCTGTAGTAATGAAAGTTAAATCTTCTCTTTGATAAGTTTCACCTATTACCGGAAATTTCTCTTTTATTCTGTTAACTATTTCTTTCATTATTCCCCTCTACCAGTTAAAATCAGGCATATCCCAATTTTTGATAATCTTTTTCTGATTGCCCTTGTACCACTCAAACTCTTTTGCATACTTATCTGCTCCGGTACCCTTCCCCTCTTTAATGAGTTTTTTCAAAAGATCAAACCCAGCTAAAAGTGATTCAGGTCTTGGCATACAACCAGCAACATAAACATCCACAGGCATATAATGATCAAGTCTGTTTATAGTATTGTAGCTGTCAAAATACATACCGCCATTTATTGTACAACTTCCTACACCCATTACATATTTGGGACTCGGCATCTGCTCATAAGCTCTAATTGCAATTTTCAATGTCTTTATTGAAAGATACCCGGAAATAATAAATAAATTGGACTGTCTTGGAGTTGGTCTCCACTGCATGCCATATCTATAGGCATCATACTTTGGAGTCATTAAAGGCCGCATTTCTATTGCACCACAACCTGTACCATAAGCCAGAACCCATAAAGATTCACTTCTGGCCCAGTTAGCAAATTTTTCAATTATAGGTGCTGTTCCTTTCTGAGCTTCTGTTTTAGCTTCAGGAGTAGCAGCACAGTAATAATCCTGAAGAGGATCAACATTAATTTCTTCATTATCCGGTCCATAAACCGTTCTTTTTTCCAGATCTTCTAAACTCATTTTATTATTCCTCTTAACCTATCTGCAGTAAAATTATAGCGAGCAAGCCTAAAACCAGAGGCACCTTCAGGAACCATCTGATAGACTGATCAACTCTAAAGCGGGGGAATACTGTTCCAACAATAACCGACCACATGTACAGTAAAAATGCCTTTATTATTAATTCAGGCCAGCTGGTAGCTCCCCCGAAAAAGAGGTTAAGGTACAGTACGGTCTTTGCTACAGGAAACAGTGCCCTGTTTGTAGAAAGAATCCCTAAAAATGCTCCATGATACTCTGTTGGAGGTCCTATAGGAATCTCCTGAGGAGCAAGAACTACATCAAATGGAGATCTCATCATGGAGCCTAAAAAAGCCAGCATAGCAGTTGCTGTTGCCACAGGGTTTGTCATCATAGTCCAGTTAAGAAAACCACCCTGCTGAGCAGCAACTATATCTGTAATAGCAAGAGTCTTATACTGAATAAATACCGCCAAAAAAGATAATACAAGAGGTATCTCTGCAGCAGTTACCTGGCCAAGTCCTCTTGCAACACCTATTGCAGAGTAAGGCTGACCACTTTCACCAGCTCCCAGAGCCATTCCAAGAGTTCCAAAAAACATAAAATACAAGAGAAGAACAGCATCGCCTGAAAACGAAAAGTTACTGAAATGTTCTGAACCAAATATCAAGGGCACAAAAAGTACCATCCCTGCACCACTTGTAAGTCTGAATATTGGCCCCAGATAATACATTACCCCATGAGAAACAAGTGTTTCCAAAGAGTAATTTTTTACCAGATCAATATAGGGTTGATAAAATCTTATTCCCCTTCTTTTTCCAACTCTGGCATACAGCTTTCTGGTTACACCATTAAGCAGTAAACCAATATTTAATACTATAAATAGCGATAACAGAGCATACAATAATTTAGTAATTATAGAACTCACCACTTATCCTCCTATTGTGAAAATAAATATTACAACAACATAGAGCACTACATGGTAGGCATAGCTCTGACCGTTTCCGTTGTATATACGCCTGAAAAAATCAGATACAGCATGAAGTGCCTCTGAAACCGAATCCCAAAATTGTGTTACCAGGGGCATTGCAAGAAATCCCAATGCTTTCTGATAATGAGCAAAAAAGTTATATGAAAAATGAACTAATTCCGGTCTGGAAGGAGCCTCGCCTGAATAAAAAATATTAAACTGTTTCACCTTCTGAGTCCTTTTTCTGAATGAAATAAAGAAGAGAAAAAGTACAACAAATACACCACCAATTACATAGGTTATCATAGCTCCGTCAAAATACCCTATAGGGGTTGTAGCTAATGTCCCATTCCAACTAAGAGCTCCGTCAGGGAAATACTTTGCTAACATAGCCCCTATAGGATGCAGCAGAGTATTTGGTCTTAATGTAAGATACAAAATAACAACAAGAAGTGTATAAACAGGAATAAGAAGCCATACATTAATCTCTGTTACCTTTCTAAGATTATCCTTTAATTGACCAAGAAATATTGTATGAATAAGTCTGAATAAATAGAGAAATGCAATAATTCCCGAGATCATAACAACAACACCCTGATAATAGAAACCATTTTCAATTAACAGGTTATAGGTAAGCCATTTTGCAGCATAACCAACCAGAGGAGGAACTCCGGAAAGTGTTATTATAGCTATAAGAACTGCAAAGAAAGAAAAAGGCATTCTTTTAATTAGTCCACCCATTTTATACATGTATGGAGTTCCTATTCTAAGAGCAATTCCACCAACTACAAGAAACAGCACACCTTTATACAAAAAGTGAGTAAGAGAATAAGTTAAAGCTATGAGCCATCCAAGATGAGTCATTGTTGCAAGTCCAAATACTATATAGCCTAACTGCCCAATACTGGACCAGGCCAATAGCCTTTTTGCACTTTCCTGAAACGATGCTGCAATGTTACCAATTAAAGCAGAAAGCGCCCCAATCCAACCAAGAGTAAACAGTATAGGACGTGCATAAGACGCCTCTGATCCCATTCCAAGAAGAACAATTATCATCCCAAAGACCCCTGCCTTAAGGAGTATTGCAGAAGCCATAAAGTGAATATCCGCAACAGCCTCTCCATGTGCTCCAGGGAGCCATATATGCATTGGCAGAGAAGCAGTTTTTGTCATAAAACCAAGAAGCATTAAAGAATAGGCTAAAGTTGGAAATACTGTAATTCCGGAAAGAGCTTCCAGACTAATACTTCCGGCACTGGCAAATGCCAGTGAAAAACCAAACATCATTGCATAGGCACCACCCATTGAAAAGAGCATATAACTGTACCCATGTGGCATAGATTTTTTTCCTCTTATCAGAAGAAAGTAGGAACCAATAGACATTAACTCCCACCCATAAAGAAGTTCAAGGAGGTTGGTAGCTTCAACAACCAGGGTTAACCCGGCAAACATAGCCAGAGCCATAGGATAGAATCCTGCCCGACGACCTTTGTAGTAATATCCGGAAGTAAGTGTTATTACAGCTCCTACAAGAAAAATTCCTCCAAAGATCATCCTGAACAGATCACCTTCCAGCTTAGGGAAAATATAAAAGATATAAGCAACTACACCAGCAATGGAAAAAGTATTTTTAATCCATGCAGGGAATACATCAATTAGAGCAATAAATAAAATGAAAGCAAGTGGTATGTAGTTTAAACCTTTTGAGGCCTCATTTATTGTACTCACATAATAACCAAAAACATAAAGTAAAATGGCAAATACTATTGGGGGCAAAACCTTGTATAAAGGCATTTTAAATTCCGGAAGCTCTTTATTATCAAGCTTAAGAGCATAACCAAACCACCTGAAGAGATATATCCCCTCAATAAATGAAGCAAAAAGAATTATACCAGACCAGACAAACATATGTCCTTTAGCAAGATGCATTATTAGTTCCCACTTAGCAAAAAATGATGGGAAAGGAGGAAAACCTACAAGAGCAAATATTGCTGTTCCAAAAAGAACCAGTAAAACAGGTTTCTTTCGAATTGCTGCCCATTCTTTAATATCTTCTGCTTTTACTATTCCGGCTATCCAGAACAATATGGCCTTTGCAAAATAGTGGCTTAAAAACAGACCCATGGCAATAAAATCTCTTTTATCACCCAGAAATTCTGACAAGCCGAGAACTACCATAAGAAGACCAATCTGACCAACAGAAGAATAACCCAATAATCTTTTATCACTCGTCTGCTTAAGGCCCATTAAGTTGGAACCAAAAAAAGTTACAAGACCAGCAAGGGCCACCAGAGTATAAAATTGACCACCACCAATGGGAAGAACCTTAGCCATAGCCCAGTATGCCGCACCCGTGCTGGCAGCAGACAGAACTGCATTGATCCCGGATGGAGCTGCATGATAAACATCAATGGCCCAGCCATTGGCTGGAAAAGGTTTTAATTCCAGGAGAAGAGCAATTATTATAAGGAAAAATGCCAGAACTCCTCCCTTCATTGTTGTAATTCCTGCTAAGGAAAGAGAATCAATATTAAGAGATCCCCCAAAGGAGTAAGCAAAAATAATACCAAGAAGAAAAAACCCTGAAATAAGCCCTGTAGCAATCATGTACTTAAAACCAGCAGAAAGAGCTTTAATATCCGTAGTAAGAACAATTAAACCAGCTGTAGCTATTGAAGCTATTTCAAGAAATACAAAGAGATTAAATATATCTCTTGTCAATATTATTCCATTCAGCCCCA
>JGI24023J19991_10003907_pt1 | contig 10314 bp, 8 predicted proteins | sample Cruoilmetagenom1_FD_19991 | JGI IMG/M metagenome (IMG submission 19991)
AAAACAAGATACCCTCAACAAAATTTTCTACTTGTCATATCTACCACACCTTTGGGCATGAATCTCATTTCTTAAATAAGCGAGCATTTTTTAAAAGTTTTTCTATTCAGAAAACAAAGTATTATTTTTCGGTTTCGACCAAAACCAAAGATAGCTTTATTAAGTCAACATCTTTAATATATCTAACCTTGAAATTCTTAAAGTCATACTAATTTGCTATTTTTAACATTAATATAAGCTTACTGTTGTGCAACATATGAAAATGACAATAAAAGACATTGAAAATAAGGTGAATCAATTGGCTGAAATAATAAATGCGGATAGAAATTTATTGCCTACATATGGATACTCCCTAGATTTGGCTTGTCCACATATTGAGGTTAATCAAATAGGAATGCACTATATAGTTGTTGAAAGAGGGCAAGAACATGAAAGGAAAACAACTGATAACATAGATGAATTGCTTTTTTGGATTTTTGACAATGTGACTTTTTCAATATCAGTTGAATTTGAATTGAAGAACAGAAATGAAACTAAAGATTCCAGACGAATGATCTTTTCAAAACAAGAGGATTTAATGGGAAAACTTAATAATGAATGGGAAGAAAGAGCAAAAAGGGAACACCAAGCCATTTTAAAACGAAACCCATATGATGATTTAGCAGGATTGAGAGCGTCTTACTGTGGGGAATTAAGAACCAAAGGTCTGCCAGAATCAGAAATAAACAAACTAGCATATGAAAAGTATCCAGAAAGCTAAAAATACGATTGCACAACAAAAAATGTGGTACAAAACAAATAAGAATTAATTATATAACTTGAAAAAGGAAATTAAAAAAATAATCCCATTAGCTGTTTCAATTTTACTTCTTATAATTTCATTCGGAATAGTATTGGCAACGGAATATAATCTGAATGCTAAACATTATATCGGCACAATAGCATTGGGAATATCAGCACTACTCTATTATAAAAAAAAGGAAATTTATTACTATTTCTTTGCTTTAACTTTAACTGCAGGAATTATAAATCTAATTGATTTTTTTTATATTAACTATATCTTCGGAATCGGAATCTTTCAATTCAATCCAATATTTTTATTGTTATTAATATTATTTTTAGCCCTAAACAAAGAAAAAATGTCTGAATTTTTTCCTAAAAAAGAAATGGACACGGAAAAGGGGAAAAAGAAAGTTTTGAAAATAAGATTAAAATTTTTGAAAGCAAATTTTCAAACAAAACAGAATTCGAATTAAAGAAAATTATAGATAAAAACTCACCATATGTAGAAGAAGCAAGAATTGCAGGAAAGAGATTATTGGATAAGAAAAACCTATTTTGAATGGGAATATATTTTGAGGGTATTAACAATAACAACAACAATGAGCATGATGAAGATAGGGAAGATTCGCGAAGGTTTTTGACAAAATTTATATGCATAAAAATAGAAATTTTTTTCAAAAATAACAATTGTTTATAATCACTTTTAAAAAATAAATAGTTTAAAAATGAAAAATTTTATAGAAAAAATAAAAGCCATATTTGATTTTTCGAATAATAAAAATACACAAGGGGTCTTACTTGAAAAAGGTGAAAAAGTTGAAATAAAAATTCCATCAGCATTGTTTGACGGACAAATTTGGCATATAACAAAATGGCACAGGGAAGTTGGAGATATTATAAAGCCTGGTGACCTTATTTGCACTATTGCATCAAAAAATAAAACATCAGATTTTGAATCCTTTTTACAAGGAAAAATTAATTATAGAAATACCTCAAAAAGCAGTATAACTAAAGATACTGTTATCATAGAAATTATTGGAAATTAAAAACACATTACATTTTATTACCTTCCAATCTTTCTCACATATTTTTCAATCCGTTCTTTATCAGGAATAGTAGTAATTTCTTTGGTTAAAGCAAGTTTAAACTCTTTTAATGCCGCCGCATGATATCCTTTATTATAAAAATACTGACCTGCCAGTGCATTGGCTTCCCAATAATTGGGATTGGCTCTTTTTAAATCGGATATCAATCCAGGTCTAACTTTACCATTATTATCAATAATTTGGATGATTTCATGTCTTAATTTTCGATATTTTTCATAATTAATATAGGCTATACTATCTAAAAAAGGATCCTTAGAAATATTTAATTCTTCGTCAGCAATTAATACGTTAAATACCTGATTTTCATCATCGCCAACAAGCGGGTCAAATCTATTAAAAACTTTATTTAAATCATAACTTACAAACTCACCTAGTTGATAAGGATTTGAAGATACCCAAACTTTTAACTGTGCCGGCTTAAAAACAACACTGTGATGTGCTAATAATTGATTCAATGCCTTTTCATTGCCATAGCCAATATTTTTATCTTCTAAGCCTTTTTTATTTCTCAAAATATCTACGGCTATTTTTGGATCAATTTTAAGATAATCATCCAACAATTCACCCATTCTATCATATCGATACTGAGAATGACTTTCCTGTTTATGTTTTACATTTTTTGCATCATGCTCAAAGGCATTACTTTGAAAATGATTTGAACATATCAATTGACTGGTATTCTCAACTTGATAGACCCCAAAATTATTTGGAGACACCTCAATAGTAACTGCTCTACCATCTTTAGCACTCCCCACTAAAATTGCTTCTGAAACAAATACTTCCCTTTTTTTGGCAATAGCAACAGCCTCATCAATAGTTGCCGCGTATTGCAAAATTTCTCTAGTCAATAGTGAAATCGGATTTTTAGCTATCCATGGTATATCAGATTTTCCTGCATTTATGGTTACCGTTAAACCTTGATCATTCATGCCAGAAACAACACCAACCATACCTCCCCAAGTAACAGACATAAATTTATATCCTTGCTCAGGAGCTACAAAAGCAATAATTTTTTCTTTTGCAAAATCATCTCCGGCATAAAAATCAAAATTACGTCCTATTAGTAAACTGCCGTCAGTAGTTTTATCTCCCCAAACCGCAAAAGAAGAACAACCAACTAGAGCCAGATCTTTAAATGCATGCCCAATATCATGTGCTCCATGTAAATACAAACTCCTTAAATAATCATTGGCAATATAATCATACTGATCTGCGGCATAACGAGAAACCCCATAAATCTCGGTTTTATACTCTTCATTTATATATTGGCTCAACTTTCTATTATACCAGGCTAAAACTTTTATCAATAACTTTTGCTTAAACGGAGAAGGCACCAACTGATCAATCTTAGAAAAGAAAATAGCTTCTTGCCGCTGTAATAACTCACGTGTTAGACTTCCATTAGCAAGGCCTATTTCTAATGGGTCTCCTTTAATATAAAGCTCCCACAATCCTTGTTTATTTTTTCTCAACTGATTTATACCCACCGTAAAAAGTGTGTCATTTACTTGTATTCTTTCAGGGATTTTATGGGTGTAACCTTCTAATTTAGGTTGTTCTTTTAGTGATTTTGAGACACCACATGAAGAGCAAAGGAATAGGAGTCCTATAAGCGTTAAGAATTGCGATTGTATTTTAAGATTAGATAACAAAATAGATTTTTTTTAAACAGACTACTCCGTCCATAATAACTTTCGAAAATATAAAAATTTAACTAGGTACCTGCTTGATAAAAGAGGAGAAACCTATTATTTGATCATGGCATTAATAATATTTGATTAGTTTCATTTACGCTCTATATCAAACCCCTATCTTCAGTTAGGCAGCAACCATAAGATTTTCATCAAATTTCTCAAACCTCATTCGCTTTTATAATTTTTGCCAATAACTTCTCTTTACCTAATATAACCGAACACGTAAGTACCGCACTAATAGTAACCCCTAGAATACCATGCATATTTAGGCTTTGCCCCGTAAAAAATAAATTTTTTACTTTGGTTTTGGGTGATAAAAATGATTTTAAAGGACTGTTTGCATCTTTTACATAACCATACATAGAGCCTCTGTTAACACCTATATAGTCTCTATATGACAAAGGTGTTGAGGTATGTATAGACTGAATACAATCTCTTATATTGGGGAATTTTTTTTCTAACTCAACCAACATTACTTCAATTTTTTCTGCTTTAAATTTTTCATAACTCAATCCTCTATCGCTTTTAGCAGCCACTGTATTAAAGCTATCTTCCCATTGTTTCACTTCATCGTAATTCATATAGGCAATAGCAGTCATATTATCTGCCCATTTATCAGTATCATCCTTAACACCCATAGACACCAAATAACCTTCAGGCCAGCTCTTTTTGTTATACTTTTGAGCTGTCCACACCTTTTTATGATCTTTAAAGTGGTAATAGTTATAATTGAGATATGGAAATGTGTTAGGTTTAAAAACAATATACATACTAAAAGCAGAAATAATACTTTCTATATTGTTTATACGTTTTACATATGATTTACGCAACTTATCATGGCCTAGCATTTTAATGGTATGCTTTGGTTCAATATTTGAAATAAACAAATCGCCCTTAACCTCAGTACCATTCTTAAGGATAACAGAAGTCAATGCTGCATCTTCAAAACCAAATTTCAGTACTTCACTCCTATTATATGCTTCTCCACCAAATTCTTTTAATTTTTTTATCAATAGTTTAGCTATTTGACCTCCACCATTTACACATCTATAAGAACTCAATATATAGGAGTTTATAGACAAAGCATGTACATAAAAAGGTGTTTTATCTTTGTCGCCTGCATATAAAAAATTAGAACCTGCCAATACAGCTTTCAATTTGTCATTGTTGGTAATACTATTTAGAAAGTCGCTTATTTTTAAGGTCAACAATTCATTGTTTTTATAATAAGCGGCTCCTAATTCTAAGTTATATAATGGAAAACTTTTACAAGTCTCTTTTAGTTTATCACAATAGGCATGAATTGCATTTTCTTCATCAGGAAATTGTGCTAATAATTGTTTGGTAAAATTATCATAGCCTTGAGCATGCGAATATTCTGTTTCATCATCATCAAAAGTAATGACATCAAAGCGGTTGTTGTCTAATTTCTTTAGTATTAAGTCATCCATAATGTCTAAATACTTGAAATATTGATATAAATTCTGACCTTCACTTAGACCCCCAATATAATGTACACCTGTATCAAAAATACTTTTATCTCTTACAAAAATCTGTAAATTACCACCATATTGATTGTTTTTTTCAAGCACACAAACACTCTTCCCTTCTCGAGCTAAGATATTTGCAGAAACCAAACCTCCCAGACCACTGCCTACAATAACAACATCATATTTTTTCTTCATTTCTTTAAATAGGTAATTGATGTGTTAGTTTGCTGCTCTTTAAAACCAATGGACTTAAAATAGTCAATTAAAGTATTATTCTCAATCAGTATTATTTCTTCTAATTTTAATAATGCTAAATTTATTACCAACTCATTGAACGTAATATCTTCTGTTGAAACCAATAAAATTTCTGCCTCGTCTAAATTCAGTCCTTTATAGGCGTCTGTATAATTTACTTTTCTTTGCGATATTGTATAACAATTTGAAGCTATCAATCTTTTTTCATCATTGGCTATAAAAGTAGTCATTTTTCTATCTATAGAACGCGAAACCAACAAGATATCTAATTGCCCGTAATCATCAGCCAAGTGTGAAATTTTTGCCTTAAGCCGAAGTAGATCTGCTATGGTTTTATACATTTGCTTATTTTGTAGATAATCCTTTTTGACGGTTTGAAATAGTTCTACTCCCTTATATCTATAATTACTCAATAAAATACCTTTAAAATACCCTGCTTTTTCAATTTCATTACGCAACGTATTGAATCCCGTTTTATAAAAAGCAGCAATCTTCTTAGTTCTTTCTCTATCAGACACACCAAAAGAAGTATCATTATACGCTATTCTTTTGCCAATTTTAACGGTTAAACTGCCATCGTAAATAATAAAATCTTTTTTAGGCAGAACTTCAGCATTTCCATGTAAAAATAAAGGTAAAATATCTAATTTTAATTGTTGGGACAAAAAGAATGCTCCTTTATGGAATCTACCAATTTTATTGGTAAAAGAACGTCTAGCCTCGGGAAATACGACTAGGCAATAACCTTGTCTGATCTTTTCTTTTAGATGTTCTAAGCTACCATCTACACCACTAGATACCGGATAAAAGCCTGCTACTTTAGCTAACAAACCAAATACCGGCGATTTATACACCCAGTCATTTACCAAATAAATAACATTAGGAGTTGCCATACCAATAGTTAATGTGTCAAGAAAAGAAGAATGGTTGGCAATAATAATAGCCGGTTTTTCAAAAGTTTCACGATGTGGATTAATGACTTCTTTCTTTACAAAAGGATTACCATACAATACTGCAGTCACCATTTTAGCAATAGCATTGTGTAACCATTTCATCTTCTTCTTTTTAGAAATTGGAAGGATAGGTAAAATGGTAATACTAATTAAGGATAAGACCATACCACCTAATCCATAAAAGGTAAATAAAACCATGGCATGTAAAAAAGTCCTAAGCTTTAATGGTGCTAACCCTTTATTTGTCCGCCATCCAATGATAAAATTAAAAATTAATGGTTGTATAGTAAAAGCAATGAGTACAGCCGATAAAATGCCTATAATCGACACCAAGGAGATAGAATGCAATGCGGGATGCTTGGCAAAGATCAAAACACCAACGCCTAATATGGTGGTGATTACTGATAATAAAATTGATGTTTTATAAGTGGCTAGATCCTTCGTTCCATATTTGTGTTTTTTAAGTAAACCATTGGTCATAAAAATACTATAATCAACCCCTAATCCAAAAATAAATGTTGAGATGATAATATTAAAAATATTAAATGTTATCCCTAATAAGCCCATCAAACCAATAGTAAGTATCCATGTTAAGGCAATCGGTACAATGGTTATTAGAGCCAATTCAAAACTTCTGAAAAATAGGATGAGAATAACTATTACAGCTATGAATGAATATCCAATCAATTTATTAAAATCGTCTTTTAAACTTCCTAAAAAAGTTTCGTTAATATGTTGACGATCAATTACGACCGTTTGAGGTAATTTATCGAGTACATCAACAACTTTTTTAAGATTCTTGTCCTTCACTTTTACCATAGACACAGCTGTAGAAAAATTATCGCTTTTAGTAGAAATAAACTCTTCTAAAAACAATGTGTTCATCGACTTGTAATCGGCTAAATCTATAGGAGTAAATTTTTTTACTAATACATTATAAAAGGGTTGAAATGAGCTGGTTTTAAAACCTAATTTGGTGCCACTTTCGATTAAATTTTCTTGTAGTTCTGTTTTCTTTTGCAAATTCCAAAAACTATTCCATTGATTTATTTTCTCTTCTTGCATTTTCTTTGACAACACTACAGAGCCAATGGAACTAATACTTATGATATCATTATTTTTTTTAAGAGCAATTAGGTTCTTAAAAATGCTATCATTTACCGTTAATGTCTCATCGATTGTGCTGCCATAAGCTGTGACGTAAATAGATTTTGAAGCAAAGTTCATCAGCTTATCCAATTTCTTTTCAGTTTGCTTTAGAGCATCCGTTTGAAAGTTTATTTTTGTAATATCCTGATCAAAAATTACATTTTTATAGGTAAAAACACTAATTATAAAAAGTATAATTAAACCACCAGCCAACATTTTATTTTTATGAAAACGGTAATTAGCAGCTGAATCTATTATAGTTTTTTTAGGATGTTGTTTTAATTTTTTAACTCGATACACTTGAGGAATAAATACCAAAGCAAAAATAGAAGCACTAATGACACTTACAGATGCAAAAATGCCTAAATCTTTTAAGGCTTCTGATTTTAAAAACAACAAACACAAAAAAGCCACTGCTGTAGTAATGCTACTCATCAATATAGGCTTGGTAACATCTTTATAAAGTTGTTTTACATCATTATTATTTTTAAAATGCGTTAGAATATGTAAGGCATAATCTAAGGTAATCCCCAATAAAACAGAGCCAATACCCAAGGAAATGGCTGATATTTGTCCCTTTACAACATATAATACAACTATAGCAAGTAAGGCTCCAAATAGCGTGGGAATCAATAATATAATAGGAATCAATAATTTTCTGTAAAAGAAAATTAAAATTATCAATAGAACGGTTAAAGCAATACTAACAGTAAACTGAATATCATGTTTAATCTGGCTAGCATTGGCAACTGCTATTACAGTTGACCCATAATATTCGCTTGAAACAGACTCAGCATAAACCCGGTTTAAACTTTCTTGGGTTTTATACAATTTATCCACAAATATTGTATTATTGGCCGTTTCATTGGTGGCCAACTTTGGCACAATAAATAACAACAAGTTTTTATTGTCTTTACTGATGAGGAATCCGTTATGAATCTTAAAATTATCTTCTATTTTTAATTGTTCTAATTTTTTTAATCCCAGAAAAGTAATACCTAACGGGTCATTTAGAATTGTTTTTTTAGCTATAATTCCTGTAGGAGAAACTAATGTTTTATAATTGGCATTGGTAATTTGTTCAATACTGTCCTTTTGTAGCTTTTGTGCTATGGTGTTATAATCCTGTTTATCTAAAAAAAGAGGAAGATTATTATAAATAAAATCTAAAGTTTTACCTATTTCATCATTGGCAATTCTACCTTGAATTTCCTTATATAATTGCCTTTATAGTTCTCTAAACTGTCAATAAAAGCAGCCGCATATTCTGCTAGATCATCTTCACCTGCATTATTTTTAGCTTCAAGATACACAATAATCTTATCAGCAAAATTAACATGCTGAAGTACTTTATTGGTAATTTCAGATTTATGAGAATTGGGAATGAGTTTGGTTATATCTTCTTCAAATTTTAATTTAGTAGCTATATATCCTAAAGTCAAAAAAAGAATGAACAGAAAACCGATAAATAAAAATTTACGCTGTTGTAAGAAATGATATAATTTAATAAAAAAATTAACCATGTTTTACCTGAGTTTTGTTAGTGCTGAAAATATGTAAAATAATAAAACCAAGCAATCCAAAAAATATAGATAATATTAATGCTAAAGCAAAACTTCCCACAATGTATTGAGCAATATATAAGCTAAGGTCAAAATTTTTGTCAATTTGATTTAGTCTAAAACTAGATTTACTATTTAAGATCAAGCCTCCTAATTTAAGACTTCCGTAAATAATAAAAGGAATAAATGGTGGAAAACTAATGTTAGAAAATGCAAAACTTATGACTTTGTTTAATTTTAATACTGCTGCTAATACAATAGATAATATAGAGTGAAATCCCCAAAACGGAGATATGCCAATAAAAATACCTATGGCAATAGAAAGTGATTTTTTAATTTTGGAATCTGTACTCCCCAATAATTCCTCATAAAAGAATCTTTTAAATCCTTTTTGTTTAAATCTTCTATATAAATCGCGTGGTTTTATATATACTATGGCTATGGTAAATAACCATATATTCATTAGGCTAATTCTGACAAAATCTTTAAACGGTCTATAATGTGAAACCCGTTCATCTGGATCATAAAGTACTCTAATAGGAATGTTTTTTACCAATACCCCATACCAAGATGCTTTTACAATAACTTCGACTTCAAATTCAAATTTTGAACTCAAAAACTTAATACGATTCACTTTTTTAACCGGATATAATCTAAAACCCGACTGCGTGTCTTGTAAAGTATTGCCCGTTTCTGCCCAATACCAAAAATTAGAGAACTTATTTGCAAAACTATTCTTTCTGGGCATGCCTTTGGCATTCAAATTTCTTGATCCAATAAGCAGTAAATCTTTATTTGTAGCAGTCTCTAATTCATGTATAAACAGGGGAATATCATCAGGGTAATGTTGTCCGTCAGAATCTATAGAAATGGCATAATCAAAACCTAAACTTTCGGCTTTCTTTAAGCCCATGCGTAATGCATTGCCTTTGCCTTTATTATTTTCTAAATGAATTTGATGTAATTCAGTAAAATGAGATAATATTTCTTTAGTAGTATCAGTAGCACCATCGTTTACTATAATAACCTGATCAGTGTATTCTAAAACACCTTCAATTACCGAATGTAAAGTCTTATGATTGTTATATGTTGGTATGAGCACACAACAATTTAATGCGACAATTTTTTGAGATATTTCTTGTGATGTACTCACGAAACTTATAGGCTATTTAAAGTTCCGAAATTACATTTTTTTCTTCAGGTGAAAAAGATTTAGATTGTAAAACATAAGCACTGATATAAGCTTTTTTATCTTTATTTTTAACTTCTTTAAGATGTTGATAAATAAAGGATGCATCTTCGCTCATATTCTTTTTATATTT